>Ga0209737_10004200_pt1 | contig 10138 bp, 12 predicted proteins | sample TergutCu122P3_FD_187284 | JGI IMG/M metagenome (GOLD analysis project Ga0209737, IMG submission 187284) | Cubitermes ugandensis P3 segment gut microbial communities from Kakamega Forest, Kenya - Cu122 P3 (SPAdes) (version 2) | ecosystem: Host-associated > Arthropoda: Insects > Digestive system...
ATAACGGCGGATCGACATTGCCTAACGACCAAAACCAAGGGAACAATAACAATAATAACAACGAACAAACAAAAGAACCCGAAACACCCACTGTTAAACCGATGGTGTTTACTTTACCTGTAAAAACGGGCAGCATCGGCCTTGATTATTCGTCTACCGAGTTTGTGTGGTTAAGTACGCAGCAAAGGCTTCAAATTCATAAGGCCATAGATTTTGTCGCGCCTGCCGGCACTAATGTATGCGCAGTTTTTGACGGGAAGGTAAAATCAATTAAAACGGATATCATATACGGTACGGTAATTGTTATTTCACACCAGGACGGCGTTGAAACTGTTTATAAATCTTTAGATTCCAATGTAAAAGTAAGAGTGGGCGACACCGTTAAGACGAATGATATTATAGGTTATGTTTCGGACTCCATGATGTACGAGGTCGCAGAAGGGCCGCATTTACACTTTGAAGTTTGGAAGAACGGAAAAATTATAGACCCATATACCTACTTGCAATCTTTAGAGAAATAAATTAAAGATTTTATACTGATTCGAATTTTTATTAAACTTACGATTACTCTAAAAAAAGCGCCGAAAAAGCTCCTATAGAGCTTTTTCGGCGCTTTTGTCTTGCGCTTTAAACTTTTGTAACGTATCCACTATACAATATTCTATGTCCTTTGCTAAAACTTCAATCAATTGCAAATTCTCGCCTTCCGCCATAATTCGAAGTTTCGGTTCCGTTCCGGAGGCCCGGAAAACTATTCTGCCTTTTTCGCCCAATTTTTTTTCAGAAGAACTGACAACCTTTATTACATCGTGATGAGTTAAAATTTTCTTTTTATATATTTCCGGAACAATAACATTAATTAATATTTGCGGAAAGACTAAAAGATCTTTAGTCAGGCCTTTTAAATCCAGGTTAGATTCCGCCATTATGTTCAAAAGAGTAATCGCGGATATTAATCCGTCTCCCGTAATTAGTTTTTCTCTTATTACAATATGCCCCGATTCTTCGCCGCCCAACGAATAATTATTTAACAGCATATTTTCTAAAATATACTTATCTCCGACATCAACTCTGACTAAATTGATGTCTGATTTTTTCAGCGATAATTCCATGCCGAAATTTGTCATAACAGTGCCTACTACGATGTTTTCAAAAAGGCGTCCTGCGTTTTTCAGATACTTTGCAAATATGTACAGCAAGCTGTCGCCGCCGTACAGTTTGCCGGAATTATCACAAACTAAAATTCTGTCGCCGTCTCCGTCAAATGAGAAACCGATGTCGGCTTTATGTTTTAGCATCGCTTTTTTTATGGAACCGGGATATGTTGAGCCGCATTCGTGATTTATAAGAGCGCCGTCGTTTTTGGCGTTTATGGCAATTATGTTTGCGCCGAGCTTTTTGAATATTGACGGAGCAATTTTATACAAAGCGCCATTCGCGCAGTCAACCACTATTTTTTTATTTTTTAATTTGCTGTTGCAAAGAGAAATTATAAAATTCTCGTAGTCTAAATGAGCGTCCGGCAAACACACAATTTTCCCTACGTCGGTGCCGTAGGGAATAGAGGCGTCCATAATTTTTTCTATTCGCCGCTCGATTTCCTCGGAAAATTTTTTACCCGAGGAATCAAACATTTTTATGCCGTTATAATAGCTTTGATTGTGGCTTGCCGTTAACATTATGCAGGCATCCGCGTTTAAAAACCTTGTAAGGTATGCTGCGGCGGGAGAACTCACCGTTGACAGTTTATGCACATCCAAACCTTCGCTTAAGATGCCGGCGCATGCGGCGGCCTCCAGCATGTCTCCGCTAAGGCGCGTGTCCTTTGCTAATAAAATTTTAGACTGGCCAAGTTCCTTGCAGATATGAGAAAGCGCTCTTGATGCTTTTAGGGCAAGTTCGCAAGAAAGCTCTTTTCCCGCGATTCCGCGAATACCGTCCGTTCCGAAATATTGCATTTTTTCTCCTTATAATTTTTTGAAACTTGCGGCAAGTGAGGATTATACAAAAAAATAAATGGTAATTTATTAATTACCATTGCATAATATTTTTATTTTTTATTTTTTGTTACCGATGTAAAAAAGAAATTATCCTTATAGTTTCTTTTTAGTATTGTGGATAAGTTCAAACGCATTTGTCGCGGCAACAGCGCCGTCCGAGCATGCGGTAACAATTTGCCTTAAAGATTTTTGCCTTATATCGCCGGCGGCAAAAATACCGCTTTGTGATGTCTGTTTATTTTCATCGGTTACAATGTAGCCGTTTTCATCGGTTTTCAAATCTAACTTTAAGGTATTAGGCATATAGCCTATTGAAATAAAGAGCCCGTCCGATTTTAAAACTTGTTTTTTGTTATCTTTAATAATTGTAATTTGTTCAAGCTTATCGTGTCCTTCTAATTCGATTATTGCAGAATTTAAAAGAAACTCGACATTTCCTGATTTCTTTACCGAATCAACCAAATCCGAAAAAGCTTTAAATTTTTCGCTGCGGTGAATTAAATAGACCTTTTTGCAGATTTTAGAAAGATATAAGGCGTTTTCAAACGCGGAATTGCCGCCGCCTATAACTGCGGCAACTTTGTTTTTAAAAAAGGTTCCGTCGCAAGTCGCACAAAAGGAAATGCCCTTTCCCAAAAATTTGTCTTCGTTTTTAATATTTAGTTTGCGCGGAATTACTCCGAGGCAAATAATAATTGATTTTGCGCGATAGCCGTTTTTGTTTGTCTGAACTTTTTTGTTTTTCAAATCTAAATTTGTAATTTCTTCGTAGACGATTTCCGCGCCGAATTTTAGCGCGGAATTTAGCATATTTTGGCAAAGAGTAAAACCGTCTATCTTTTCAAAGCCGGGATAGTTTTCTATATTGGAAGATATAGCGGTAAGGCCGCCGACTATATTTTTTTCTATAATCAGAGTTTTTAGGTTTGCTCTTGCGCTGTAGATTGCGGCCGTCAATCCGGCTGGGCCTGCGCCGCAGATTATTACGTCATAATTCACATCTTTCATAGCTTGGTTTTTCCTTTAATAAATATCCGCTAGGTGCAATTTTCTATTTTCATAATATGCTAAGCTTTTAAACCCGATTTTTTTTATATCTGATAAGATATTGTCAAACTTATAAAATAATTGCTCTAATCTGTGCGCGTCCGAAGAAAGAGTTATGAGGCGTCCGCCAAGTTCAAAGTATCGGTTCAAAATTTCCATTGAAGGCAGCGTGTAACTTTCCGCTGTTCTGACATTGGTATTTATTTCTATAGTTAAATCTTTTGCAATTATTTTTCTCAAAAGCTCGTCTAAAATTTTTTGATGTTCGGATAACAAAATCTTAGCGTTTGTATAGGGCGCGTTTCTTGAAACATATCCGATGTGCCCGACTATTTGAAAATCGTACGGCACGCTTAAACTTTCTAAAACCGTTTCAAAATATCTGTCATAAGCAAATTGCTTGGTTTTACCCTTAAAGTACGGTAGAAAGTAGCTTTCCTGCTTATCCACAACATGCACACTGTTTATTACATAATCAAACGGATATTGTATAGTTATTTCCTTATATTTTTCCTGCGCTTTTTTTAAGTCGCAAAATCCGAATTCGCCGCCGAACAGTATTTTTATTTTGTCAAAATATTGTTTTTTTAAATTAGCTGTATTTTTATAATACCCCTCAATGTCCGTTAAAACATGGTCAAAGTTTAAAAAAACATAATCAAAATCTATGTGCTCGGAAAAACCTAAAATTTTGGCATTTTTTTCAATGGCTTTGTTTATGTATGTTTCCGGTTCTTCAAAACTGTCGGGAGAAAAATTAGTATGAATATGTAAATCTAACATGTCTCTCCAGGTCGCGCCGCTAAATTTCTCCATGATAAAAATGATGTTTTTTTGGTGTCTTTCCGTAAAAATTCCTTGTTAGTGCTACTTAACTACGTTGTTTTTTCGAAAATTCACTCAAAAATCAGCTCATTTTTATTCGTGTTTTAATTCAGCTCTCGCCCTTAATTATTTTGCTCTTAAAATAATTATAACATACATAATAAAATTTACCTTTTTATTTTAATTCATTTTATTATTTTTCTTGTAAGAAATTATTTTTGCGGTCTATCCGCATAGATATTTTATCATGCCGTTCAATTAGTTTGCAGTATTTTGTGTCGTCAAAAGGAGTGGGAGTTAAGGTTTTTTCTTCAGTCGTTTGAGATTGAGCTTTTTTATTTTGCGCTTTATTAATGTCAGAAAGACCATTGTCGGTTTTTTTATTTTTGCCGCCACTATTCTTATCCACGGTATTTTGCATACTGTTTTTTAAAAACATATTTAGCAGCGGGTTTATAAGATTAAAATTATCAAAATTAGAAGAGTTTGAACTGCCGTATTTTTTCAATTTTTTGCCTCCATTTAAAAAAAATTACTCAAAAATTATTTGATTAAATTTAAAAACTGTTATATAATAGTAATATTCGAAATTTACAGATGCATTTTATTTTTAAAAAACATCCGTTCAAAGAATTTTTCGGTTATATATATTATATATTTTTCTGGAGTAAAAAATGAAAAAGAAATTACTAATTTTATTAATGCTTATAATATGTTTATTCAGTTTTTTCGCATGCGGCGAAAACTTTGATTTTGGGCCGCTTGAGGGCGGACCTAAGGAAAATGACGCTATAGTCGCTAATTTTGGCACTTGTGTCCAAAAGGGTGATTATATTTATATGATAAACGGTTTGTCCGAATTTTCTGAAGACAATAATTTTGGCGCTGCTATAAAGGGCGCTATTTATCGTTTAAAAGTTGATACAAACGGAGAAATTAAAGAATCATTGAGAATGGCCCCAAAAGCGTTTTACTGCCGCGAACAAGGCAGCGGGTTATTCCTTCACGGAAATAAATTGTTTTATATGTCTTCAAGTATGCAAAAAGATAAAGACGGCGGGCGCTTAATGACGTACTACGATGTTTTTTCTGTGAATTTAGACGGAACCGGAACTAAGAGGCTCGGTACGTTTGAAGATATGACAAAAATTAAATTTTTTGTTGAAGATTCAAAAGTTTATGTGGTTTTTGAGTTAAAAGAGAAAGTATATCTTTTAAGCGAGGAAGGCAGAATATCCACATTAATAACCGAATACACATCGGTAATTGTAGGAGACGATAATTGCATTTATTACACAAAAGAAGTAAAAAGAGATACCGACAGCAAAATTTCCGGGATAGAAGATTATAATATGGTTTATAAAAAACCTATCTTAGGCAATGAAGAAGAGGTTAAGTTAGGAACCGAAAACCTTTCACAGAGTTTGTATTCCGTTCAGTTGCAGGAATTTAAAGACGGTGTTTTATACTATTCTAAAAATATCAAGGCGGGCTCAAATCCTTTAAATTTATTTTTTGCTTATAGAAATGGCGCGGAAATCCAACTGACTTCATCAGAGCAGACAAACCCGTACTTTTTAGGTTTTGACGGAAACAAGTATTTAGGGACATTATTTTTAAAAGATAATAACATACTATTAATTGAAGCAACCGAAAGCGGAGTTCCCGGCGGGTTTTACTTCATTGCAGGCGGCGTCAGCGGCCAGCCGACATATTTATTTATGGACAAGTCGGCTAATGAATTGTATTTTTCACTGAATAATAAATTGTACAAAGTTAAAGTTTTGGACGGCTCAAACAATCCGGCGGAGTCTAAAACTGAGCAATTATTGGATGTCAATATAAATATAGAAAAACTTTTTCCTAAAAAGCTCGGCAACTTTGTTTACTATGTGGGTTCCGGTGATAAGGATTACTATACAAATTATTTGTTTAGAATGGACTTGAGAAAACCAAAAGACCAAGAGCCGGTGCGCTTAGGTGAATTATCAAAAGCGGATCAGGAACTTAAGGAAAAAGACGAGAAAAAGTAATTTTTAAAAATAGAAAGACCGTTCTGTTCAATGTAAGAACGGTCTTTTTTTCTCTTTATTATTACAAAAATGAGCATACATTTTCGTTTTCTTCTTAAAAAAAAGCCCTTTCGACAATATTTTACAAAAACTTAGCTTTTTTTTTAAAAAAAGATTGTAATTTGTCTATACAAATGCTATAATATGTATACTTTCAAATTAAAAGGAAGGGTTTTAATATGAAGAAAATTTCTGTCTTTGTCGTTGACGGCAGCGAGCAGCTTTGCAAGACTTTGTGCGACTATTTTACAAATTCGGAAAAAGTAGAAGTAATAGGAACTGCTAATGACGGAATCACCGGAGCGGCAAAAATTCAAAGTTTAAATCCGGATATAGTTTTACTTGATATTGTTTTGCCGGGAATAGACGGATACGGAGTTTTAGAGTGTTTATCGATGATGGACAAGCGTCCTAAAACAATTATCACTTCGGCACTTTCGCAAGATACTTTTATCAATAAAGCCCTTAAACTCGGAGCGGAATACTATTTGGTTAAACCGTTTGACCTAAATTCTTTACAAAACAGGATAATTGAATTTTTCAAAAAGGAAGAAAAAATTGTGCCTTTAAAACCGGAGAATTTTTCTGATTACAAAGTAATTGAAACGGAAAAAAGATACGCGCGTCAAAAAAGCTTAGAGGAGAGGATAACCAATATTTTTATGATAGTCGGCATTCCGGCGCATATTAAAGGTTACCAATTCTTGAGAGAAGCCATTAAGCTTGCGGTAGACACTCCCGAAATAATTAACAGCATAACAAAAAAGCTTTATCCCGCTATAGCCGAACGATACGACACTTCCTCAAGCAAGGTAGAGCGGGCGATAAGGCATGCTATCGAGGTTGCGTGGAATAGAGGAAAAATAGAGAATATAAACAACTTATTCGGCGTCAGGGTGTATTCCTCAAACGATAAGCCGACAAATGGCGAGTTTATAGCGTTGGTGGCTGACAAAATGTTAATCGAAGGCGTAAGTTAATTCAAACTGATGAAAAAGGCCATGATAGCCGTAAAAACGGAACTTTCGGCTCGGTCATGTAGGTTACTCCCTTCGCCGAAAACCGCGTTTTTACGCCTCTGACGGCCTTTTTGCTCAGTTTGAATAATTTAAAAATTTTTCTTAAAATTTCCCAGTATAATTTTTTTGTTAAATGTTTTGCCTAAAGCAAGTTTAGAATTAATCTTGACTTGCTTTTTTGTTCTTTGAGAATTATCAACAAAATAGCTTGTTTATAAAAAAGCCTTTGCTTTTTAAAATTTTATAGGAAAATATCAAAAAACAGTTTACAAATATAAAAATATTCAATATAATAGGGGAGCAGAAAATTAATTGTCATTTTTGGTGATGTTATGGGAAAGTATAAAAAGTGTCCGCGGTGCGAATTAAATTACATTGCGTTAAAAGAAAGCTATTGCAATGTTTGTAAAGCCGAGCTAAAACTTGTGCCTTCGTCGTTTTTAGAAGACGGGGAAGAAGAGGAATTAGATATTTTATGTCCGGTATGTAAAATTAATTATATCGGCTTTGACGAAGATATGTGCTCCGTATGCCGTGAAAAGTCGGAAAAAGAAAGCGTTTTTGCCGAAGAGGACGATGAGACGTGGAGAACTTACCTTGACGACGAGAAGGAAGAAATTTTACCAATTTTAGATGAAACAGAAGTAAGTTTATCCGAACTTGAGGAAGAAGAATTAGAAGAAGACGAAGAAGAAGAGTTTTCCGACATTGATGATTTTGAAAATATAGATGATTTCGATGATGACGAATTGGACGAAGAAGACGAGTTTGAGGACGAAGAAGACGAATAAATAAAATTGGAAGGCAAAGCCTTCCAATTTTTGTAGCTAAAGATTATCACTTTGCAGCAAAGAAGAGTTTTTGACATTTTGGGTAATTATGTTGGCTTAAACAAAGGCGAGTGCGTAAGCATACGCCGAATGTATTAAATATTGACTATTCAATGAATTTAAACTATACTAATTTCAATGTATTTTTTAGGCTTCTATTGTTAAAAGATAAGAAGTCGGAGGTAAAATGATTGTTAGGATGAAACAAGATCAAACAAAAAGTGATATAGAAATTCTGATAGAATATCCCGAGATGTCAAAAACCGTTATGAGAATACAGGCGGTAATTAAGTCGGCAGATAGCGTTATAAGATGCGAGGACGACACCGACAAAATAGTCCTTTTAAAAGTATCGGATATTTATTATATAGAAAGTGTGGACAAGCGCATATTTATATATGACATCAATAAAGTATATCGTTGTGAGTTGCCGCTATATCAGCTTATTGAAAAACTTAACCACTACGGTTTTGTTCAAATCAGTAAATCCTGTATTTTAAATCTAGGTGTTCTTGTCAGCGTCAAGCCGATTTTTAACGCGCGCATGGAAGCTGTTTTAAAAAACCAAGAAAAATTGAATATTTCAAGAAAATATCTTCCGTTAATAAGGCAAAAGTTGGAGGAATTATAAGATGAAAAAAGTTCTAAAAATTATTCGCTCAATTATAATTAACACACTTGCAACCACTGCTTTAACTATTATATTGATGTGCCTTGTAGCGGTTTTTCAGGGATTTACTTTATGGGGCGTTACAGTTCCTTTTGAAATACTGCTTGTTAATTTTTTAATGCATTTAGGTTTTGTTTTTATACGTAAAATTGACTTTAAGAATCAGATTATACTATATTCAATTATTGCCGTATATTTATTAGGACTTATAATAGGATTTGGATTTTTATTTAACTGGTTTCATGTAAACGCTATATGGGTAATTTGTCTTATAGGATTAGCCGTATTTATCTTAGCTATTTTTATAGATATCTTAAATGTAAATAGAGAAGTTGTTAAAATTAATGAAAAATTAAAAGAGATAAGAAAAAAAGACAAAATAGAAGAAGAATAAACAAATTAAAAAACAAGAAAAAGCCGCTAAAAATTAGCGGCTTTTTTGGTTTGTATGCAACTTAGTATGCCGTATATGCATGTCGGTTTATAAGGTATTTACATTTTAAACTTTGGCTTATATAATGCAATTATAAAATTTAATTCGGCAATTAATCCGAAAAATAAGGAGAAGAAAATGGAAACAATTTTAAAAGCAGAAAATTTAAAAAAGCGTTTTACCGAGCGCGAAGAGGTGTTAAAGGGGATAAATATAGAATTTAAAAAAGACACTTTTTCGGTTATATTGGGGCCTTCCGGAAGCGGAAAATCCACGCTCATAAATATTCTTTCAGGACTTACAAAACCCACCGAAGGAAATGTCTACTTTGAAGGAAAAAAACTAACAGGTTTGCCGGACAGAAAAATGTCAGCTGTTAAAAGAAAAGATATAGGATACATTTTTCAAAATTACCTTTTACTTAGCAATTTAAATGCCGAGGAAAACATCAGAATAGGCGTGCCCGACAAAGACGGCGCAATTTGTATAGACAGGCTTACGGAAATGCTGGATATTAAAGACATTTTAAAAAAATTCCCGTCGCAGCTTTCGGGCGGACAGCAGCAAAGAGTCGCTATAGCAAGAGCTGTTATAAAAAAACCAAAAGTTTTATTTTGCGACGAGGCCACGGGCGCGTTAGACGAAGCTAACAGTAAAAAAGTAATAGAGCTTTTGCATTATGTTAAAAAGACTTTCGGAATTACAATTATTTTTATCACGCATAATTTGTCCATAGCAAAAACAGCGGACAGAATTATTACAATGAAAAACGGGCTTTTATCGGGCGACGAAAGAAATTTAAACCCCATAACCGCATCGCAGATGGTTTGGTAAGGAGGAATAAAAATGAATTTAATATTTAAGAATCTTACAAAGGAAATTTTAAAAAACAAAGTATTTTTAATTTTAATGTTTATTGTTGTAATCGCCACGTCGTTTTTATTTTACTTCGTTCAATTTAGTATAGACGCGAACAGAGAATTTTTAAAATCCTTGAGTTCTCTCACTCAAAATCAGCAAGACTATATGAATGCGTTAAGATCCAATGCCGGTTTAGGTTTCTTATTTTTACCGATAATGACTTCGGCTACTGCTTTATTATTTGTAATGTTTTATTTTCGCTTCTTTTCATAAGCAAAACTTCGTTTTCCCATCGTAAAAATGCTCCGGAAACTGCGCTTGTTTTTATATAATCCATGAAACACACCTATCTTCACAATTAAAATTTCGGTCATAATTATG
>Ga0209737_10004201_pt1 | contig 10137 bp, 9 predicted proteins | sample TergutCu122P3_FD_187284 | JGI IMG/M metagenome (GOLD analysis project Ga0209737, IMG submission 187284) | Cubitermes ugandensis P3 segment gut microbial communities from Kakamega Forest, Kenya - Cu122 P3 (SPAdes) (version 2) | ecosystem: Host-associated > Arthropoda: Insects > Digestive system >...
ACGCGCCAAAATCTCACGCGAATGTCCGCCACCACCGAAAGTAACATCCACATAAATGCCGTCGGGCTTGATGTTTAAGCCTGAAATGGTTTCATTCAATAATGCGGGTATGTGGTATATTTCGTTCATTGTTGATTTGGTTTTCTACGGGTTGAACCCCGTAGTTATTCACATATCGCCCTCCGGGCGAGTTTTATTTGCACATTATCATATTTGCATATTTGCACATTGCTTGCGCATCATTCTCTCTTTCAACCTATTCGCCATTTCACTCGGCGAAATTTTCGTTTGTTCGTAGCGCGATTTGCTCCACACGGCAAAGCGGTCAATCATTCCGATAAACAGCACCTCGTTGTCGGCAAGGCTGATTGCCTGCTGATTTTTTTTCGACAGTAATACGCGCCCTTGCGAGTCAATGTCTAACCATTCGGCATCTTCGGTGAAGGCGAACAGTAACATTTGGTCGTCGGGATTCCATTCGTCGAGATTTTCGCGCAATTCGGCTACTTTTTTGTTCCAAACCTGCTCCGGAAAGAACACAATGCAGTCATTATCGGCATCTTTCCGCACCACGATGCGCTCTTTTTCGTCGCTCGACAGCAGTTTGCGATAAGCCGAAGGAACAAAAATTCTCCCTTTCACATCGGCTCGTGCCTCGTATTTTCCTATAAATGTTGACATTTTTCTACAAATTAATCGGATGGATTTTTCCAAGCGTAAAAGTATAAAAATAATTTCAAAATTTCCCCACTTTGCCCCATTATTATTTATCAACAAAACAATCAACGAGATTTTAACAATTATTCGACGGTTTTCAACAAGTTTTCAACAATATAGACGCTATTTTAGCCGGCAGTAAAATCAGATTATCAATCACTTAGAGTTTAATAATTGAAAAGGTCAGAAAAGTGGGGGAAGATTATCGGCAAAATACGAGTTTTTAGTCTGAAAAATGAATTCAATTTTATTGTTGTCTGGAAGACAGGTGTTTAGCGTATCTGTTTTAGAGTTCATAGAAAATTCGTACCTTTGTAAATCACAAATAAGGCATTTCGATAAATGAGAAAAATCAGGTTTTTTGTTGGATTAATGATTGCAGCGAGTTTTGTATTAACGGCTTGCACTTGCATTGAATTAAACAGATTAGTATTGGATAGAGATACACTTACCATCGCGGTTGGCGATACAGAAAGACTTAGTGCTATTGCATACGGAAATATTTCGGGCAAAAATTTGACATGGAAGAGTAACCATGAAGATATTGCTACTGTTGATGGCAACGGATTGATTACTGCAATAGCTGAGGGAACGACTATTATTACCGTAACAACAGCCTGTGGCAATTATCAGGCTACAGCCGAACTTGAGGTAATAACAATTCCTGTAACAAGCATAAGGCTCAATAGACACACCTTGACATTTAATGTTGGAGGTTCTGAAAGACTTACCGCTACCGTAAATCCTTCAAACGCCACAATTAGAACCTTCTCGTGGGCAACCGACGATGCAAGCATTGCAACAGTTGATAATACCGGTCTGGTTACTGCCCAGCGGGTAGGAAGGACTAATATAACTGTAACCACAGCCTGTGGAAAAACGGATGTTTGTGTTGTAACCGTAAATCCGATTTTTCTAACAGGCATCGCTTTGAATAAAAGCAGTTTGGAACTTCATGTGGGCGAACAAGAAACGCTCATTGTTATCTTTACACCACACAATGCCACAAATCAAGAAGTTACATGGAAGAGCAATGATGAGACAGTAGCTATTGTAGATGAAAATGGACGCGTAACTGCCATATCCGAAGGACCCGCCATAATTACAGCAACTGCTGCAGAAAACGGCAGAACGGCAAGTGCTTCGATAAGTGTTTATTATATTCCGGAATATGGTGTAGTAATCAACGGCATACGTTGGGCAACGCGCAATGTAGCTTCATTCGGCTTCTTTGCTCTTACGTCCGAATGTTCGGGAATGTTTTATCAATGGGGTCGTCGCGAGGGGTGGTCGTCAGAATTTCCGGGTGTTGGCGTTCCGGTTCCCGGTTGGAACCCGGATTATGTGGGTGGCTGGGTGTGGAATATCGATGATGACCCTTGTCCCGAAGGTTGGCGCATTCCAACCCGAGACCAGTTCGAACTGCTTATAGAAGCGGGTAGTTCTTGGACAACTCAGCGTGGCGTTTGGGGTCGTCGATTTGGTACTCCTCCAAATACTATATTCTTGCCTGCCGCAGGCTGGCGTCATTTCAACCATGGTATTCTCGACAACGTAAACCTTACAGGTAATTATTGGAGCCGTTCGGGAGCAGACAGTTCAAGTGCAATCGAATTTCATTTTACTAATCAAGAAACTATTACCGGAGGTTGGCAGCGACATAGTGGCTTAAATATTCGGTGTATAAAAAATGAGCCATAAGGCTCATTTTTTATTTCAAACCATCAACGGAATATAAAAACCGTTTGATACTTTTTTTCGGTGTTTTTTCAAACTCATTCGGGAAAATCCGTATTTTCGTAATTTTTTCGTAACTGCCCAATATCCGGTTAACCGTTTTGCGGTTTTCTTCCATTTTTCTTTCCAATTGTTCGGGCGAAAGATTTTCGGCTTCAATTGTTTCATTATCAGGATACACCAAAGCGACTAATTTGTCGTTGTGTTCGAGCACTAAACTTTCGGCAATGTATGGCATGTTGTTCAGTTTTGCTTCTATTTCTTCGGGATAAATATTTTGTCCGCTTCCGCTCAAAATCATCGTTTTGGCGCGCCCGCGAATAAAAATCGTGCCGTCGGCATCTACCGTTCCTAAATCGCCGGTGCGTAGCCAGCCGTCTTCAAAAACTTCTGCCGTTGCTTCGGGATTTTTGTAATAGCCTTCCATCACGTTTTCGCCGCGCACACAAAGCTCACCAATGCCTGTTTCGGGGTCGGGTTTGCGGACTTTCACTTCCATTGTATTCAGAATTTTACCGCTCGAACCGAGTTTGAATTCTTTGTGATTGCTGTAACTGATTATTGGCGCACATTCGGTCATTCCGTAGCCAATGGTAAACGGAAAATTCATGCGGCGGAAAAATGCTTCCACTTCCTCGCTCAAAGGCGCACCACCGATAACAACCTCGATAAATTCACCACCCAAAGCCTTGACCAAGCTTTTTTTGATTTTTTTCAATATCAATTTATCCAATCCCGGAGTTTTCAGCATCAAAGCAACCGGCGGACGCGAAATTTTAGGCAAAACACGTTTTTTGTAAATTTTCTCGAGCAAAAGAGGCACCATAAGAATAACCGATGGCTTTACATCTGCAAAGGCTTTCAACAAAATTTGCGGACTTGGAATTTTGCCCACAAAAGTGATGTGGCATCCGGCGCAAGTTGAGGCAAGAAAATCGAACGCGCATCCGTAAGCATGCGCCAAAGGCAAAAACGAAACCAAGCGGTAGCCTGGCGCAATCAATTTTGTATCGAAAGCGAAAATAATATTACCTGCCAAATTGTTGCAGGTGGTCATCACGCCTTTGCTGAATCCGGTTGTACCCGATGTATAAACTATCGAAGCAAGTTCGGCATTCGATTTTTCGGCGTATTTCACATCTTCGCGCGCAAAACCATTCGGATATTTTTTGTCGAAATGTTGAGAAATTGCGTTGGGTTGCAGTTTTTTGCGGTCTGCCGATGATTCGATACACGAAAAATCATTGAGCGAAAAAACAGCTTTTAAGTTTTCCAACTCCCTGTTTTCGAGCGGTGTCCACAAATTGTTTTCGGCAAAAAGTAGTTTCGACTCCGAATGATTGATAATGTGTTGTACGTCGTTCGGGTTGAAATCGTGCAAAATTGGCACAACAACTGCTCCGTAAGTTACTGTGGCAACATAAGTGATTGCCCAATGCGATGAATTTTTTCCCAAAAGCGCAATTTTTTCGTTGCGCTCAATGCCGCATTGCTCGAATAAAATGTGAAGCTCAGCAACTTTTTTCGCAATTTCTGCGTAGGTAAAATTTCGGTTTTCGCCAAAATCGCTGTAAGCGGGCAAATCCCAGTTTGAACGAAAACTATCCTCGAATAGTTTGATTAGATTTTCTTGCACCATAATTCAATGCTTTTGTAAATAATTTGGTGCAAAGATACAGCAAAATTGCACAAAAGCAAAGAAAATGCGCAAAAATCTCAAGAAAATAGCGCAAAAAACAGCAAAATATGCAATTTTTCTATTTCAATTCGTCCAAAAACATTTCCGTCAGTCGCGAAACGGCAAATTTTTCCACTTCGTTGATGGGCGTTTTTGCGAATTGCTGCAGAAAATCGTTTTCGTTACTAATATTAATGCTAATGAATTGGGCAAAAATATTGCGGTGGCTTAAAACGTGCTTTTTCGGTTTCGAGAAGTTTTTTATTTCTACCTGCTCAATATTTGAGAATAGTTTTTGAAAATCAGCGTTTTCAATCAGCTCATTTTCAGTCAATAATCTATCGCTTTCGATGAGCAGAAATTCGTAGAGATTTTTCCAAATATCGTTTCCGGTGCGTTTTTGCAGAAAAGTATTTCCGCCCGAATGAACAAACAAATAATTGAAATAGCGGTTGGTAAGCTTTGTTTTCTGTGATTTTCGAGGAAATTGCGATACCAAACCAAGTTCAAAAGCACGGCATTGCGCCTGCAACGGACAGTTTGCACAGTCGGGCGATTGCGGAACACAATGCAGCGCACCAAATTCCATCATTGCCTGATTGTGAAGCGCAGGTTCGGTTTTCGACAATAGTTCTTGTGCTAATTGCGAAAATTCCCGTTTTCCGTTTCCGCTGTCAATCGGTGTTTCGATAGCAAAAAGGCGCGACAGCACCCGAAAAACATTGCCATCGACCACAGCATAAGGCTGATTGTAGGCAAAAGACGCAATCGCAGCGGCGGTATATTCACCAATTCCGCTCAAATTCAACATCTCTTTGTGCGTTTTCGGAAATTCGCCTGCGTGCTCGGTTTTGATTTTTTTCGCCGCTTTGTGCAGATTTCGAGCGCGCGAATAATAACCGAGTCCCTGCCAATATTTCAGCACTTCGTCTTCGTCGGCAACAGCAAGTTCGTGTACATTGGGAAAACGCTCAACGAAACGCAGATAATAATTTAAACCCTGATTTACACGGGTTTGCTGTAAAATTATTTCGGAAATCCAAATCCTGTACGGGTCAGAAATATCGCGCCAAGGCAAATCACGCTTGTTTTCGGCATACCAAGAGATTATTTTTTGAGAATAGATATTCATGTTTTTTTGAACGCAAATGACGCTGTTTTTTCGTCATTCTGAACTTGTTTCAGAATCTCCTAAATCGAAGAGATTGCGGGTCGAGCCCGCAATGACGTAAAAAATCTGTGTTATCTGTGTGCTTTTCGGGATTAATTTCGGGTTCTGATATGTTCGATAACCGCATTTGCTCTTTCAATTTCTCTTTCGAGCATTCTAACATCGCGTAGTGCTACCCAAAAATTGTAAGTTTCTGCCAAAGCTCTACGGTCCATTTCGGTGAGAAAATAAACCGCGCCTCTGCCACCGGTAAGTTCGATGCGAATACGTTCGTTCGGATATTGGGCGATAAATGCCGGTAGATTTCCGGCTGTTTCATTTCGGAAAGTGATGGTTTCCCAAGTCGTTCCGCCTTCGGTAAATGCGTGGTTGAACGGACTGCTAAGTGGAATGGTGTCGGTCGTTGCAAAAAGTTCGCCCACCGAAGCACGAACGCTGGTATGGTTGTTTCTATTTGAGCCGGTAAAATGACTTACAAGCAAAAAATCTGCATTTTCGTCAACAAAAGCACGCAGGTAGTTGCGCGTGAAATTTTGTTCAATCGTCAATTGCCGATACACAAAATTGCCTACTGTCTGAAATCGTTCGTCTTTTTCAAAGCGGAAATTTCTGCCTATAGAATCTGCCTGATGTTGCCGGATAGGCAACAGGCTGTCTAAAAAAGCCAAGTTGCGCAGATTTTCACGCACCACAACCGTATCTTGCAACACTCTTGCTTTGCGTCGCGCATCCAAAGCTCGCGGATGCAGAATATGGATGCTGTCCAACTCAATTTTAGCAACATTCAACAGGTTCTCGTTTATCAAATTATCGATGAGAGAAAAACGTGCTTCAATATCTCGCTCAGCCTGCGTACTCGACGAACCGCAGGACGTAAGCAGGAGAAATAAAACACTAATTAGAACAATGATATTAAGTTTTTTGCCCATCATTTCTTTTTCGCAGATTCTTCTTCTTTTTGGAGCATTGAAACGCTTCCATGAAGTATTGCTTTGGGTTCGATAACTAAAATTTTTGTTTTAACTTCGCCTAAAATTGTTGAGCTTTCGCGTAATGAAAGTGTGTCGGAAACAGAGATATTTCCCTCAACTTTGCCCAATACCTCAGCAAAAGCACACTGCATATCACCTTTCAAAATGCCTTGCGCACCGATTACTATTTTTCCTGCGCAGATAATTTCACCTTCGATCTCTCCATCAACTCGAAAATCTTTGTCTGCAATCACTTTCCCGATAATTTTACTGCCGTGCGTAAGCGAATTGTATATTACTCCTGAATCTTTTGCCATAATTTTATTTTTTTCTATTAATCTGCAAAAATACGATATTTCTTCCATAATTTGCAAAAAACGACGAATTGTTTAATGTTTTTTCTGATTGATAAAGAAAATTGTTACTTTTGTGGTGGATTTTCAGATAATAAAAATCGAATGACAAACAAACAACGCTACGAAATATTTTGCGATCAGCATCCCGAAATCCCGCTTTTTATGCAAGCGTGGTGGCTCGATGTGGTGTGTCTGCCCGAAGGAAAAGAATGGGATGTGCTGTTTGTTGAAGAAAACGGCAACATCATTGCCGTGATGCCCTATCATTTTCTGAAAAAATGGGGATTTACGGTTGTGCGACAACCGATGAAAACACAGTACACCGGTTTGTGGATTAATTATCCTCTAGAGTTGAAATTACATAAACGTTATTCGTTTGAAAAGCGGGTGATGGATAATCTAATTGACCAACTTGAAGCTTTGAATTTGTCGCATTACACTCAAAACTTTCATTATTCTTTTACAAATTGGCAGCCGTTTTATTGGCGTGGATTTCAGCAAACGACGAGATATACATATATTTTGAAAAATATTGCTGATTTGGATGCGGTTTTTGAAAATTTCTCATACGCAAAGCAAAAACATATTAAAAAAGAAAACGACGATTTACAACTTGACAGCACTCTTTCTGCCGATGAGTTTTACAATTTTCATAAAGAATGTTTGAAACAAAAAAATGCAGAAATAGAATATTCTCAAAAATTATTTACTTCTATTTACGATAAGGTAGTTGAGCGAAAGCAGGGAATAATTTTTGCATTGAGAGACAAAAACAAAAATATTCATTCGACTTTATTTTTTGTTTGGGATAGCAATTCTGCCTATGCTATGACTTCGGCTATCAATCCCTGTTTTAAATCGGGCGGGGCTTCAACTAAAATGTTTTGGGAAGCGATTAAATTTGTTTCCAAAAAGACAAAGATTTTTGATTTTGAAGGAAGCATGATAGAAGGTGTAGCACAATCTTTCCAGCAATTTGGTGCGGAACAAATGCCGTATTTCGCCATTTCAAAATCATATTCGCGAACATTTGATTTAATGAAAAAACTGAGAAGATGACCGAAATTGACAAAAATACATTTTTCGACATAACACAAACTTTTGATTATGTCCCGTTTACGCAAAGCGAAGGCTGCTGGAAAATGAATTCTATCAAAGGTGAAAATCGCTTTCGATTTTTTGTTGATTCGTTAGAAAAACCATCACTTGCTTGTATGGGTTATGTAATGAAACGCTTTGGCTTGAAAATGCTACAGATTGATGGCGAGTGTTTTGCTGATGGAAAAAATATCGATAGCAAGAAAATTCGTGATTTTTACAAAGAAATTACACAAGCGGACTTCGATATTATTGAGATAAACTCTTCGCTTCCTTACGATGTTTTGTACGAAATTGGAGTGCGAGAAGCGGGTTATCTGCGTCCGGTTGGAATGTTTTCTTCGCAACTTTCAAACTGGATTGATTTGCACAGTGAGATTCGGTATAACGAAAATTGGAAACGAAATTTAAAAAAATCAGAGAAACTAAATCTAAAACTAAATGTTTTAGAACAACCAACGAATGATCAAATTCGTTTTTTTTCCGATTTTTACAATAAATTTGCTTACTCAAAAGGGTTTGGACACCATATAAATTTTGAGCAAACAAAAGCATTGTTGCAATCGAATGATTTTTCATTGGCATTGGTTACAGATGAAACCGAAAATATTTTGGCAGGAATCATTTTTCATCATCGCAATAACCGTGCAGGACTGTACATTTCGGCACGAAGTACGGAATATAAAAATGACAACGGAGTTACATTTTTTATGTACGACCAACTATTCAAGTATTTGAAAAGTAAAGGATATACAATTTTTGATTTGGAAAAACTCTGTCCTTCAACACATTCGAAACAAAGTGTATTTCTTTTCAAAAATGGGATAAAGGGCGAAAAAGTTTTATATTGCGGCGAATTTTCTTGGTACAAACGGCAAATTTATCGCCCGTTGATGTACTTTGTAAAAAAATATTTATTTAAAAGAGTAGAGGTTTGAAAACGAAAAAACTGCATATATTAAAATTGCCTTCGTGGTACACTTCAAATTTTGCACCTATCGGTGGAAGATTTGTTGCCGACCAAGCGCAAATACTAAAATCAAAAGGGGTGGAAACCAATGTTTTGGCAAATGTTTCGCTTACTATAAAAAATGATAAAGCAGAGTACTTTATCTTGCCTTATCGTGCATTTTTGAGCGAAGAGAACGGTTTAAGCGTTTTTCGTCATTATTTTCGCTGTTTACCAAAGTTTCCCAAACCTTTTAACGCCAAACGCTGGATTAAAAGTACGCTGAAGCTGTTTGAAAAATATCAAGCGCAATTTGGAAAACCCGACTTAATTCACGTTCACAGCGCAATTTGGGGCGGATGCGCTGCAGCTCTGATAAAGGAAAAATACGGAATACCATACATTATTACTGAGCATCGTGGCATTTTCGGGCAATCGTGCGAATATGCTAAAAACACATTTAAAGATTGGCAAACTCCGTTTTTAGAAAAAGCATTTTCGGAAGCAGCAGCGATTATTCCCGTTTCTGAAAATTTGACTCCAAAAATTCAAAGTTTTTTGAATAAAAAAGTGTCTATAATTCCGATTTCAAATGTGTTAGATACTGATTTTTTTCATTACAAAAAGCGAGATAAATCAGAAAAAATTCGATTTATTACCACCAACAATTTCAGTATTGCCAAGGCTTACGATATTCTTTTTCCGGCATTTGATTCAGCTTGCAATGAGATTCCAAACCTCGAATTGACTATTTGTGGCAAAAATTTTTGGAACAATCAAGAGTTCGAAAAAATTTGGCAAAAGATAAAGAACAAAAATAATTTTCGCTTTGTCGGCTTTAAAAACTCTAAAGAAGTGCGTAGTGAGCTTTGGCAAGCTGATATTTTTGTGTTAGCAAGCCGCGTAGAGGCGCAACCTGTTGCTGTACTCGAAGCATTAAGCTCCGGCTTACCAATAGTTTGTACTGCCGTTGTTCCAAAAATAGTAGCAACAGCTGAAAATTCGATAGTTGTACCGGTAGAAAACGAAGAAAAATTACAAAACGCTATCACAGAAATGGCTAAAAACTATCAAAAATACAACGGGAAAGCTATTTCGGAACACATAAAATCGGTAGCCGGAAAAGAAGCATTTGCAAAAGCAATAATGGAAGTTTACGAACAAGTACTAAGCGAAAAGTGATTGACGTAAAAAAATCTTCTGATATTTTTCACAAAATAAGCCAAAAATTTGCAAGAACAAAAATAATGTCGTAATTTTGCAGCATTAACAGTAAAAACAACACATTATGCTTGGAAATGCAGTTAATATTTTTTCGTACGCAATGAGCGATAAGGCAATACTTAATCATCTCGGTGCGCAACTCAAACAAATGCGGCTCAATAAAAACATCACCCAACAGCAAATGAGCAAAATGGCGGGTTTGTCGCGTAGTGCCATTAGCGCAATGGAAAACGATG
>Ga0209737_10004202_pt1 | contig 10136 bp, 9 predicted proteins | sample TergutCu122P3_FD_187284 | JGI IMG/M metagenome (GOLD analysis project Ga0209737, IMG submission 187284) | Cubitermes ugandensis P3 segment gut microbial communities from Kakamega Forest, Kenya - Cu122 P3 (SPAdes) (version 2) | ecosystem: Host-associated > Arthropoda: Insects > Digestive system >...
CAGCTTGAGAAAGTGAAGGCTGCGATCAGCATGGACCTGACCTTAGGGATAATGTATCAAGCGGTCGAAATGGAGATGACCCAGGCTAAGATCTTAGCTGATCTTGCAGGATTCATGACCAAAGGCGTTGCCAAGGATCCGCTGCAGGTCCTTGACACAATCAGGAAGATAATGACATTCAATTACCCCAAAACAGGAAAATGGGGGTTCCTGCTTGGAAATAAAGACCGCTTTAACGAGGTCTTCAACAACCTTTCGAAGGTGCTCAGTGCAAAGGCCGGCGGGACCCTGCCGATAATTGCGGGATCGGGAGAATATCTGATCCCGTTCTGGGATGTTGACCTGAAATATAGTTTTGAGACCGGTACGGCATGGAAGAAGAAGGGCGTCGAAGTATCGGAAGATCTGCTTGTTCCTGCTGATTTCGTTATAGACCCGAGGTGCCTGGACGATCCAAGGAGCGGAATTACGGATATATTCTCCATCAGACCTGTAAAAAGTATACTCGACGGAGTAAAGGGGAATGAAACGAGTATAAGCGGAGGAGAGGGGATAGGCAGGATGTCGCAGGCCGTTGCGATGAACTCCCCCGGTTCACGAAAGATAGTGGTCCCGTTGAGCACGGAAAAGGAAGCAAGGAAGCTTGTAAGCGAGTACCTTGCGGCATGGGCGAGTCAGGATTCTAAGCTGAGGCTCAGCAATCCTACTGTAAAATCACTTATCTACATACCATGCGATATCAGAGGAGGCCGTGTCGAGGTCCCGAGCGGATTCGGCAAGCTGGTGCCTGAGCGCGTGAGAAGGATGGAGCTATCACAAATGGTGATCATATGAGCAAAGAAGATAAAAAAATGGACAACAGAACATTGTCGGCGATCACTCTGGGATCTTTCCTGATCGCATTGGCTATAGGCATCATAGTCTACGTTGCAACAAGCTACGGGATCTTGATGATACTGTGGATCACGCTGCTGATATTCGGCATAGCGTTGCTTGCCCTATCATTCATGTACCCCACTGAAAGCGGGAAGTTCGGCCCATCCGAATCATCATTCCGGATGGTCTGGGGCATTCTTTTAGCAGTGATGGGTTTCGTAGGTCTGCTTTACACAATAACAAACGTTAACGTCTGGATACTTGTGGCGATCGTCCTCATTGCGGTTGCAGTGGTGGGGATCCTCGTCGCATTGAAAAATGGAAAAAAGGAGGGAAGGTAAATGGCATTGGAGACAACAGTTGAGAACCAAATGAAAAAGAACCGATCCCTTGTGGAGAAGATCGGCCTTTACATCCCCATCTACAGAGGATACAAAGAAAAGAACCTCCGCAGGGAAGAAGATCGGGCCATAAGAAATGAAGTGGCAAGGGTGCTGGAGAGAGCAAAGCTCGATCTGGTCACCGTGCAGAGGGCGACGGTGAACGACCTCGACCTGATGAGGGACACAGAAAGAATAAGAAGCAAGGCTGACCGCTACTACATCGACGTAAAGAAAGCTGTGAACGGATACAGCGCTTTCCATGCAGCGGTCAAGATATTGGAGTCGGAGCTGGATGCTTTGATCCAATGGGACGCGAATCTTATCGACGGCGCGATCGCTCTGAAGGCAGAGACCGATGCGCTGGTGAAGATGATCGACGCCGGTGAAAAGAATTTGAAAGTACCTTTGAGAGAGTTGGAGATAACCATCGACAAGCTCATAGAGGATTACAACGGAAGAGAGACCGTTATGAGAGGATTCAAAGAGTAAGGTGACCAAAATGGCAGAAAAAACTAACGTAGTATTCTGGTCCAACCAAGGACCGGACGACATAATATACAGGTCGCCTCACGACGACCTCAGAACTATCACGGCTGTCACGGTACCGGAGCATGCTGTCGCGTTGTTCATAAGAGATGGGCAGCTGGTCGGAACACTGGAACCGGGAAGACACACAATTACATCGGCGAACATACCGTGGTTGACCAAGTTATACAACATTGCACTCGGATACAAAGAGACCCCGTTCAAGGTCTGGATCGTTTTCATCTCGTTAAAGATGTTCAACGGCAAATGGGGCATCAGGAGCATGATCAGGGCCGGGAAAGAATATGAGGTCCCCATCGTTCTTATGGCGAACGGCGACTTCCAGTTCAGGATCAATAATGTTGCTGTCTTCTACACACAAGTGCTCGGAGGAACGAATGCTTACTCCACCGGCGACGTCAACTCGTTCATGAAGGGATTCATCAACGAGCAGATAATCCAGCAGATGAACACCCAGTACTACATGGACATCATGGAGAATCTTGAAAAAGCGTCCACCAACACAAAGATACTCATCGAACAGCACTTCGCCCAAAGAGGCATCGAACTGCTCTCGCTTAAGATAAACGAAGTTCAAACAACTGATGAGGATCGTCAGAAAGTGTTCAACTATCTGCAGTTCAGCAGCAAGAACGGAGAGGCCTTCAGAAGATACGAAGTGATGGAGAAGATGGCGAACGCCATTGGAGAATCGCAGGGAGGAGCGGCGGTGGGAACAGGTATGCTCTTGTTCCCGCAGATGTACCAAGGGCTTCAGCAGCAGCCGGTGCAGGGTGTTCAGCAGCAACAGCAGCAACAGCAGGTGCAGAAGGTCATGTGCCCCACCTGCGGAAGCTTGAACGAATATCCGTACAAGTACTGCAACAGCTGCGGGCAACCGTCACCGCTGGTGGCTCAGGGACAGCCTGTTCAGCAGGCGCCGCGTGCGCCGCCGGCAGGCGGGGCCGCGGGCGGCAAGAAGTTCAACAGCTGCCCGTTCTGCGGAGAAGACATAAGCAGTCTTCCGAAGACCCCGAAATTCTGCCCTTACTGCTCCGAGCAGTTAAACTGATCCGGCTCACGCCGGACATTATTTTTTCTTCCTGTGTTCCATGTCATTTCCTTTTTTGTTGCGGAATCCGATATCAATTTCTACGATATTCGTAAAATTGTTACGAATAATACATAAAATATAGATTAGAATTGTATAAATAGTAGAAATGCAATGATATCGCTCGGAGGTTAGTGAAGATCGCGAAAAGACATACGTTAAAAACCTGCGGCGAGAATGATCCTGTAACGGAGATAGGCGTCAAAGAGAAAAAACGGTCGATTGACACTTTCCGCTGTTCGCCTTGACGATTTTTCGGATCATTTGCAAGATCGACGGATGACCGCAACAACCCGGCTTCGGCCGGGACCTTTAACAGCCCCACCCTGTTCTCTTCTCACTTCGTGCTTATAGGATTGAATCCTCTCAACCTTAATGCGTTCGATACCACGGATATCGAAGATAACGACATCGCCGCAGCGGCAAGCATCGGCATTGTCATCATCACATCCGAACCTTCGCTCAACATTAACGGTAAGAAGACAGCGACAACGGGGATGCAGACCGCATTGTAACAGAAGGCAAGGAAAAGATTCTGTTTCACGTTGCTCAGGGTTGCTCTTCCGATCTCGATCGCAGCAGGAACGCTTCTGACGTCGTCGCCCATGACCACGATATCCGCGGCCCCGATCGCTATGTCCGTACCCGATCCTATAGCGATCCCAACATCAGCCTGGGTAAGTGCAGGAGCATCGTTTATCCCGTCGCCGACCATGGCGACATTCTCCCCTTTGACCTGCATATCTTTGATGATGTTCAGCTTATCTTCCGGCAAGGCTCTTGCATGTATCTCTTCAATTCCGGCAGCCGAGGCGATCGCTTTTGCCGTACCCTCGGAATCGCCTGTCACCATGATCGGCCTGACATTCAGGTTCTTGAGCGAAGCTATACCCGATGCTGATGATTCTCTTATGCGGTCTGATATGATGATGACCCCTGCGAACTTTTTGTCCACTGTTACAATTATGATAGTCTTCCCTTCAGCAGACCTGTCTGAATGATCTTCCTTCCTGAGATCGATACCTGTGAACCTTTCGTTTCCCACAACGATCTCCTTTCCTTCCACCGTGCATCTGACCCCTCCGCCAGGGTATGAGACGAAGTCCTGAGGTTCCGGAACAGGGATCCTTTTTTCTTGTGCATAAGAAACGATAGCTTTTGCCAACGGATGCTCCGACCTTATCTCTGCGGACGCGGCGAATTTGATCAACTCGGTTTCCTGGATCTTTGACATCACCCCCGTTACACCGGGTCGTCCTTCGGTCAGCGTCCCGGTCTTGTCCAATATTATCGATGTTACTTTACCGGACCTTTCCAAAACTGATGCGCTCTTGAACAATATCCCGTGTTCCGCCGCCTTGCCCGTTCCCACCGTTATTGCGAGAGGCGTCGCAAGGCCCAAAGCGCAGGGGCATGCGATCACCATCACAGAGATCAGAACAAGCATGGAGAATTCTATTCCTCTGCCGCTCAGCAGCCAAAGCATGCATGCCGCCGCTGCAATTATGATAACGATCGGAACAAACACCGAAGCGACCTTATCGGCGACCCTTGCCACCGGCGCCTTCGTGCCTTGAGCATCCTGGATCATTCGTACTATTTTGAAGAGAGTGGTATCATTGCCTATCTTCTCTGCTCTAATTTTAATGCTGCCGTTGATGTTCATGGTGCCGTTGTACACATTGTTTCCTTCGGTCCTGCCGATCGGCATGCTCTCGCCGGTGAGCATGGACTCGTCCACTGATGTGCTTCCCTCAACGATCGTTCCGTCCGCAGGTATCCTCTCTCCCGGCCTGATGATCACCAAGTCGCCGACAACTATCTCTTCAGCCGGTATGGAAATTTCATTTCCGTCCCTGATCACATTTGCTGTCGGGGGTGCGAGATCCATAAGCCCTTTGATAGTGTCGTTGGTCTTCACTTTCGATCTGGATTCGATATACTTTCCCACGGAGACCAAAGCAATGATCATTGCCGCCGAATCGTAGACAAGCGAATGAAGAAAATGATGTTCACCTGAGAAGATCTGAACCGTTGCGTATAAGCTGTAAATGATCGCTGCCGTGGTACCCAACGCGATCAACGTGTCCATCGTTGGAGCACCCGAGAATAACGCAGGATATCCTTTGGTGTAGAAACGGCTCCCTGCGATCAGGACAGGGATACACAACATAAGTTGTATTATCGAGTATATCTCAGGCCGGTCGCTCAGAGGAATATTCAACCCGAACATCGGGCCCATCGCAAGGATCATGAGCGGAACAGCAAAAATAACTGCAACGATCAGTTCTCTTTTTGTTCTGACCGCATTTGATCGTTCTCTCTCCGCCAAAGCATCTGGGTCATCCTCGATCACATGATAGCCGGCCTTCTTTATGGCATTGGCGATCTGCTCTGTTCCCACCTTCGACGGATCGTATAAGACCGAAACGACATTGTTAGAAAAATTGGCGTTTGCTTCCTCTATCCCGTCGAGTTTCTTGATCGATCTTTCAATGGCGGAAGAACATGCGGCGCATGACATCCCATCCGTTCTGATGTTTGCCCTTTCCATCTCAAGCCCGCTTGAAAAGGCTCTTCTTTACCCTGGCTTTTAGCCCTACTTCGACGACCGCACGTATGAGGTCTTCGTCTTTGACCCCGTTGTGCGTGACCTCGGCGGTTCCCTTTCTAAAATCTGTGACAGCGTCGGTCACGCCGCTGACCTTCTTCAGGGCGTCCGCTATGGCCCCTTCGCATATTTCACACATCATGCCCTCTATCAAAAGAACAGTCTTTGCCATGATGCCTAATCTCTTCCGTAATATAACAAAATTCCCATTGCGTTCATCCGGAATGATATTCTTTTAAGGAACAATGAGATTCAGCATATGATAAAATGAAAGAGCTGAAAGACTACGTCACCGCCATACCCGATTTTCCGAAAGAAGGGATCTTGTTCAGGGATATCACGACAGTGATCGAAGACCCGAGGGGTTTCAAGATGGCGATCGACGGCCTGATCGCTTTGCTCAAAGGCTTGGATTTCGATCTTATTCTGGGATCCGAATCAAGGGGATTCGTCTTCGGTGCGCCTGTTGCATATGCAATGGGGAAGGGGTTCGTCCTCGTAAGAAAAAAAGGTAAGCTTCCCAGGAAAACGATATCAGAAAGCTACGAGCTGGAATATGGGGAGGCGACCTTGGAGATGCATGTGGACAGCATAAAGAAAGGTCAGAAAGTTGTGATTATAGACGACCTCATCGCAACAGGCGGAACAACAGCCGCAGTGATAAAAATGGTCGAGAGGCTGGGCGGAAAAGTTGTGAAGATATGCTTCGTCATGGAGCTTGCCGGACTGAAGGGAAGAGAAGCTCTCAAAGGTTACGATGTGGACTCCCTGATAATATACGAAGGGAGCTGACGGTCCTGCCACACAAGAACATGAGGGAAAAATATGGAAAGATCATATCATTTTAATAGAAAAACGAGAAGGGCCGCCGTCTGTACCGCGGCCGCCTTTATTATTGCAGTGGCGGCATTCGCTGTCCTCTCTCCGGCGGCAGACAATAACGCCGATGCAGTCGATGACGCATCCGAAAATTATAACACCGGCGACATCGCCGTCATAAACTCGATGATAAAGAACAACAACCTGAGATGGACCAAAGCGACCTCAGCACAGCTTAAGGACGGGAGATCGGTGCCAGACGATTGGAAAGGCGTATACTGGGAATACAGCGTTTCGAGCATGCGCATCGTCGGACTGGATATGGAATACATGGGCATGACTGGCAAACTCGACCTGACCGGTCTGACCGAATTGAATGAACTGAACTTGAACAATAACCATATTACCGAGCTGGACGTGTCCGGCCTTAATCTGTTGACGGCTCTGGACTGCAGGTTTAACTTCCTCACCAAACTGAACTTAGCAGGATGCGTCCAGCTGGAGTATCTGAATTTGTTCGAGAACGAGCTGACCGAGCTGGATGTTACTGGGTGCACCAGGTTGGGATACTTGGAATGCCAATACAATCTGATGGAAAGCACCGACAAAGTGAAGGGCATCAGCGATGTGGTCGCATTCGAAGGATGGGATAAGAACGGTTTCTTTTTCGGCAAGCAGAGGATCAAGATCGATATAACTGGACGCAGTGCGACAGAGATCGCAGAAGTTGTCGCGGATGTAGTCATCACGAAGGACAGGATAGCTCTGGTCGTCGGCGGCATAAACACGAACGAAAAACTCACTCTGACCATACCGATCGGAAAAAGAGTGGATTGGAGGACCGCCGACGGCAGCATGACGCTTGAACTGAAAGGAAAAGGAGGGTTCTTCATTCTTTTCGGCTGCTCGCTGACCCTTCCCGGCCTTACCGTTGACGGGAACTACATTTACGTTGAGGGATCACTCACAATGAAGGGAGACCTTCGGAGGACGGGCGATCATAACCTGATAGTGGCCGGATTGGGCGGGACCATCATTGTCAACGGCAATGTATACCTCGAGAATGGCGGGCAGTTAACGTCCATCAACGGCAAGTTCAAAGTGACCGGCAACGTCAATGTCGACGGGATCGGTATGAACAGCTATGCTTTGCATTCATTCTCTTACTTCTCTGATGACTATAGCGTAAAAGTACGGTATCCTCTTGCCGAATTCACCATACGCGGCGATCTGATCTCTTCCGGCGGTGCCATTGAGTCATACTACCCCGGTCGGAACGTTATCATGGGAAACGTCGAAGCTGACGGCAATTATGCTGTATTCAGCGATAAGGGCAACGTCCGGGTGAAGGGTAACGTTTCGGTGCCGAACGGAAGCGCCGTATTCTTTTCAGAGCGCGGGACCGTGAAGTTCGACGGCACCGTTACCATCGCCGATCCGGATCATTTCATCCGTGACGGCTATGAGGGGGTTTGGGTGTCGGCGGATGATTATTCTGCTACAGACGTTGACGGATACAAATTCAAGTACACGAATGGTAAATGGATCGTGCTCGTCGAAGCGTTGCCTGCCGACCGTGCCCTGTTGTTTACCGTTGCGGCGATCGGGGCGATCGGGGCTTTGGCGGCCTTTATGATAGTGTGGATGATGCGCTCAAAACCTTGAACCGATAAATGGGCGAGGTATCCCCTCGCCCGTGTTTCTTTTTTACATATCCAGCAGTCATTGTTTCGTTGAAGGTCTGACCGGCCTCGCTTCGATGTATCCTCTGCTGCCCACCGGCATGAGCTGGTACCTCGGCGCATCCGCATCCGCCCATTCAAATCCATAGAACAAAGGATCGAACTTGTCAATGGCATCCCAGATGCTTGATATTGCCTCATCAAAATCCTCGTCGTTATAGGGCTCGCCGCGGAAGACCATCATCTTACATGGTTCCAGTTCAATGATCTCAAACCCTGCCGGCACGATCCCTTTGTATTCAACAGGAACCTCCACTCCCATGATGTACTTCGATGTCCCTGGCGTGATAAGCTTCTCGGGAAGCCAGAATCCCGCCGGTTCATAGGTCGTTCCTTTGATACTCTCGAGAATGCCCCATACGTCACAGCCTACTTCCTCACAATATCCGAAATACTCTTTGGCGTTGATCCCTCTTTTCATTATCAATTTACGTTTTGGCCTTTCGATGACGTGCGTGAACACTGTCTGTTTCTCCTTCTTTTCCATTTTTTCTCCTTCCTTGTTGTATATGAGGTATCGGATCAGCACAGAATAAGGAATAAAGAATTTCAGCGGCACCGGATCCGCTTTGTACGATTCCGGAGAGATGCCGAACTCTTTTGAGAATGCCCGTGTGAATCCTTCGTGCGTGTCGAAAGCACAGCTGTTTGCAACATCGACTATTCGGATATTGCCTTCGCTCAGCCTCTTCGCCCCTTTCGTGAGCCTGTACAGGCGGATGTAATCAAAAGGCGTGAGGCCGGTCAGCTCTTTGAAAATCCTAAGGGAATGCGACGGCGAGTAATCTGCGGCTTGGCTCAGATCCTTCAGAGTTATCGTCTCACCGATGTGCTCTTTGATATGGTCCTGCATACGTTGAACAGCTTGCACATTATCGTAGGTGGCCAATCCTTTACCTCCCGTCCATAAAACATGGCGATGCGGTTTTTATAGTTTTATTGACCCAGATTGCTATTTTTCATTTTCTGTAATTATTATATTCTTGATTAAATAACATAAAAGTATAGTTATAATTATTTTTTACATTAATATAACATATATGTTATGTTAAAAGGAAACGTTTTTCTATTCAGATGCCTATGGGCATTCATCATGAATCCCTTCAATGACACTTATTCGCTGTCAAATCGAGAGATAGCAGAGGACATAGGTAGAAAGATACGAAGGAAAAGACTCAATGCGAATATTACGAGAGAAGAACTCCAGCAAATAACAGGGATACACAGTAAAACTATAGGCGACGCAGAGAACGGAAAGAATGTCACAGTGATCACTCTGATAAGCATCCTGAGAGGACTGAACGCCTTGGATCTCCTTGACCGCCTCCTTGAGGAAGAAAGGGTCAGTCCCGTGGCGTTGGCGATGAGTAAAGGAAAGGTCAGAAAAAGAGCAAGCCGGAAGGATTGATCCCATGGAAAAAGACCGCTATATCCGCGTCAAGCTGTGGGGTAAAACCGTCGGATATGCCGTATGGGACCAAAGGAAGCAGTGCGCCGCCTTCCAGTACGACCTCGATTTCGTAAAAAGCGGATATGAGGTCGCACCGATAATGATGCCTCTGGGGCCCGAGCCTTACAGCTTCAGATCACTGAGCAGAAGAACATACAAAGGTCTTCCCGGAATGCTTGCCGACTCCTTGCCCGACAGTTACGGAAATACTCTGATCGATGCTTGGTTGGAGAAGAACAATATCAGAAAAACAGAGTTCACTCCCCTTGACAGGCTCTGTTATGTCGGAAAAAGAGGGATCGGCGCACTGGAGTACGAACCGGTGATCGGAAGATCGTACAACGGAAAGATCGACGTGAACATGCTCTCGGACCTTGCAGCAAGCATTCTCAAAAAAAGAGAGGACCTCAGGACAGAGCTGACCGAAAAAGGATTGAAAGAACTGCTGAGCGTCGGCACCTCCGCGGGAGGTGCAAGAGCGAAGGCAGTGATCGGGATCAATGACGAAGGAGATGTCCGCTCGGGACAAGCGAGCCTCCCCGAAGGCTATTCCCATTGGCTGATCAAATTCGATACCGAGCCGAACACTCCCGAAAAGATGGGGTTCTGCCGCATAGAG
>Ga0209737_10004203_pt1 | contig 10136 bp, 8 predicted proteins | sample TergutCu122P3_FD_187284 | JGI IMG/M metagenome (GOLD analysis project Ga0209737, IMG submission 187284) | Cubitermes ugandensis P3 segment gut microbial communities from Kakamega Forest, Kenya - Cu122 P3 (SPAdes) (version 2) | ecosystem: Host-associated > Arthropoda: Insects > Digestive system >...
AACTTTTCTAGTTCTGAGCGTTGTTCGTGGGTTAATAAAGCTTGTTTTTTCATCATGTAATTCTCCTCTCTAAAAGGATACTACATGATGAAGATATTGTATAGTATTAGCTGTTACAGTGTACTAGATTTAAAAAAAACGGTATTCCAATAACTCTGCCAATGGGATTGATATTAATATGTGGAGTATTTCATGGCAATCTAGCATATGCAGTATCAGTAGTTTGCTATCAGATCAGACAAAACCATAAGGCATTTCTTTCTCATTCAAAAAGAAAATTATGTTCGTTGTAGTACTATGTTAAGTATTCCGTGAAATTTATGCATGTTGCCTAGATTCCCAGCATTTTAGGCACAAATATTGAGGGATTGGGACAAAGAGATCAAAAAAGGCGAGTTGATTTACGATTAAGACTACTGAGGCAGAGCGCCAAAAGGTTCTCTGCCCTCGTACTATTATTGATTTCATTCCTCTTTTACTCGCATATACATCTGTTCGTATTCGCTTTTGTCGATAGAAATGTTTTGCATAGTGGTTAAGTCTATTTTGGCAAATTGAAAATCCCTTGCATAATACCGCCGCGACAATCTTGAATTGATAGCTGATTTCGATATTTCTTTATCACGACCATAATTATAATAAAGCATTTCTTCATGCAAAAATGCCCCTCTTATATCGGGAAACGGCATCCAATCTTCTATGCGCGGAAATTTGAACACAGGTTGTACTGGACGCACTGATGTATTCCCCGCATTAGTTTCATCATAAATATCAAGCCAAATATATCTGCCATTATCATTGGCGTATCGTATATGCACATATACGACACGATCTCCAGCATTCAACTCATATTCATCTGAAAAATAGTCATGTCTGATTTTATTCAACTGCTTATCCAACAACATTTCATAATAATCGGCTCGAGATGCGCGAGGCGGAGGTATAAAATCCTGCGCTATAAAGGTCGGTATCATCAATGAAGCGATAATGATAAGTACAATATTCAAATGGCGCTTTGGATACTTATTCTTTGTTTGTTCTTTGAAAAGTCGCCCGACTAGAAAGTAACCCAGCATAGCAAACTCTACCGAAACTACCGCAAAAGGACTAGCCACAAATAATGCCTCGACGGCAACAGACAGAACAGAATGTGGCCCATGATATCCCATCAGTATAAAAGCGGCTGGGAAAAAACCAATAGAAGCCGAGGCGATAATAGCAGCGATAAGACAACGAAAACGAGCACCTGTAATGCCTATAATTAAACCGGCGACACCGCACAATAAAAGAGTTGTAATAATATTTACCATTTATACACCAACACTATGGATACCTCTATTTAGGTCATTGTAGCAAAAAAGACCCAAAGAGCACTCACGCTGATATCAGACCAAACAAAAAACCCCTCTCCACAAGCTTGTCAGTCTCGGGAAACGGGGCTTCTTTTCAACCGCTTTATCTAATTGGCTGTGGAATGTTTCTGCTGAGTACGCAAACATCGCGTACATAACGAAACACGAACAGGTTTTCCATCTTGTTCAATTCGAGCTGTCTGAATGTTGGCAACCCAACGATGGTTGGTTCGGCGCTTTGAATGGCTTACATTGTGCCCAAACTGTTGGGCTTTGCCACAGATATCGCATTTCATGATTTGTTCCTCTCCATATTGACTGTAATCCTAACATTATTATACAATGCTTAGTCCTGAGTAGTAGATACTACCACAACGCTTGTCTCTTGACAAGCGGAATAAATTGCAGTTCAACATCTTGCAAAGGATGGTTATAGTTTAATGAAACAGACTAGTAATATTTCTGGAAGCCAGTTTCGCGATATGTTTGCCGCCGCAACCGCTTGGCTTGAAAAAAGCTCTTCAGAAATCGACGCGCTCAATGTATTTCCTGTACCGGATGGCGACACAGGTACGAACATGTTGCTTACCATGCGTTCCACAATTGAAGCCGGATACAAGGTTGAAGAACCGGCCAGCCTAACAACAGTCGCTAGCGCCATGGCAACTGGGGCACTTATGGGTGCGCGTGGCAATTCAGGAGTAATCCTCTCACAAATATGGAGTGGCCTTGCCATAGGGTTCAAAGATAAAGAAACTTTTAACGGAAAAGACTTGGCGATAGCGCTCACTCAAGCATCAGAAACCGCCTACAGGGGCGTAAGCAACCCTTCTGAAGGAACGATTTTAACCGTCCTTAAAGATGTTTCTGTTGCCTGCCAGAATCAAGCAGAAAAAAATCAGGAGGACGTTGTTTCGGTGTTGGAAGTAGCGGTAGCCGCGGCTGCCGAGTCAGTTTCCAACACGCCGGCCCTGCTTCCAGTCCTTAAAGAGGCAGGAGTCGTCGACGCCGGTGGCCAAGGGTTGTTTACACTACTTGATGGGGCTTTGCGCTTCCTTCGCGGAGAAGCAGACTTGATGCAATTTCGCAAACCACAATTAGTTGCCTCCAAAATACCTATGACTCCAATAGTAATCACATCTCCAACTTCGATTTCTAATGATGAAGAACCATATGGATACTGCACTGAGTTTTTGCTGAAAGGCAATGACCTTGACCCTGAAAAAATTAAGGCAAAACTTATGCGAAGGGGACAGTCTCTTATTGTTGTGGGTGACGAATCCACAGTTCGCGTTCATATTCATACGATTGACCCCGGCAGTATCATTAAATTTGCCACAGCTCTAGGTATTGTCCATAAAGTTTCAATCCACAATATGGATGAACAACATCAAGAGTTCTTAGAAAAACAGAAGCTACGCGCACCTACTACAGGCATTGAGATACTGGCGGTGGCGACAGGCAAAGGAATAGCAGATGTTTTTTCCAGCCTCGGCGTCTCTGGGATCATTCCAGGAGGACAGACTATGAACCCCTCCACCAAAGACATTCTGGATGCTGTGGAGAAACTAAGTGCGGAAAAAGTAATTGTTTTGCCAAACAATAAGAACATTATTATGACCGCGGAAAGAGTGCAAACTTTCACAAAGAAACAGATTAAGGTCATCCATTCAACTACCATTCCGCAGGGCGTAGCCGCTCTTTTAGCCTTCGATTATGAAGCGGATTTTGAGACAAACTCAAACAAAATGACCAAAGCGTTATCAACAGTGAAAACGATTGAGGTAACAAGAGCGATTCGTTCCACAAAATTTAGTGGCTTAAGCATAAAAAAGAAGCAGGCTATCGGGCTTCTGGACGATGCCATTGTCGCCGTGTCAGATGATGCCGACCAGGCATTGCGCGACACCCTCGCCAGAGCGGGTTTGAAAAAAGCGGAGGTTGTCACCCTTTTCTTTGGCGAAGACACCAGTGAAGATGAGGCAATAAAAATGAAGGACGAGATAATCGCCAAGTACGCCCACCTCCAAGTTGAAATAGTCAACGGTGGTCAACCACATTATAATTATATTGGGTCCGTCGAATAACGCAGAGAGAAAAAGTTTATGGCAGTTAGAATCATTACTGACAGCACCGCAGATATTCCGCTCAAGACAATTCAAGAGCTGGGAATAACAGTTATCCCACACAATATCATTTTCGGGCATGAGTCTCTTCGCGACCGTGTTGATATTTCCATTAACGAGTTTTATCGCCGCCTTGAGAAGGAAAATGTGTATCCTACCACCACTCAACCGGCACAAAGCCTTTTCAAGGAAACATACAGAAGCATACTTGACAGCGGAGATGAAGCAGTCGCCATCATAGTCTCAAGTTGTCTTAGCGGTACTTATAGCTCCGCTTTCAACGCCGCAAGCCAAATAAAAGACAAGGGGCGCATTAAAGTAATAGACTCAAAACTGACTACTCTAAGCATGGGGCTGGTAGTTATTGAAGCAGCAATGATGGCTCAAGAAGGCGCTTCGCTTGATGAAGTCGTCGCCACAGTCAAAGAGTTACTGCCGCGCAGCAACACGCTTATGGCATTTGATACACTAACGTATTTATCCAAAGGCGGAAAACTTGGAAAGGCACAAGGATTATTGGGCTCTATGCTTTCGGTAAAGCCAGTACTTACATTAAAGGACGGGGTTGTTTTTCCAGTAACAAGGTTTAGATCGTTTTCTTCAGCAATTGACTACCTATATACTCACGTGTCCAATATGAAGAGCATTATGGCGCTTGGAGTCGGACACGCCACGACCAAACCAACCGCAGACAACCTTGCCCTAAGGCTGGGAGAGTTCTATCCACACAACCAAATCTATCGCTCCAGAATCAGCCCTGTTCTCAGCACTTATATCGGACCAAATATTCTATCGGTATCTTTTATTGAAGGAGCCAACTAACATGAGCGTAAAAATTGTTACGGACAGCACGGCGGATCTTCCCCCAGAGCTTGTCCGCGAACTAAATATCACTGTTGTTCCTGTTTACATCAATATTAACAAGCAATCCTATCGAGACAATATTGATATCACTCCTGAGGAAATTTATCAAAATATGCAGGAAAATGATTATCCTATCACTACGTCTCAACCCAGTCCAAACGATTTTTCCAACGCTTTTAACTCAGCGCTGAAAGAGGCTGATGGGGTCGTCTCCATCCAATGCTCATCACACCTTTCGGGCACATATCTCTCAGCTGTAAAAGGTCGGGATATGTCCGAAAACAAAAACCGCATTGAAGTCATTGACTCCAAAATGATTTCCATACCGCTTGGGCTTGTCGTGGTAACTGCCGCGCGTCTGGCCCAAACAGGCGCGACTATTTCCAACGTTGTTGAATCTACGATTGAGGCGATTTCGCAAGTTCACGCATGGGGTGTCTTCAACACCTTAAAATACGCCATCCGCAGCGGAAGAATCGGGAAAATAGCTGGGCTTGTTGGAAGTGTGCTCAGCGTGAAACCAATGCTGACACTCAAAGACGGCGTCCTGCACCCAACAGGAGTAGTGCGCACCCGGGCTAAAGGTATAGAGAAATTCATTGAAAATGTGCGAAAGCACAAGAACATATGCGATATTGGCATAGTTCACAGCATGTGCCTCGAAGAAGCCCAAAAACTGCGTGCGATACTGTCGGTATTAGTTGATAAAAACAGAATAATTATTTCCAAACTTGGAGCGGGCGTCGGCTCGCACGGGGGACCGGGCACAATTCTCCTAGCTATACGAGCGACAGCAAAACCAATAGGCAAATCGGTAACAGCTTTAAATGACCGCGTCATGGGAACATCGCAAGTACCATCTCTTACGAGCTTAGATCTTAATACCGCTTTATTGCCATAGCACCTGGAAAATAAATTGTCTTTAATCGCCTCGCGCATTTTAATAGTATTGGCGCAGGAAGAAAAGAACGGCTATACCGACAAAACGGTAATAGGCGGGATGGATGCTTTTCTGCTGGTTTGGTGGAAGCAGTCTTTATCTCATATTAACAGCAAAGCTCTATCAGACCGGCTAAAGACAAAGCTTCCGCCTTCTTTCTGTTACTCCAAGGCGACCGCGTCAGAGCGCAGAGCGTGGGCAAAAGAAATGATCAATCTGTTAGACAATAGCGACGAAAAGCCGCCTGAAACAACAAAGGTCAGCACAACTGTCAATATTAAAGCCAAGAGACAAACACAACCAAAATCTCATTATTATAACCCTTCAATCAGCCTTGACTCCCCAATCACTGTACTCAGCGGGATTGCCAATACAATGTCGGTACGCTTCGCTAAATTGGGTGTAAGAACAATCAGAGACCTCCTTTTTTTCTATCCTAGGCGTCATTTGGATTACAGTAATCTCTCCTCTATTGCCTCGCTAAGCGACGACAGAGAACAAACAATCATCGCCAACATTTGGGAGGCTCGGCTGATAATACTCAAGGGAAAACGTCACACTGAAGCTGTTTTGGGCGATGCAAGTGGAAACATGCGCGCTGTCTGGTTTAATAACCCATTTGTTGTGCGCCAAATGAAACCAGGCGACAAGGTAATCATCAGCGGCCGTGTAAAAATCTTCGCCGGAAGACCGGTGTTCGAATCACCGGAATGGGAACTATGTAGCGATGAAGAACCAATCAACGCTGGAAGGCTTGTTCCCATTTACCCTCTGACATCGGGGCTATTTCAGCGACAAGTACGCAAACTGATAAAAAAAACCGTCGACTACTTTTCCTATCTGCTGACAGAGACTCTACCAGAGGATATTATTCTTAGGAACAACTTGCTTTCAAGAGCAGAAGCAATCTCTCAGTATCATTTCCCGCAATCACAAAGCATAAAAGAAAAAGCTCATACGCGGCTTGCCTTCGAAGAATTCTTTCTTCTGCAAATGGGAGTAATGGCTAAAAAACGTAAATGGCAAAAAGAACAACCTGGCTTACCTCAAACCGTTAACAAAACCTTGCATCAAAAGCTAATTAAATCCCTGCCATACACGCTAACAAAAGCACAAACACATGTCATCAATGAAATACACAAAGACCTTACTCAGAAACAGGCAATGCTAAGACTACTGCAAGGTGACGTGGGAAGCGGGAAAACAATCGTAGCTCTGTCAGCCATGTTGACGGTCATCTCCAATTCGTACCAAACGGCATTAATGGCACCGACAGAAATCCTTGCCAGCCAACATTTTCTTGGAATATGTGAACTGCTAAAAAAACTGGGAACCATAGAGTCTCAAAGTGAATCGATCGCCGTGGTCTCAGGTATCACCAAAAAGAACATCACAGTCGGGCTGTTCATTTCTGATACAAAAAAGAGCTTAAAAGCAAACCATCTAAAACTCCTCTCAAGCGGAGAAATAGATATTGCTATCGGAACACATGCGCTCATCCAAAAAGAAGTCGCTTTTGACAAACTAGCGTTTGTTGCCATAGATGAGCAACATAGGTTTGGGGTCGAGCAGCGTTCCGCGCTACGTCAAAAAGGGTTCAACCCCCATATGCTAATTATGACCGCCACCCCAATTCCACGAACACTGGCATTGACCATATATGGTGACCTTGACCTTTCAGTTATTGACGAACTCCCACCTGGACGCCAGGAAATAAAAACTAAGTGGTTTGCCGCGTCCCAAAGAGACTCCGTTTATCGCTTTATTCGAAAAGAGATACTTTCGGGCAGGCAAGGTTTCATTATCTGCCCGCTTGTGGAAGAATCGGATTCGATACAGGCAAAAGCAGCCGTCGCCGAGTTCGAGCGGCTGTCCACGCAAGTTTTTCCTGACCTGCGGCTGTCGCTTCTTCATGGGAGAATGACAGCCAATGAAAAGGAAAAAGCGATGAGTTCTTTTTATGGCAAGGAAAGCGATATCTTAGTCTCAACACCTGTCGTAGAAGTAGGAATTGATGTCCCAAACGCAACTATTATGATGATTGAAAGTGCGGATCGCTTTGGACTATCACAACTACACCAATTTCGCGGCAGAGTGGGAAGAGGAGAGTTTCAAAGCTACTGCATCCTCATGTCCGACAGTCCCTCTGAAATCGGACGTCAAAGATTGGATATCATTGAAACTACTCGAGACGGGTTTAGGCTTGCTGATGAAGACTTAAAACTACGCGGTCCTGGAGAATTCTTCGGAACACGTCAGTCAGGCATACCTGATTTACGCTTGGCAAAACTATCTGATACACGCATACTGGAATCGGCACGCGCGGAAGCAACAAAACTATTTGAGGCAGATCCAGATCTTGTCAGCCCAATTCACAAACAACTTGTAGCGGAAATCAATCGCGTATGGGGAACAAAGAGTGGAGAGTGGAACTGACAAATATTTTTTCTCTCGCCTCGTTTTGCTTTATTTGCGCCAATAAAAGCGCTAAGCAAAACGTCTTATTTTTAGTATGTGTAATACGTGAGAACAACGGATGAGCGAGCTGAAACAGTGGCTTAACGATATTGCCAATGGCGATAAGGTGGCATTTGAAAAGCTTTATGAAAGCGAACACAAACCCTTGTTCACAGTGATTCTACGCATCACCAGAGACTACAAGTTATCTGAGGACATCTTGCAAGACCTGTTTCTGAAAGTATATGTATCCCAGTTGACTAAGGTTTCTAACCCGCGCGCATACCTTTACCGTATGGCACACAACATGGCTATTGACGAAATCAGAAAACAAAAACCGCAAAGCGAAATAGAAGAGGCTGAAAAGATCTCTCCATATTATCACGCGCCCGTGTCTGACAAAACAGATATTGAGAACGCCATTTATTCTCTCCCTGAAAGAGAACGGAAAATCATGTCTCTCCATATTGACGGCGATCTCAAATTTCGCGAAATCGCCGAAATAATGAGAATTCCGCTTGGAACAGTCTTGTGGTCTTACCGAAAAGCCATAAAACATCTGCAAACCACGCTAAGGAGCACTTTATGAAAAAATATACCTTTTTCGCTCTATTCCTAGCAGTCTTTTTGCTTGCGTCGCCACTTCCTCCTGTTGCCACGAGCGCCAACCCGAATACATTGGATAAATCCGCTTCGACAAATGAGCAATACCCTGACGACGTAGGAGGATTATTCTATAATGCGAAAGAGGACGTCTTTTATCTTCTGGTAAAGAATCCCACTCCGGCACGTAACGAAGAGCTGATTGCTCAGTACAGCGCTGTTATTGTTAGTGTATACCCAAATGCGCAAATTGAGCAATTGATAATTGTCAAATGCAACTACTCCCACAACGAATTACTGCAAGCTGAATATGAAATCCGCGAGTTTATGTCAAACAAAAACATCTCGTGGCAATCATATATATGGTTCGACAAAACTATGGGCAACCATATCGCTGTTGTAATCGAGCAAGGAGACTACAACTACTTCAGCACAGAGCTTACCAAACGATACGGCGATAAAGTAGTGGTTTACGCCGGCGCATCAGTGATAATGGCATACTCAGTGCAACAAGCTGCTATTAATTCGGCTCCAGACAGTATGGCAAGCGATAAACAGGGGTACGCCGCCTCGTCTAGTGCCATGGACTATATAATTATTTATTCCTATCCTATCCCCCAAAAAACTGGGGGCAACCTACAATGGATTTGGAGTGCCGCTACACTCACAATTGTAGGCTCCGCCATGCTTCTTCTGTTCAAGAAGCAGTGGGCATCTCTGGGCTTTCAAACTGTCCAAGGGCATATCGTAACAACGACACAGCTAAGCGCGAAAGAAACAATCGCACTGGTAAAAAAGAGCTCAAGCAAACCCAGAGAAGAACTTTTCTCTTTGATTAATGAGAAAATCGAAGCCATGGAAACAACCAAGAGGAAGCAATAAAAAGAACAAGCCGGCATGTGCTATAATCGTATCCCAAGCCTAATACACTAATGGGGGAGCACATCGTGGACGGTATTCTCAGTGCCAAACAGACAATTACATCTTTACTGAAGAGAGCAATTGAAAAATCTCTTGAAAATGGTAGCTTACCACCGATTCCTTTACCGGAAGTAACGATTGAACGCCCTCAAAAAAATGGTCATGGAGACTTCGCCTCCACAGTCGCAATGAAAATATCCCGCGCTTGCGGAAGGAGCCCACGTGACACCGCGCAAATCATAGCTAACAATATTGAATTGCCAGCGGAAATCTCGTCTGTTACCGTGGCGAATTCCGGTTTTATCAATTTTACTTTCGCCGATGAATGGCTCCGCTCGCAAATAGAGCATATTTTGCTTGATTGCGAAAAGTACAGCAGTATAGGAATAGGCAAAGGGCAATCAGTCCAGATAGAATTCGTAAGCGCCAACCCTACTGGACCACTGCATATTGGGCACGGACGCGGCGCCGTTCTGGGAAGCACACTAGCAAACATTTTGGAAGCCGCAGGATATAACGTCACAAGAGAGTTCTATATCAACGACGCCGGCAATCAAATGTCAGTCTTTTTCGAGTCTTTATTCGTCAGGTATTTGCAAGCATGTGGGGTCGAAGCTGATATGCCCGAGGGAGGCTATTTTGGGCAATACGTCATTGACCTAGCCCATAAAATCAAGGAGGAGGAAGGCAACAGATTCCTTGCGATGGACGCTCAAAACGGGAAAACTGCTCTGGGGAAGCTTGGGGTTCAACGCATGCTGGCGGAAATACGCGCCGAACTGGTCAGATTAAGAGTGGAATATGACTGCTGGTTTTCAGAGCAGAGTTTATTTGATAACGGCCAGTTTTCTCGCGTAATGAGCTTTATGAAGG
>Ga0209737_10004205_pt1 | contig 10135 bp, 10 predicted proteins | sample TergutCu122P3_FD_187284 | JGI IMG/M metagenome (GOLD analysis project Ga0209737, IMG submission 187284) | Cubitermes ugandensis P3 segment gut microbial communities from Kakamega Forest, Kenya - Cu122 P3 (SPAdes) (version 2) | ecosystem: Host-associated > Arthropoda: Insects > Digestive system...
AATCACTATAGGCTGGGTTGAGCAACGCGAAACCCAGCATTGAGTGTAAAGCTGGGTTTCAGCTACGCTTCAACCCAGCCTACGATGCTACGATGCTGGCTGGCGGCAAAATGCCGCCCCTACAGGCACTTATCGCTGCGTCGGTTTTTGCGTTCCGCGCGAGTCATTGCTGTCTGCAAAACACTTAGAGCACTAGCGCCATTTGGCGTGAGTTTTCTTCTTCCTCGTACGGTGCGCTTGGTTTGCCCTGTTTTTCAATGGCGCAGAGATATTCCGGGGTAATGTCGCCGGTGATGTAGTTGCCGTTGAAGCAGGAAGAGTCGAGCATGGCAAGCGAGGGATTCTCTTTGAAAATGGCGGCTTCCAATGCTTCCAGATCCTGATAAATCAGGGCGTCTGCGCCTATTGCCTGAGCGATTTCTGCATCACTCCTCTCGAAAGCGATCAATTCGGAACGAGTCGGCATGTCGATCCCATAGACATTGGGAAAACGCACCGGCGGAGCGGCAGAGGCAAAATATACTTTCAGGGCGCCAGCAGCGCGCGCCATATCCACGATTTCCTTGCTGGTAGTGCCGCGCACGATGGAATCATCCACCAACAGAACCCGCTTGCCCCGGAATTCCTGCCCTATGGTATTCAGCTTCTGGCGCACCGATTTTTTCCGCAGGGACTGGCCGGGCATGATAAAAGTGCGTCCCACATAGCGGTTTTTCACGAAACCTTCCCGATAGGGAAGACCAAGTTTGTGCGCCAGTTGCATCGCGGCAGGACGGCTGGAATCAGGAATGGGAATGACCACGTCGATTTCCTCGGGGGAAAGCTGGGCGCGTACTTTATCGGCAAGAGATTCACCCATCGAAAGTCTGGTTTCATAGACAGAAATCCCGTCCATGATGGAGTCGGGACGCGCCAGATAGACGTATTCAAAAATGCAGGGAGAAAGACGGGGTTCGGCCGCGCATTGCTGGGAGAAAAGCTGATGCTTCAAGTCGATGAAAACGGCTTCGCCGGGAGCGATATCGCGCATGAGGGTAAACCCCAGGGCATCCACGGTCACGGATTCGGAAGCGACGATGAATTCAGTGCCCTGTTCGGCTTCATGGCTGCCGATGACCAGTGGCCTAATGCCGTTCGGGTCGCGAAAAGCAAGAAGGCCGTAGCCTGCGATCATGGCGACTACAGCATAAGCACCTTTTACCCGGCGATGGACGCCGGCTACCGCCGCAAAAATAGCGGAAGGGTCGAGACGTATGCCACGGGCGGCAGCCTGTAATTCGTGCGCCAGAACATTCAACAGTACTTCCGAATCGGAATTGGTGTTGATGTGGCGCAAGTCCTCCTCGAAGGTAGCGCGCTTCAGTTCTCCCGAGTTGGTCAGATTGCCGTTGTGCGCCAGGGTGATGCCGAAAGGAGAATTGACGTAGAAAGGTTGCGCTTCCGCGAAATTCCATGCCGATCCGGCGGTGGGGTAGCGACAATGCCCTATCCCCCAATTGCCCGGCAGCGCCCGCATGTTGCGGGTACGAAATACGTCGCGCACCAAGCCCGGCCCCTTGTGGAGGTGAAAGTTGTTATCCACGGCGGTGGCGATGCCTGCCGAGTCCTGACCCCGGTGCTGGAGCACCATCAGGCCGTCATAGAGGAGTTGATTGACTGGAGTTGTAGCGACGATGCCGAGAATACCGCACATGATTACACCTGTTGAATAATTATCTGAATTTGATTTGCTTGCCTATCTCTTCCGGTAGCCAGAGAGAGAGGGAAAGTACGGCTATTTCCAGCGGGGGCGCCAATTTGGCTTCCCGCCACCAGACTTCTTTGGGAAGGGTGGTCAGTCCACCGGCGGCAACCAATACCAGCACGATGAGCATTCCGCGCGCCAGACCAAAGAAAATTCCGGCAAAACGATCGAGCGGACTCAATCCCAAAGCCTGAATCAGGGCGCGGATGAAAACTCTTGCCAAGGTAATCAGGATCAGAACGCCCACGAAAACCGTGACCCAGCCCGCGACTGTGCGCAGGAGCGCTTCCGCGATCTGGGTTGAGAACAGCAATTCTCCGACCTCCTGACCAAGCGCCCGCGCCGCGAGAAAGGCCACTACCCAGGCGAAGAGGGCAATGATCTCTCCGACTACGCCGCGCCAGCAGCCGAGTAACATGGAGAGAAGGCAGATACATATGACACCGTAGTCGAAGACGGTCATGGTTTTGCATGGTAATCGCTAGGAGGGCGACTGGGGAAAGATTTTTGTGCCGTCAATTTTGCCATCCTGATTGATTTTTACTTCCGCTCTTTCTGCCTCGCTGCGGGTGGCGTAAGGACCGACCCGTACCCGTGTCATGTTGCCGGAGGCTGTTTCCGTATAAACCGGGAGCTTCAGGGCGCGAAGTTTTTCCACCGTATCGCGCACCGTGTCCTTGTTGCCTGAAGCGATAACCTGTACGACATATGAGGCTGTGGCGGGTTGGGATGTGCTTGTCCCCTCCGGCGAACGTCCGGCAAGAATGGCAGCCGCGCGATTGGCTTCCTGCAAGGCTGGGTTGGCAACCGGCGGCGGAGGGGCGATAGAGGGCGCGGGAGCAGGCGCGGGCTTGGGTGCAGCAGTAGGGGGGGGGGCGGCAACGCTTGCCTGACGGGAAGGCTCATCGCTGATGACCGCCGCAGGGGAAGGCTCGGTGCGGACGACAACCGCAGGCGAAGGCGGCGGGGGAGCAGGCGTCGTCAGCGGTGGCACTGGTTCAGGAGTAGGCGGCGTAATCTCAGGCTGGAGGGGAGTTTGCAAAAGAGCGAGGCTGCCATCGAGCGGGAGTATTTCTACGCCATCTGCGGAGGGGATGGCGAGGGTGGGAGCGGGGTTGTCGGGCGGTTCGGCATCCATCGCCAAAATGAGCAGGGTGGCGGCAATGGCAACGAAAACGACCGCTCCAATCAGGCGGTGGCAGGCTTTTTTTTGTAGCTGGGTGTCATCAGCACTGGGCATTTCAAGTTTTCCTTCGCGCCAGGGTATGCGACAAGGCGGCGACTGTGTGGAATGAACCAAATACCACTATTCTATCATTTTCTCCGACGCTTTCCTGTGCGGCCAGGAATGCTTCCTCAGGATTGGCATGACAACTACAGGAAATATCGGGGAAGGCGGCTTGCATTCGGGCGGCAAGCGCCTCTGCGCTCTGACCGCGTATGCCATCGAGACTGGCGAGAAACCAGTGCGTCATCTGCCCCGCCAAAACCTCGATACTGGCTGAGACATCCTTGTCCGCCAACATGCCGAGAACCGCATAGGTTTTTTCGTAAAAACCCATGTTGGCAAGATTTTCCGCAAGAGTTCGCATCGCCTGAGGGTTGTGTCCCACATCCAGCACGATGGCCGGTCTTCCCGGCAAAACCTGAAAGCGGGCGGAGAGTTCAGTGTGGATCAAGCCATCACGGATGGCCTGCATGGTCACGGGTAAGCGTGCCTGCAAGGTTTCCAGCGCGGCAAGCGCCAGCGCCGCGTTTTTGAGCTGCATATCACCCCGCAAGCCCGGATAGGCGAGATTGCGCCGGGTCATGCCTTCGGGGAGCTGCTGCCAGAACTGCCATTGCATTCTGCTGCCGCTGTCTTTCTGATAGCCGAAGTCACGCCCCAGGAGAGCCAGGGGCGCGCCTATATTGGCAGCGTGTTTGACGAGGCTCTCGGGCGGGTTGAAATCACCGTACAGAGCCGGACGCTGAGGGCGGAAAATCCCGGCTTTCTCAAGGGCGATGGTCTCTATGTCCTTGCCCAGCCAATCCTGATGGTCGAGATCGACGGTAGTGACCAGCGATATGTCCGGGTCGTAGACATTGACGGCATCCAGGCGTCCGCCCAAACCGACTTCCAGAACCAGCGCCTCACAACGGGCGGCGGCGAATACCTGCCAGGCGGCAAGGGTAGCGAATTCAAAATAAGTCAGAAAAACGTCCCCGGCAGCCCGACGCGCCAGTTCTACCTCGGCAAATGCCGCGCACAGGGCGTCATCTTCGACCTCTTTCTGGTTTAGGCGGATACGTTCATTGAAACGGAAAAGATGCGGCGAAGTGTAGCTGCCGACGCGATAGCCTGCCGCGTTCAGGATGGAAGCGAGATAGGCAACAGTGGAACCCTTGCCGTTAGTGCCAGCCACAGTGATGATAGGACAAAAAGGACGCTGGGAAAGCGCCTCGCTAACCCGCCGCACCCGCAAAAGCCCCAGCTCTATCCCAGCCTCCCCGCGCGGGTGCAAACGCTCCAGATGGTCGAGCCATGCGGGAAGAGAGTCAGGAAGTTGGGGATGGTTTTGGGGTAGGGAATTATTCATAGATCCTGCGGTGCTGCGCACGGCAATGAAGAACCGGTCCTGCGGACAGCAATGAAGAACCAACTCAAAAATAAGCGTATGTAGGGGCGGCATTCTGCCGCCAGCAACTTGCAGCAGTATACATGACATGGCAAGAGCCTTGCCGTATCGACGCAGCGGCGACGGTGGCGGGAGGGTACAATCGCAGGCAATGCGTACAACCGTAGGGAGATCGCCGTGTCGCTTACCTCAAACTGGGTTTTCTGGGCTTTGTTGTCTGCCGTTTTTGCGGCACTGACTGCTATTTTTGCCAAGGTTGGGGTTGAGAATGTCGATTCTGATCTGGCAACGCTGATTCGCACGGTCATAATTTTCGCGGTGCTGACGGGCTTTGTCTATTTTGCGGGCAAGTGGAGCAATCCTTTTACGCTGTCTACCCGCACCTGGGTTTTTTTGCTGCTCTCGGGGCTGGCTACCGGGGCTTCATGGGTTTGTTATTTTCGCGCCCTGAAGCTGGGCGAAGTCTCCAAGGTTGCGCCGATAGACAAGTTGAGCATCTTGCTGGTTGCGGTATTTGCCTTTTTCTTTCTGGATGAGCGCCCTTCCGCCCGCGACTGGACGGGAATTCTGCTGATCGGCGCTGGCGTCCTCTTGCTGGCCTTGAAGCGTTGAGAACAAAGCTCTCTCTGATAGCGAAAATGCGCTAATCGCTAGATCTAGCAGCCTAAATCTTGGGACGGAAGAATAACAGAGCTCCCAAAATGATAAGACCCAGCGGCCACCAGATGTTAAGAACCCGGACAAATTCAACAGAAAACAAACCCAGCTTCCCAGCCTGTGCCAATATGCCATAAACAATGAGTAACCAGCCCAGAATGCCTCTCGTATCAAGCAAAATTAGACCGATAATAATAAGAGCCAATGGCCACCAGGTATTTATCAAGGCATCACTGTTCAGAGGGATAAGGCCAATCTTGACCAGAAGCAACAAAACACCGATCAGCATCAATAAAACACCAGCGATAACACGACCTGACATAATCAACCTCTCAATATTCGCAAAAATTCCAGATACTCTCGTCGCGGTTCGTTCTCCTTGCCGCGACCTATCGTATGTAATCACTTGCAGCAAAACCGCTCTAATACATCATCTTCCGCTCCGTCAATCGCAACCAGCCTTTGACTAATCGGTAGATGTACCACACAAAAACGATGAACAGGAAAATCAGACCCAAGCCAAACATCAAGACGAAAGGCGCGCTCAGAATCGACCAGAACAAGGCAAACCAGAAGGTGCGAATCTGCCAGCGAAAATGACTATCGTACAGCGTTCCCCGCATGTCGTCTTTCTTGACATAATTCATCACGATAGCCACGAGCGCAGGTATACCTCCGAGAAAGAGCGACAGCGCATAGAGCGCATAGATCAAGGTTGTCAGATTGTAGGCAGCCTTGTCCTCTCGTTCAGAATGAAAAATATCAGGCATCAAAATTCCTTCTGCAAAGAGTAGTGAGTCTCCCCAGCCTAAAGGCTGGGGCTTCCTCGCCACAATAGAGGGGTGCCTTCGGCACCATGTATCGTTTTGTCTCGCTTGACCTCGTAACGAGTTACGAGGCTTGCGCGAGACTCGTGGTCATTTCGCCGCTTTATCCATCAAAACCCGCAACACTTCTTGTATTTTTTACCGCTGCCGCAGGGGCAGGGGTCGTTGCGACCAACCTTGTAGCCAAAAGGATCCTTGCGAATAACCGTTGGTTCCAAAACCGGCTTTTCATTGAAACAAGCCCAGTTGCTCAAATACTTTATAGTGTCCTGAATAAACAAACATCTTTTGTCTTTTTTCAAAGCCTGTTTTGCTTTTTCTTCATTAGTTCCCAAAAGGCCACGCCGAACTTCAGGCAGAGTCGTAAATTGTTCGTCAACAAGCCCCTCCTTATAAAGAGCTTCTACCTTGGGCAAAACTTCGTGCATTCCTGCTTCTTCGCAATTGATGATTGCTTCAGCCAACAAGGTAGGCTCTGCATGACAAGTTTCCAGGAGATGGCGCAAATAGGCAAAATAGTCGTGGCTGCTGTATACATCCTCAGTGTAAAGAACCTGCAGCGCATCCAGCGCCGCTATTCTTTGATAAAGGTATAGTTTCTCATTCTCAACAACAGTTTTTATGCGCGGAATATCGTCTACAGTCGCCACAGAAGCGAGGATAGAGCCAAAAGACTCAGTGAGCGAGTCACTAAGCCAATATTCGACAAGTTCGCTATCAAATTCCAGATATTGAATCAAATAAGGGAAAGCCTCGCGAACCCTGAATTCCGCCAGCAAAAACATGGCGAAAAAATGCCCGTTGTAATCCTCCGGCAGGCTGTCCTTGTCAACGCCGATGATTTCTTTGACATATTCGAGAAGCTGAGGGATTGCTTCGTCTTTGTGCTCCCTGATGCAGAGGAATTCTTCTTTCGGGAATTTTTTGGAAGAAAGCCGAATGTTTTCAAGCGCCTGTTGAATGTTCATGATCTGTCTTTCGTGATTGTCTTGGCCTCTACACCCCTGTAGAGTTGAGCATTTATACCATTTTTTTCCTGAAAATATGGAGGAGTTTTCTTCTCTGCCTCCTTCGCCGCTTGAGTTCCCCCGCTTGGCGGGCGTGTGCTTCGCCCCTACAGGCGCTTATCGTTAAGACAGGGCAATCGCATTTGACCTATGTTCAAGAGGATGTCTTCGACATAGAGGTACAGCATCTTATCAAGTGTTGGCGGTGCAGGTACTGCGCCCACGTTCCAGCCCGTCATTGCGAGGAGCGCAGCGACGTGGCAATCCAGAATCGTAAACAAATCGAGCGAAGCGAGCATTTTTAAATGGTTACAAGAAATGTATTCGCTTTGCTCACAGTTTACGACGCTGGATTGCCACGTCGTGGCACTTAGGCTTTGCCGCTACGCCACTCCTCGCAATGACGGGGTTTGGCGGCATGCTTCGTTGCTTGCTCTTTGTCAAACCAAAGCTGCATGACAACGCACTTGCGGGCAAGCCTTGGCGCTAGCGGCAGAGGGTGCCATCCCTACAATTCGTCTTGCTTATTCCTAGCTTCAAGGTCAAATGCGATTGCCCTGATCGTTAAGAAGGTTCTTCATTTGCCGTCCGCAGGATAAGTTACTATCCGGGCTGTTTGTTGTTTTGTGATTGTGGCATGTCTAACGCTTACCTCATTTTCTTCTTCATCCGGGCGATTTTCATTTCTGTTGCTATCGGGATGGTCATCCATTTCTGCGTCGTTCTGCGCGGCGTTGGCGTCTCGCTACTGCTCAGGGTCGGAATCTGCATCGCCGCCATCCTCCTTACCCTGGCGTTCTTCTTTGTTCGAGTAACTGAAGGGAGTAGCTTCTGGCTGACCGCCATGGCATTTATCGGAACCTCCTGGTCTGCCTTCATGTTCCATGCCTTGCTGTTATGGATGTTGACGGGAGTTTTATGGCTCTTGAACCGCGCTTTCCGATTGCTTGTCGTTCCAGCCGAAAACAGGGCGCGCTGGCGCTATCGCTGGGGGATGGGGATTATCGGGCTGGCGTTTTTGGCCTGTGTTGCCGGCGGGATCAACGCCCAATTCCCGCTCGTCCGTGAAGGCAAAATCACTGCCCCCGAATGGGTTGCGCCCTTGCGGATGGTCGTTCTCTCCGACCTTCATATCGGGCGTCTGGCTTCGGTGGATTATCTTGCCAAACTGGTGGACAAGATTGAACCTTTGGCGCCCGACATCGTATTTTTCCTCGGAGACATCCTCGAATACGACCTCGATCATTCAGAAGCTGCTGCGCTGGCAGCAGTCATGCAGCGCCTGCAACCCCGGCTTGGCATCTGGGGGGCGATGGGCAATCACGAATACATGGGCGATCTGGAGAAAAATGAGCAGTTGTTGCAGCGCATGGGCGTTAACATGCTCATTGATAGATGGGTAGAGCTGGACGTGTCTGAAGGCGAAGGGCAGGGCGGGAAAATTCTGTTGATCGGGCGCGACGATAAGCATGTGGGGCGTCTGCCTTTGCAGAGGGTAATCGAGAATGCGCCCGCAGGGGTTCCGAAAATTCTGCTTGATCATAGCCCTGTCAAATTGGAGGAGGCTGAGAAAGCAGGGGTGTTTTTGCAACTCTCCGGTCATACCCATAACGGGCAGTTTTTCCCTCTCAATTTCGCCCTGGCGCTATTCTTCGAGAATTCCCACGGTTATTCAAGACGGGGAGATACGCATTACTGGGTAAGCTCCGGCGCGGGAACATGGGGGGCGCGGATCCGCACCTCGGGACGCCCGGAAATCGTGATGATCGATCTGGTTGGGTCAGAGGACAGATGACAGGGATCAGGGATCAGGGATCAGGGATCAGGGCGGCATTGCCGTCCGCAGGACACATCTGCCCACTGCCTGCATGAAACCGAAGGACGCAGTATCACTCGGTGTCATGTGCGCATGTCATCCTGTGCGAAGTCGCAGGCGTAGCATCCACGGAGCGCTTGGATTTTGTGGCTCCGCAGGAATGACAGATTGGTTGGGCGGTGTCGCGGTTTTCCATTCGCCGTCCGCAGGACAAATTCGATAGCCATGTCGGGCGGGCAGGACGCGCTTCTGACTATGGGGTAGAATCAGGGAATGTTTCAGACTTTGTCCTGTTACTTTTCTTGAGAGGCGCAAATGAATACACGCCATCGCTTTTTACCTCTTTCCCGGGTTACGCCTGACATGGTTTTGGCAAGGCCGGTCATGGTTACGGAGCGGGGAAAGGTTGTCCTGAATCTTCCGGTAGAACATGTCCTGACCCGGAACAATCTGGCGCAGTTGCGGGCGCATCATGCCCAGTACGTATGCGTGCTGGAAGAAGATTATCGCGGCCGTCTGGCGCGGGAGCGCTTTGAAATGGATCAGATCGAGCGCCTGCAAACCATTTTTTGCCACGCTGATCTGGGTGACCCGGAGACCCGCGCCTTTTTTGAGGCGGTTCTGGCTTATCGCGCTGCCTGACTCGGAGAGGAGAGAAAATGACAGTCTTGATTACGCCGCAAAAGGTCAAACAGGAAATTTCCCGTCTGCCTTCTTTCCCGCAGGTTGTAAACGAACTCTTGCCCGTTCTGGATGACGACGGCTCCAGCATGATGGTGCTGGCGCAACATGTCGAACGCGACCCGGTGCTGACGGGGCGTATTCTTTCGGCGGCGAACCGACTCTTGCGATCCGAAGGCTGGCAGGAAGTGCGGGATGTCTATACCGCAGCTTCCCTGATCGGTTTTTCGCGGATTCGGGAAATTGCGCTCACGACCTCTATCGCCAATCTGAACGGGCATTTCGCCAGTCAGCACTTTCATTGGGCGCACTGTCTGGCGGCAGGCATTGCCGCTCAGGAATTGGCTCTCAGGGCAAAAAGCGACCAGAACGGGGCATTGGTTGCCGGACTGTTGCATGACATCGGCCAGCTTTGGCTTGCCTATTTCCATCCCCTTGAATTCCAGCAGGTACGTCTTCAGGTGGAAGTGCACAACATGGAAATCTGCGAAGCGGAGCAGATGATGTTCGGCATGGATCACACTAAAATCGGCGGCATTATTGCCGAGCATTGGCAATTACCCACAGACATTACCGCTGCCATTGCCCACCACCATGACCCGGATAACAAACTTGCCAGCAACCCTACCGTTGCTGCTGTTCATCTGGCGGAGGCGATCATCCAGGCGCTGGATCTGCCGCACCGTGACATGAACTATGTTTTCCGCGTTTCCAGCACTGCTTGCCGCACCATGGGCGTGCATTGGGGCGAGGAAAGCTTCGCCCTGCTGGGGGCGATCGACATA
>Ga0209737_10004206_pt1 | contig 10133 bp, 5 predicted proteins | sample TergutCu122P3_FD_187284 | JGI IMG/M metagenome (GOLD analysis project Ga0209737, IMG submission 187284) | Cubitermes ugandensis P3 segment gut microbial communities from Kakamega Forest, Kenya - Cu122 P3 (SPAdes) (version 2) | ecosystem: Host-associated > Arthropoda: Insects > Digestive system >...
AATCATTAGAGTTTGAAACAGATTTTCAACAATATGTACGACAATATATGGGAAACTGCGCCCATTATTACAGTTATCTGCGTTCATTTTCAGAATTACAGATTGCCGAGAAGTTTGCCGGCTACCCACAATATTTCTCGGTTTTCAGAAGTTGCAATGTGGGGAGTAAAGAGAACAAGTGGTGTTGTAACTGTCCCAAATGTTTGTTTGCCTACATTATTTTAGCACCTTTTATAGAAAAAACCACGCTTTTGCAAATTTTCGGTGAAGATTTGCTTAATAAGCCGGAAATGGAACACTATTTGAACCAACTGACCGGCAAAGAGCGCACAAAACCCTTTGAGTGTGTGGGTACTGTGGAGGAAGTAAGGGAGGCGTTGAGGATGATGGAGAAATAAAAAAAAATCAAAAACATAAATAAGAAAGGAGGAAAAAACAAATGAAAAAACAAAACAATTTGCTCATAATAACTGCAATTGCCGTCTTATTTAGTGCGTATGGTATAGGGGTGATGAGTTGCATAACCTTGCGCACTCCGTTTGCTCTGTGCTGATAAAATAATAACTATCAACACTGAGTTTTATAATTATTTATTTAATTGCAAATAAGCAATTTATGCTAAAATGAGGTTAAATACACCTCAAAAAGAGGACAATTCTACCTCAAAAAGCGAACAAATTTACCTCATAAAGCGGATAAATTTACCTCAAAAAACATGCATCAATAATAGATTAGGGTTTTACAATAAGGATTATAGCAAAATAGATACCTGACTGTAAGTGCGAAATATCAATTTCATTTTGCTCTCTGTCCCAATTTTTTTTATCTTCGCAGCCATTTTATGTTTGTTTAACTAATTGCTAATCAAACATAACTGCGTTCTTTACTTCTTACAAACAAGCGTTTGCTTTTGCTTTTGTAGAGCCAAATCCAGCAATTTACAACTCAAATGCTCCATATCCAAATAAAAATGTAGAGATGATAAATGATGGATATACGCACGGTTATCACACAGAAAATTTCTGTTAATTCGCAAAAAAATATAAACAATTTAAAACCAAAATTATGAAGAAACTTTATCTTATTTTAGCCATGTGCATAGCAACAAGCGCTTTGGCACAAAACAGTTTTCCTACGAATAATGCGATAACACTTGTAGAAGACACGATTACACACACAATTACAGCAAGTGTAATTGGCAAAGGTTTAATTTATCCTAGAGGAATGATTACTGTGCCTCATGGAGAAAATCAATCATTCATAATATACAACATAATTCAAGGGCACGACCTTATACATTTATGGATTGATGGGGAAGAAGCAGATTGGATAGGAGGAGATTCATACAATGGCTATTTTTACGAATTTTTTAATGTAACAGCCAACCATACTATTGTTGCCGAAATTGGAAATGTGGGAATAAATGAAAACGAAAATTCAGATTTTTTTATCTATCCGAATCCAACAAATGGAAAATTACGAATTACGAATTACGAATTACGAATTACGAATTACGAATTACAGATATAACAGGAAAAACAGTATTTACACAGAAACTACAGGAAGAAACTGAATACAACATTGATATTTCGCATTTACAAGCAGGGATATATTTCTTAAAAATTGATAACCAAACATTTAAAATAGTTAAAAATTAAGAATTATGAAAAAAACAATTACTTTAATCATAGCTTGGTTATGCTTAACAACATTTATTAATGCACAAATAAGCGACTCATTTATAGTAACTCCAAATGATGTAGTATTTAAACAGAATGAGGGGTATGACGAAATAGCCGTATCAGAGTGTGCTTTTACCAACGAAATAGGATATCCGCAATTACCTGTAAAAATCATGTCGTTCGTTTTGCCTTATAATTCAACAGTAACGAACATACAGATTAATTCAGTAACAGAACAAAAATTAAGTGGAAATTATTACATTTTTCCGGTCCAACCCACAAGGTGGTTGGATGGCAGTGAACCACCACCGTTTGTAGAACCCAACCCCGAAATTTACAATTCAAACAATTCTTATCCAAATAAAGTTGTAGAAATAATAAACGATGGCTACACACACGGGTATCACGTAGTTACTGTAGCAATTCATCCGGTTGTGTATCATCCTGCTGAAAGAGAAATATATTTGCGAGATATAAGTTTTACTATTAATAAAAATTTCTGTTAATTTGCAAAAAGAATATTAACAATTTAAAGCCAAAATTATGAAAAAATTTTACCTTATTTTAGCCATGTGCGTGGCAACAAGTGCTTTTGCACAAGATGTTATTACCTTTGAGTGGGAGGCAGGCACAAATGAAAAAGAGTTTGTTCTTTTATTTTACTCCCCTTGTGAAAAATTTACTGTTGATTGGGGAGATGATTCCGGTATTGATATTTACTATGAAAGTGAAGACTATATATGGTTGAGGCATACCTATGTTAATGCTGGTTTATACACAGTAACAATTATTGCGTCTTCTGAAAATTGTCATTTGACATTTTTATCGTGTGCAAATCAAAAATTAAACACATTAGATGTAAATGGAGCCCCTAACTTAACGACATTATATTGTTCTAATAATCAGCTAGGAAACTTAAACATAAATAACAATTTAGAATTAATAAATTTATATTGCTGCAATAATCAATTTACGTCTTTAGATTTGAGTAGCAATTCCGAGTTAAAATATTTATATATCTCTCTTAATAAGTTTACTTATTTGGACTTGAGTAACAATTTAGAATTAATAGATTTAGATATATCTCACAATCAATTTGCTTATTTAGACTTGAGTAACAATTCAGAATTAAAATATTTAGATATCTCTCACAATCAGTTTACTTCTTTAGACTTGAGTAGCAATGTAGTTTTAGAAAAATTTATTTGTAGAAACAATCATTTTGACAGTTTGGCACTGAAAGCGACAGGACTTTTACATATAGATTGTCAATACAATCATCTTCCTCTTTCTGAGTTATATGCTATTTCAACATTATTGAGTGATACTGCTGAGAAGTTATTATATAATCAATCTTTGAAGCCAGACACCGTAATGACAGGAGTAAAACTTTTTACAAATCAAGCAGTTTTTGGGGGAAACTTCACATGCTATATATTATGGTTTGAAAACTATTCCTATGCTCCTGCTGGACATTATACTATAGAAGAAGGAACCCTTACTTTTAATAAGCCGGGTAATTACAAAATATGGATGTACAACGATGCGATAGATTGGCAGGTACAGGTGTTTATTCAGTTTAAAGTAATACCTAACATTAATATTTTGGAAAATACTGCATCTGATTTACAAATATATCCAAACCCAACAACCGGTAAGTTACGAATTACGGATTACGAATGGCCATTGAACGGAGCAGAACATTTACAAATTATTGATATTACAGGAAAAACAGTATTTACACAGAAATTCATAGGAGAATCAGAATATAACGTAGATATTTCACATTTACAATCGGGGTTGTATTTTTTAAAGATTGACAATCAAGTATATAAAATAATCAAAAACTAAGAATATGAGAAAGTTATTTACTTTAGCTGTAGCCATGGTTGGCTTAATGGCGTTTACAAACGCACAAATAAGTGACAATTTTATTATAACTCCGAATGATGTAACGTTAATAAAGAATAGAGGTTTTGATGAAGTGACAATTGAGGAATGTTCATTTACCAATGAAATCGGAAATCCGCAATTACCGGTAAAAGTACTTTCATATGTTTTACCGTACAACTCAACAGTAACAAGTGTTGAAGTTAATTCTGTTACCCAACAAAAGTTAGAGGGCAATTATTACATTTTTCCAACACAACCACCAAGACGCTTAGATGGTGCACCTATTCCTGCCGACAGAGAAATTTATGTACGAAATATAAGTTTTACAATAAAAGAAAATTTCTGTTAATTTGCAAAAAATATAAAAAATTTAAAACCAAAATTATGAAAAAACTTTATCTTATTTTAGCAATGTGCGTGGCAACAAGTGCTTTGGCACAAAACAGTTTCCCTGCAAGTAATGCAATTTGGAATATGCATATTCAAATAAGATATGTATACGGTTTTGATATGCCCGGAAATTGTAACCTTCTATATCGTCTCGATGGTGATACAATAATGAATGAGATTATGTACAACAAATTGTATATTTCAAATAAATTTTCGGGTGTTATTAGAGAAGACAATCAAAAAGTTTGGTTTAAAATGGGTACTGATGAATACTTATTGTATGATTTTGGAGCTTCTGTGGGAGATACAGTTTGGCATAATTTAGTGTTTGATAATTCAGAGATTTATGAGCTTCCTTACCCTGGCTTTGGTTATAGTATCATCCAAAATATTACCATCAGTAACGGAATAAAACATTTATATACTAGAACAAACCTTGGTGATTACAATGTATGGATAGAAGGAATGGGTAGTGATAATGGATTATTTGGACATCTTCCCATGCATAGGTGTTTATGTGAAGAATATTGGGTATATAGTTTAGGGTGTTTCAAATATAACGATGAAATAAAATATATTAGTTGTGAATGTAATAGCTGCTTTTATTGCCCATACTCTTTGCCATTAGAAGTTAGAATTCTTTGTGAAGATGATTATGGTTCTTATTATGGCCCATCTGACACTATTTATTTCAATTATCAAACTAAACCCATTGATGTAAAATTGCTTGCTCGTCCACTAACTCCTTATCATGGGACGCCGCCTTTTAAATATCTTTGGACAACCAATTCTGAAATCTATACTGTAATAGATAATACTCTTGAAAATCCTACATTTAGTTTCAAGGGAACGGTTACAGTAAATCTTAAAGTTACGGATGTTTGTAGTTGTAATCCTGCTTACGATAAGTTAACATTATCAATGTTACCATTGGACGTAAATGAAGTTGCACTTAATAATATTTTTATTTACCCTAATCCAACAAAAGATATATTAAATATTACAATTCCCGAAAATATTGCAATTAAATCGCTTACAATTTATAGCATGGATGGTAAACTTATGGATAAAAACAAATATTCTTTTAATTCAAATCAATTAAATATAAGCAGATTAGTAACAGGTAATTATATAATAGAAATAGAAACAGATAAAGGTAATTTTAATCAAATATTCATTAAAAACTAAAAATTATGAAGAAGATATGTTTTTTAGCAATTGCACTCATAACTTTGTCTGCATTTGCACAAATAAGCGACAGTTATGTATTAACCCCGAACGATGTAACAATTCATAGAAACGGAGAATATGATGTAATTATTACTGAAGACAATACTTTTACCGATGAAATTGGAAATCCGCAATTGCCTGTTAAAATCATGTCATTTGTCTTACCGTATAATTCAACAGTAACAGGAATATCAATTAACTCATTGGTACAAGAAAAATTAAGTGGTATTTATTACATTTTTCCAGTACAACCGCCGCGAGCATTAGATGGTAGACCTGCCCCAGCTTTTGTGGTACCCAATCAAACTGTGTATGGTTCGTCAGTTCCCTATCCAAATAAAACAATAGAGGTAATCAATGACGGATATACACATGGTTTTCATGTAATTACCATAGCAATCTATTCTGTTGTGTATCACCCTGCTAATAGAGAAATTTACTTACGTGATATTAGTTTTACTATCAACTACAATACTTCTTTCGATAATAGTAAAGGTATTGATTTTAAAAGACAATCAAATAGAGGGGCTGAATTAGGAAAGCAGTTTGTGCAAAGTATGGTTAAGAATGTACAGGATGTAGAAAATAGTAAAAATCAAAGCGCACAAATTGTTGATTACTCATGTAGCAAAAGTAGGGTTGATACAGCAAGAGACAGTTCAACTTCAGCAATTGATGTGCTTGTGCCTGATTATATCATTATTACAAACAATGCTTTAAAGTCCACATTTCAACAATTGGCAGACTGGAGAACGAAAAAGGGTGTACCGGCATTTATTAAAACGGTGGAAGATATAGAATCATATTATCAAGGTTCTGATTTACAAGAAAAAATCCGCAACTATTTAAAAGATGTATATATAAATTACGGACCCAGTAAGTTTGTTTTGCTTGGGGGCGACGTGAATATAGTGCCGGCAAGATTATATTCTACAACATCTTTTGCAACCGATATGTATTATGCTACTGTTTCGGGTACATGGAATGCAAATAAAAATGATAAATTTGGTGAAAATTATTATGTAAAAGTAAATGAACAATATATTCACATTTTTGATTCCGCAAAATATGATTATGCTTTTTTTCTTGGCAGAGCACCTGTAAAAGATATTGCACAAGCAGATGTTTTTGTAAACAAGGTTATTAATTATGAAAAATATGCAGGTTTGGGAAACAGTACTTACGTAAACAATTTTTTAGCCTTGGTCGGTTTTTTAGATTACAATTCTTGCGATAGTGTACATGCCTGTTCTTTTTCAAATGAAATCAAAAACGTTTCATTTCCTGCGAATATTCAGAAACATTTTCTATTTGATAATCACAACTGCTCAATGACTCTGTCCACTTTTGCAAAACCCGCACCTCATTCCCCTTATGGTCCTTATGCGGCATATCATAATCCTAATCTCCCTTATTATCTTGGTTATCGACATAATCTTTGTGGTAAGGATAGCCTACGAGTTTCCGGAAATTACAATTGTAGTAGTGGTAGTGAAGAATTAAATAAAGCAAATGCCATGTTGCGCATAAATAATGGTTTAAACAATGGGACATCTAATGAGAAATTTCACATAGTTTACCATATACAACACTCCGGCGTAAAAGGCATGGGTATCTCAGGAATAGAAAATAAAAGTTTTACCAACAACGATTTTGATAATTTTACAAATGCAAATCATCAACAAATTATGTTTTCAAATGGTTGTAAACCGGCTACTTTTAATTATGATTGTATAGGCAAGCGATATGTAAACAATTCAAGTGGCGGCGGTGTTGCCTTTATTGGAGATTCAGACAATGGTTATTATGGAGAGCATACTCAATTTGAACGTTTTTGTCAATTCCTGTATAATTCCAATAATGCCAATCATCTTGGAATGGCATTTCAAAAAGCCCCTGAGCCTGGAGATAATGATGAAAGACGCCGCCTCACACTCCTCGGCGACCCCGAAATGCCGGTATGGACAAACGCTCCGCAAGCCTCGCCGGTATCAGGTATATCCATAGGCAATCCGGCTGCAAATGGGGATGTAAACGTAAGCATAGTTTTAAAGACAAGTTTTTCTGCAGGTAAAAAAGCAACCGTTTGCATAAAAAAAGGAGATGAATGCTATATCGTGCAAGAGATTACATCTACCGGAACGGTTACAGCACATAATTTTACAATTACACCCCATACTTCAGGGATGGTGGATATTACGGTAACGGCTCAAAACCATATACCTTTCGAATATAGCGGCAATGTTACGGTTTCCCGCAATGTTCATATTTCCAACCTTATTTTTTACGACGACAATACCGGTAGCAGCAACGGCAACGGAGACGGACAATTGGATGCCGGAGAAACCATAGAACTGACTCTACAATTAAAAAATGAATCTGCTACAAACGCCACCAACGTTTCGGCTACCTTAACCTGCAACTCTGACTCAATTACCGTATTAAACAATAGTTCAACTTTTGGAACGATTAACGCCGGCGGTACACAAAACTCACTTTCAAAATATGTGTTTATTATTGCACCCGGAACCAAAGAAACACTTCTTAACGAATGGAATCAAATTAAATTTACACTAAATATTACAGCAACCATTAACGGAACAGTCTATAATTATTCTGATAAATTTAACATCGATATCTTTGCTCCTGAAATAGAGTTGGGGAATAAAGAGATGGAACCGAACAACATCGCACCGGCGGGGGCAAGAGCTTTGAGGATAGACCTGTTTAACGCAGGCGGAGCTCAGGCAACCGATGTTACTGCTATTCTGTCGTCAAGTTATTTTTCCTCCATAACCTCAAGTTTTTCAGATATAGGAAAATATGAAACAAAAAGTTCAACTTTTAATTTCAATATTACATCTTTACCTCCCTTGGTAAAAGTCATAAAATGTACACTTCAAATCACTAACGGCTATGGTAAAATGTGGCATCACTATTTCGATATCCCGATTAAGAGACCGGTGCAAATAGCAACTTCAACTATAAAATTTACAAGCGACCTTACCGCCATAAAACTCTCTTGGACACCCCTAATACCCTTAGCCAGCATAAAAGGCTACAACATATACCGCTGCGATGTAAATCAAAAAGACGACACTGAAATTGGCAACTATGTAAAACTGAATAGTTTTACTTTTCCTGCTGCCTTTTATAATGATACTGGTTTGGAAATACTTACAAAATATAAGTACAAAGTATCTGCAGTTGATACATCGGGCAATGAAAGCGTTCTCTCTGCTCCATTTTTGGCTTGGACTTCCTACCCGTTTTTAGATGGTTTTCCGGTAGAGATGGATAATGGCGATAGAATTAAAGGCTCGATAAATGTTGCCGATGTAAATAATGATACCAAAAAAGAGATATTTACAAGTATCGAAAAAGCAGATAATAGAGACGGATGGTTAATTGGTTTGAAATCGGATGGTACAGAACTTGTTAAAATTACCTCTAATGAAACAATGTTTACCGGTTTGGCAAATGTGGGCGAAAGAATACAGTGTACGCCGGCCATAGGAAAATTACACCAGCAGGGTGGTTATAAAATAATATCTATGACCCGAAATAAGTTTGGAGACAGTCATGTTTATTGTCATTCAACCCTGCCTGTTTCGGGGAATCCCACTAACACTCAGGAATGGAAAAAAAACGCACCTAACAAATATCCTTGTTACAGAGCGCCAATAATAGCAGACTTAGACAATGACGGTACTATGGAGAGCATTTTTTATTCGGAATGGGGTGGAATTGCAATATATAAGCCTGATAGCACTTTGAAAAAAGATATATCAAGGGTTGGTGATACATACGGCGCACTTGCCGTAGCAGATATTAACGGCAATGATAACGGTAAAAAAGAAATTATTGGCTGTTATAATGATCCTAAAACTAATGTTTCAGGCATCTATATATGGAAACATGATGGCACTAACTTTGGGGCTCAACAACCCTATTACACACCTACCGGTATTTTATCGGGCTATGTTTTAAAAAGTTCTGTTATTGTTTGCGATTTAAATAAAAATGGGAAGAAAAACATTTTAACGGTGGCAACAAACAGTTCTACCAATAAAGGACGAGTATTAGCATTGGAAATCAATGCTAATGGAACCTATAACAGTTTGATTTTTAATGAAACAATAGACCTACCCGCCTCAAATCTCTATTCAGTAGAAATAGCCGTTGGCGATTTAAACGGAGACGATTATTTGGAAGTGGTAGTTTTTGGAAGCAATGTAATTAAAATTTGGGACAGATATGGTAATTGTATCAGTACAATACCTGTTAATAATCCTAATCCGGGCAAAATAACTCCCATACTTGCCGATGTGGACGACACACCGGATGTTGAAATTATTATTGCTAACGACGACAAGATTACTGCTTATAAGATGAATGGGAATGAAGTAATTGGTTTTCCGTTGCAGCTTGATGAAGGATTAGAAGGTTCGCCTTGCGTAGCAGATATAGATAATTGCGGTAATAATGAGCTTATTGCGGGCAGCGGCAACAAAGTATATGCATGGAAAACTTTAGGCAGTCCTGACTTTATAGAATGGGGCAGTGAAAGAGCAAATGCACAAAATACCGGTAAATATTACAAAGCACCTTGTATGGACAGGGTTATTTCCGGCAATACTACCTGGACCACTACACAAAAACCGTGTGGAAACATTGTTGTTCAATCTGGGGTAACATTAACTGTAAAAAACGCTGTAGTGTATATGGGTATTTCACGTAGCATTACCATCCACCCCGGTGCCAAACTCATCCTCGATGGCGGCATGCTTACCAACGCCTGCACCGGAGAAATGTGGCAAGGCATCACCGTTCAGGGCGACCCCATTGCCCCCATGCAACAGCAATTCCAAGGCTACATGGAACTGAAAAACAACGCTAAAATAGAAAATGCACTTTGTGGCATTACGGTGCAAGGCG
>Ga0209737_10004207_pt1 | contig 10131 bp, 6 predicted proteins | sample TergutCu122P3_FD_187284 | JGI IMG/M metagenome (GOLD analysis project Ga0209737, IMG submission 187284) | Cubitermes ugandensis P3 segment gut microbial communities from Kakamega Forest, Kenya - Cu122 P3 (SPAdes) (version 2) | ecosystem: Host-associated > Arthropoda: Insects > Digestive system >...
ACGATATTATCTTTGTATTGAACGGAAGTGTTCCACGGATTGCCATCACTGAAACCATGGTGTTTGAAAGCCTTGTCAGCAGCGTCGAATACGTGCAGGTCGCGAATGTATTCCGCACCTGTTTGCAGGTCGCAGAAATCAATGGTGAGCACGTTGCTGCCGTCGGGTTTTGCAGTAAGCAGCGATGAGGAATTGATTGCTGTGTACTGTTTTGCAAGAGCAGGCTGTACAAAACCGTTCTGTTTCGTATCGAAAACATACAATAGAAGACTTCCTGCAGGCGGAAGGTTGAAATCAATGTGGATGCTTTTTCCGTCAGCGGCATCGGGATAGTCAAATATCTCGCCAGTGAGCGTATTCAATTCAACGACATCTTTCCCATCCAGGGATACGCATCCCTTAAGCGGCTCATCAAGACACGAATTGACCAAAAACAAAACCTGCCCGTCGGCCATCATACGGCGGTGGTGAAACAGATTGCCGCCTTGCACATTTTCGAAAGCAATATCTACTGACGCAAAATTCTCACGAATAACACCGGCTGTCAAATCAGTCATCTTTTTTACGTTAGGCTTTTCAGTAAAACATTTTTCCATTTCAGCATCAGGTTTACCGTCTAAAAGTGTTGGTATGGAAAATGCCAGTACCGTACCTCCACTGTCGATGAATTTCTTCAACAGTTTCCATGTCGGTGCATCCAAATTTTCCATCATCGGCGGAAGAACTACTCTGGAATATGCACGTTTGTTCACCACAAACTTCTTATGCGCTACTTTCCCCTGGTCTTTGATGATATTTTCGCTGCCAAGATCATATTCCACCTGCGCTTTTTCGAGGGCTGTAACAAACGTCTGGAAAGCCTGCCCAATGTCTCTGTATTTGTTGTTGCTGTTGCGATAAGCATAATACAACCAAATGGAGGTGGTGGGTTCGAGGATGAGGATGTCGTTGATTTGCTCGCCGGCCGACAATGCCATCGACAGACGTGCATAGTGCATGTTGAGCGGTCTGTAGTAAGGCCACCATGGAGTATGGTAAGTAAAGTTGGGCGGATAATCGTACTTACGTGCTCCGGCTATGCTAAAATGTGCAAGATGCTGGTTCATCAGGTTTACACCCAGCACGTATTCCCAGTCGCCCAGGCGTTTTAAATCACGGAAAGTTACTTCCCAACCGCCGCCGCCGTAGGTTTCGCTGAGCGTGCGACGGTAACCCATTTGATTGGCCACACTGCTCAATTCCTTTACAGACCGCACGTTTCCGAACTGCGCCTGCGGCGATTTTTCGTCGAACTGGTTGAATAACATGTCAATAGATGGCGTCTGATGCCAGGCATACATGGCCATGTTGTCGCCGCCATGACCAACATCCGGCCAGCCATGCTCCCAATAATGACCTGTGAACTGAAGATTTTTGGCTTCGCAGTATTCGAAACAGGGTTTAGCCCAACGGTCAATGAACAGTTGAAGAAGCGTCTGTGTGTAGTTGTGCCGCACCTGTTTCCAATCGCCGACTTCCTCGAACAGTGAAGGCAAAGTTGCTTTCAGATCGTATCCCCATTTTTTCTGGAAAACATCAAACAGATCGGGCGTCCAGCGGATCCCGCCTGGCGTCTGTATGTTAGGTTCGTCGGTAAACCAGCCGGGCATCGACTTGCCGAACTCATCACCTGCCACTCGCTCATAACCGGACAGGGTGACGTCGATAAATTTCTGCGTGACGCCGGGAACAAGCAGGTCGACATACGAAAAACCGCCATACCAGGGCGATTTGCGTTCGTAGGTTTTAGAAAAAAGGTAAAAATTACCTTTTTTTCCGGCTTCAGCCTGTACGTTGGCAGTAATGTCGATAAACTTTCCGTTTTCTTCCTTCATGCAGATAAAATACCCGGAAGCTGTGTCGGGCAACAGTTCGAACTTACTCAACCGCAGACCCTGCCCCTGATTATAACTTTCCGGCATTTGAGCAGGCACATGACCTCCGGCAAAACCGCTGGGATACGAGTTTTCGTCGTACATCCAGGTGTTCATGCCGAGTTGCTTTCCTTTATCGAGCGTGTAGCGAAACAGGTCGAACCACTCGTCAGACAAATACTCGGTAACCAATCCCGGTCGCGGGTGTACGAATACGCCGCCTGAACCTTTTTCTTTCAGATCGGTAAGAGTACGGTCAATCTGTTCGCGGGTGACGATGTTGTTCCACACAAAGAAGGGTGCAGTGCCGTATTCTTTGGCAGGATCGGCAAATTCACTGCGCAGCGCTTCGAAATTGTTGATGCTAATGTTACCGGATTTCTGCACTGTGTTGCAGGACGACAGGCCAAGAAGGATGGCCAGGCTGATGATGTAAAAAAGTTTGGTTTTCATGTTATTTTAATTTATTGATATCTGTCATATTTCCCATCCATCACATTTTTCACCGCTTCCAGATAATCAAATCCATATTTCATATCGGGCAAGAGGTAACTGCCTTCCACCCATTCGTTCCATGCATTGATGGTCATCAGTTTCGGCTGGTTGGGGTGATTATCCACATATTGTTTTGCTTTTGAAAGCAAGGTAGCGAAACTTTCGGGCGATACATTATAATGTACTGTGTTTTTCATGCCGTATTCCGGGAATCGGGGCGTATCATCCCATCCTACCGATGTGCATGGGAAAAAAGGAATATTCAGCGATTCGTCCCACTGGTCTCTGATTTTGATGGAATTGGTTCCGTATACAATATAATCTTCAGACGTACCACCCATGTTGTACATCGTAACGCTGTTAAATCCAATAGATTCAATTCGTTCGGATGCTCTTTTTGCTGCTTCAGCCGGCCTCAATGACCCACCGCCAGGAATCAACTGGAAATGTACGCCCGGAAAACCTGCCTTTTTGGCTTCTTCCCTGAAATAATCCAGCGCTTTGCGGGTTTCCTCCACACTCCCGCCGAAACTTTGCATCAATTTTTCCATACTGAAAATAGCAAACACGGGCTGCCCGTCTATCTTGAAATAATTGGGTTTAGTGAAATACTGCCGGATAACCCTGTCTACAATGATTTTATAATTATCCCAATCGACGGCCGCATCCCAAAGAATGGAGGTATCATCACCATAAAGATGATAGTTCCAATAATTCTTTTTCACATCGTGATTCGCCCACATCACGTAGAAATACATCTTTTCGTTGTTTTTTGCTTTCAGAAAACCGTCATTGAGCGCGCTTTCGAGATAAGGGCCTTCGTCGTACCAGTACCAGTCGTAGATAAAAACATTGACGCCATGAGCAGTGGCAACATCAATCCATTTCTCTACTACTTCAGGATCGTTGTCCATCTCATAACCCCACAGTGGTACCTTTGGCTGATAATGCCCATCGTAGCGGGGATTCCCTTTTTTTATGACCTCCCATTCGCCGATTCCTTCAGGCCACAATTTTTCGCGAGCCATTGGGTCGTCGTGGCAGGAAGGCCAAATATACGCAGCCACATAGTAATCATTTTGTGGCGCTTTTTTTGGTGTTGAGTTGCACCCAAATATGAAACAGGAAAAAATAATGATTCCTGCTGATACAAAATGTTTCTTATTGTTTTTCATGATTTAATGATTTTCTTTGAATTTTTTCAATCGTTCTTCGAGGGCGGCAAACTGCGATGGTTGTGTTTGCGACACGCAGGCGCGCAAGCCCTCGCTGCGTTCGCTTCCGGTGATGTCAAGCGCTATGGCGCTGATGCCGTAGTACAGCAATTCCTCAAGCAATGCGCTTCCTGAAAATCCGGGATACGAGATGGTGAAATAAAAACCATCTGCAAGCGGTGCGTCTTCATCGCGGTCGTACACAATATGAAATCCGTAACGGGTAAACAGTTCCTTCATCACACGGGCTTTATTGCCATATTCCTTCACTTGGTCGATAAAATCAAAACATCCGTCGTTGGCGGCTTTCAGCATGGCTGCAAGGGCATATTGCGCAGAATGTCCCGTGCCTGAAGAAATAGCGTACAAGGCGCCATAAACAACTGCATGGGCATAACTGTCAGACGAATAGAAACGTTTCAAGTCAGGATACCGGCGGGCATACAGTTCGTTGCCAATCATCATCATGGCAATACGTTCGCCGGCGTAGCTGAAGATTTTTGAGCCAGAAAAAAGCAGGGTATAATTATTGGTATAATGCGCCACTGAAGGCTGGTAAGGGGGAACTCCCGGTTTTCCGTACTCGTGGCGGAAATCCATTCCGAAATACGCAAGGTCTTCCAGCACCATCACATCAAAGGTATTGGCCAACTCGCCAATGATTTCCAGTTCGTTTTCCGAAAAGCAAATCCACGAAGGATTGTTGGGATTTGAGTAGACAATAGTATGTATATCGTTTTGTTTGAGGTATTCTTCGAGTTTTGCACGGAGTTTGCTTCCCCGATAATTGTAGACGTCAAAAGTTTTGTATTTCAGTCCCAAAACATGATGTTGCTGTTTTTGCACCGGAAAACCGGGGTCAATGAACAACGTGTACTCTTTTCCTGTCTGGCAACGGCTGTTCACCATGAATGCCGCAAAACTGCCCTGCATGGAACCCACTGTGGGAATACATCCTGCCGGGGAAATGTCGATATCCAGAAACAGTTTCGCAAAACGCGAAGCCTCCTCTTTCAAATCCCAAATCCCTTCGATGGGTGGATATTTGGGAGCGACGCCTTTTCGCAGCGCTTCAATTTGGGCATCAATCCCAACCTGTGCTGCCGGCAAACCCGGAACACCCATTTCCATTTTGATGAACTGCTGTCCCGAAGCCTTTTCAATGTTGTTCACTAATCGAAGTACTTCACGTATGGATGCTTTGCCAATATTACTCAAGCCGCTTTCCTTTATCGCCTGTTCGACGATGTGACGGGATATAGGTGTTTCCATTTTGTCCACAAATTTTTGCTAATTTACACGTTAAAATAATGTTGGATAATCGGTGTCGAATTTTTTCAGTATGGAAGTAATTATGGCTTCGCGCATGAATTTCGACCGGTTAACGATCCGGTATCTTCGACAGTAGGAGTCAATTGCTCTCAACTCCCTGTTATTGAACAGGATTTCCCTTCTGTTTGTGCGCAACAAATCGATGTTCTTCTTTTGTTCCATGGAAAAATTATCTTATAAAAATTTGACCAAAGTACAATACTAATTTGGGATACGATGCATTAACAGCAGGAAGTTATCAATAAGTTATCAACACATCATTTTATCCCTTCAAATCCCGGTTCATCATCCTGTATTGTGCCATTTCCCTGTAGCGGGTTTCGTTGATGCTGTGGTTGCAATACGGATAAATACTGATGCCGCCGCGCGGGGTGAACTCGCCCCATACCTCAATGTATTTAGGTTCCATCAGGGCAACGAGGTCTTTCATGATGATGTTCACGCAATCCTCGTGAAAAGCGCCGTGGTTACGGAAACTGAAAAGGTACAGTTTCAGGCTTTTGCTTTCCACCATCCGTTTGCTGGGAATATACATAATGTATATGGTGGCAAAATCGGGTTGGGAAGTTATAGGGCAAAGACTGGTGAACTCCGGGCAATTGAAGCGCACCCAGTAATCGTTGCCGGGATGGGGATTTTCGAAAGTTTCAAGAATCGCCGGGTCGTACCCGAACTTGTATTCTGTTTTGTTACCAAGAAGCATGTTTTCAATGATGAATTAATCCTGACCTTGATTCAGAAATGAACGGCAAAAATACGAAATTCGTGATAATTATAGATATTCAAGAAAATATTTTTCCATCTGCAATTACAAAAAAATTCCTACTTTTGCACCCAATACACGTAACAAACAATAATACATCATAAAATGATTGATACAATTCATCATGCAATAGGCGCAGTAAACAACATAGTATGGGGCTGGCCCATGTTAATCCTGTTGGTTGGTACTCATATATTCCTGACTTTCAGATTGAAATTCGTACAAAAGTACATATTTAAAGCGCTCAAACTTGCTGTTACCAAAGACAAAGACGCTCCGGGCGACGTCAGCCAGTTTGGGGCGCTGTCAACGGCTTTGGCGGCAACACTCGGCACCGGCAACATTGTCGGCGTTGCTATGGCTATTTATTTAGGCGGTCCGGGCGCAATATTCTGGTTGTGGATAACAGGTTTTTTTGGTATTGCTACAAAATACTCCGAAGGTTTGCTCGCGGTTAAATACAGGGTTAAAACATCTGATGGCACCATGTTGGGCGGCCCGATGTATGCTTTGGAACGCGGGCTAAAGATGAAATGGCTTGGAATTTTGTTTGCCATTTTCTGCTCTCTTGCGGCTTTTGGCATTGGCAACATGGTGCAGGTTAATGCTATATCAGTGATGATGGAAAACCAGTTTCACCTGAATGTTCATATAACAGGCATAGTGCTTTTCGTTATTACATTTGCAGTAGTTGTAGGTGGTATCAAGTCTATCGCTAAATTTTCCGTGAGTATTGTGCCGACTTATGCTGTCATCTTTATTATTATGAACCTGTTCGTCATCTGTATGAATATAACTTTTGTTCCCGAAGCGCTTGCGCTGATTGTAAAAAGCGCTTTTACGGCAAAGGCGGCAGGCGGCGGTTTTGTGGCGTCAACATTGTTAATGGCCATGCGTTATGGCGTTGCCCGTGGACTATTTTCAAACGAATCAGGCCTTGGGTCGGCGCCTTTAGCAGCAGCTGCTGCTACTACAAGAAACCCGGTACGGCAGGCTTTGGTTTCCATGTCGGCTGTTTTTTTAGATACAATTGTCATGTGCTTCCTTACAGGATTGATGCTGGTTACTACCATTCTCAAAAATCCGGCAGGTTATGAAGGTCTGGAAGGCGGTCAATTTGTTGCTTTTGCATATAACCAGATTCCTGTTATCGGCCCGATTATACTTACATTCGGAATATTTCTGTTTGCCTGGACTACGGTGCTTGGCTGGTGTTATTATGCCGAAAGAACCACAGAATATCTGTTCGGCAAAAAAAGTATTTTACCCTTTAGAATCATATTCTGTATTGTGGCATACGTAGGTGCAGTTATTCCTTTGGCAGTAGTCTGGGATGCAGCAGATATGTTTAACGCTTTTATGGCACTACCCAACCTTGTTTCGTTGATTCTGTTGAGTGGCATATTAGTTAGAGAAACTAAAAAATACTTGTGGGACAACAATTTGGATGCAGTATCAACTGATGAACTCGTTTATAAGTAAACTAATCATTCAATTTCAACACTGCCAGAAACGCCGACTGCGGCACTTCCACATTACCGATTTGCCGCATGCGCTTTTTCCCTTTTTTCTGTTTTTCGAGTAATTTTCGCTTACGGGTAATATCGCCGCCGTAGCATTTTGCAGTGACGTCCTTGCGGACTGCTTTCACGGTTTCGCGGGCAATTATTTTCGCTCCGATGGCGGCCTGTATGGCAATGTCGAATTGCTGGCGCGGAATCAGTTCCTTCAGTTTTTCGCAGATACGTCGACCAAAATCGTAAGCATTACCACGATGTATCAAAGCTGACAGTGCATCAACATTTTCACCGTTGAGCAGGATATCGAGCTTAACCAAATCGGCAACCTTGTAACCCGATGTATAATAATCAAATGAAGCATACCCTTTTGAGATGCTTTTCAACCGATCGTAAAAGTCGAATACAATTTCAGCCAGCGGCATTTCGAAATTCAGTTCCACACGGTCGGTAGTCAGAAAGTGTTGATTTTTCAGTATTCCCCGCTTATCGAGGCATAGTTTGATGATTACGCCAATATATTCTGATTTGCTGATGACCTGCGCCTTAATGTACGGTTCCTCGATATGGTCAATCACCGTGATTACCGGTAAACCCGACGGATTGTGCACATCCATCACATCGCCCTTGTTGGTGTATACCTTGTAAGAAACGTTGGGGACGGTAGTAATCACATCCATATCAAACTCGCGGTCGAGCCGTTCCTGAATGATTTCCATGTGCAACAGACCGAGAAATCCGCAACGGAAGCCAAAACCCAGCGCTGCCGACGATTCGGGAACAAAAGTAAGTGAGGCGTCGTTCAGTTGCAGTTTTTCGATGGAAGTGCGTAATTCTTCGTAATCGCTGGCATCTACGGGGTAAATACCTGCAAATACCATCGGTTTCACTTCTTCAAAACCTTCAATTGCCTTGTTGCACGGATTTTCCACATGAGTAACTGTATCGCCTACTTTCACTTCGCGGGCTGTTTTAATTCCCGAAATGATATACCCCACATCGCCTGTATACAACCTGTCGCGCGGTTCGAGGCCGAGACGCAACACGCCAATTTCATCAGCATGGTACTCTTTGCCGGTATTGAAAAATTTCACCAATTCGTCAGTACCGATACTTCCGTTCATGATTTTGATATTGGCAATGATTCCCCTGAAGGAGTTGAACACCGAATCGAAAATCAACGCCTGCAATGGGGCTTCGGGTTCACCCTTGGGAGCAGGTATCACATTTACAATACGTTCAAGGATTTCGTCTACACCCATTCCCGTTTTACCGCTGGCTTCGATGATGTCGTCGCGTTCGCAGCCCAGCAGGTCAACGATTTGGTCTTTCACTATGTCAGGCATGGATGCAGGCATATCCATCTTGTTGAGTATGGGAATGATTACCAAATCATATTCGACTGCTTTGTACAGATTCGAAATCGTTTGCGCCTGTATGCCCTGCGTAGAATCTACAACCAGCAACGCGCCTTCGCACGCGGCAATGGAACGCGATACTTCATACGAAAAATCGACATGTCCGGGAGTGTCGATGAGATTGAGGGTATATTTCTGGTCATTATGCACATAATCCATCTGTATGGCGTGGCTCTTGATGGTGATGCCACGTTCGCGTTCCAAATCCATATTGTCCAGCACCTGGTCCTGAAAATCGCGGTCGGAAACGGTATTGGTGGCTTGCAGAAGACGGTCGGCCAGGGTGCTTTTCCCGTGGTCGATATGGGCAATGATACAAAAATTCCTGATATATTCCATTGATGGTATTTTCAAAAAACGGTGCAAAGATAGGATTTTTGGCCACGAATTTCACGAATTAACACGAAATTTTCAAAATAATTCGGGATGGCGGCTTTGTTTTACTCCACTTTTTGTTTGATTACATCATATTTTTTATCTAAAATATCTATATTGTATCCATATTTTATCCGAAATTTTCAGGGCAACCGCATTAAAAATTTCATTTGAAAATAAGGTCTTACACTATCAACTTGACCGAAGGATAAGCAGTTTTGATGCGGTTGCCCTGGAAATTTTCGCTCCCATTTTTCGGTGTGCTATCCGCGAGTATCGCATAACGGTGTACATTTGTGAAATTACCTTCGTTGAGACCGCTTCGTTTTGATGTAACGAGTTGAATTTGAGATACCAAAATCTATTTTTTCCTCCAATGGGTAACGATTTAGTAACGTGCCGATTGCTTTATAATACGTCGTTTTGCTTTTCAGAAAGCGATAGCCGCTTGACATGGCTGGACAAAAACAACTTATTTCCTGAAAATCAATGCGATTTATATACGATTTCATGTTTTGGCTTGCCATAAAAAGACGTTGAAACGGCAAAAATAGATAAAAAAATCGTTACCAAATCGTTACCTGTTCAAAAAAAAATAACAAGAAAATCGTGTGCTTTTGTCATCATTTGACACTGTTAACCCAACGTGCCGTTTTTTCCCCTGAAATTATGCCAAAAAGCCCAAAAATCGGTGATGCCTAATTTGCAAAATTTAGATATTCAAAACATTACAAAACACGAATTTACAAAAAGTCGTTAGTAGTCCCAGAATTATTTCAGTAATTTGATTTTTGGCACAGTTTTTTGTGGTATTTTTGCAGTATCAAAATCTTATATTATGTTCATAAAAAAAAATAGACAAATCTAGCAAAAAGACGGGGCAAAGTTATTTTACCTACCGGCTCTGCGAATCGTATCGCATAGATGACAAAGTTCGGCATCGAGGATGATTCATCCGTCGTCGGAACTGGAAACAAGTCGCTGGCTTGCCGGCGAGAGTTCGCTGTGTGAACTTTTGTCGCTGCAAAAAATACCCGACCATCGCAAACTTTATAAAGCAGACTCTGCCTTATACCGGCATAAAGATAAAGTTGAAGACTTTCT
>Ga0209737_10004208_pt1 | contig 10127 bp, 8 predicted proteins | sample TergutCu122P3_FD_187284 | JGI IMG/M metagenome (GOLD analysis project Ga0209737, IMG submission 187284) | Cubitermes ugandensis P3 segment gut microbial communities from Kakamega Forest, Kenya - Cu122 P3 (SPAdes) (version 2) | ecosystem: Host-associated > Arthropoda: Insects > Digestive system >...
AGAACGTCGTGAGACAGTTCGGTCTCTATCTGTTGTGGGCGTAGGATATTTGAGGGGGTCTGACCTTAGTACGAGAGGACTGGGTCGGACGTACCGCTAGTGTAATGGTATGTGGAAAATTGTTATTTGTCGTCGTAATGACCTAAATATTGGTGGAAGATGACAACTTCGGGAACATTGGGCAGATTATATTGAGGTCCGGGTTCGATTGTGTAAACAATTCTATCCTTTTTAGTTAGTTCACGTGACCACTTTTCAATATCGGTATGCTTCAATTCTTCGGGTTTTCCAATTGCCTTCTTGTTGCGTGGTTTTTCCAAAATATCCTTAATAATGCGAAGCAATTTATTTTGAACGCCTTTCGGATAAGATTTGAAGATAGTTTTTCGGTCAGCTAAAGCATCGTCAGATTCAAAGCTTTTATACATGCTCTACCTCCTCTGCTTCTTCTTCAAAATTCCAAAAATTATCTAAGTCAAGAGGTTTCAGTTGCCCATTCTTAGCCTGCTCAAAAGATCTTAACAACTTTTTACTCCACTTGATATTACGGCAATCAACCTCCACTGCCGGAGTGGGAATGAGCCAACTTTCGTCTTCTTCGTCAAACTCATCTTCTGTACGTGTGCTTGTGTTGCTCATAGAATGAAAAGAACCATTGACTAATCCACGTTCCCGCAAAATAGGAACAACAAAGGGGTGGGTGTCGAGGTCAATCCTGACGAAACGAATCCTTCCCGAAGTGGTGCGCTCTACTTCAACGCCTTCAACACAATCAATATCAACAACTTCTGCTTCTGACATAATGCAAAATTTTAAAGGCTCAAAGGTATATCTTTTTTTTAAAAACAAAACAAAAAAAATTTATGTTAATCAATTTCAGGGTGCTTGACTGTGAGACCCACAAGTCGATCAGGTAGGAAACTAGGCAAAGTGATCCGGTGGTTTCGCATGGAAGGGCCATCGCTCAAAGGATAAAAGGTACTCCGGGGATAACAGGCTGATCGCCGCCAAGAGCTCATATCGACGCGGCGGTTTACCTCTGGTGAAGCCGCTTCGTTAAGTTGGCACCTCGATATCGGCTCGTCACATACTAGGGCTGGAGAAGGTCCCAAGGGTTCGGCTGTTCGCCGATTAAAGTGGCACGCGAGCCGGGTTCAGAACGTCGTGAGACAGTTCGGTCTCTATCTGTTGTGGGCGTAGGATATTTGATGGAGCGCTTCCCATTCTGAATAGAGAACTTAAAACTGCCAGCGACTACTTGCACTGAATTAGTGGGAGAGTAGGTCGCCGCAAAAAATATACAAGAATCCTTCTTCAAAAATTCAAGAATTTAAAAAATTCTATGTTTTTTCTTGTAAAAATGTTGTATCTTTGTGCCTTTAAATGGAAATAAATAACGTGAATGAGTAATTTTTAATAATATTGACATGAGTTGGGAAATAGTTAAAAAGTATTTGAATTGGAGAAATGTAATAAAGTATTCTATATGGCTTATTGTCATTCTGATAATAATAATATGGATTTTAGTGAAAGTACGGAAGGAAAATCAATGGATAGCAGCCGCTGCCTGCGTGGTTTTTATGCCATTTATCGATCTCGTAATTAAGCGCATAATCCCAAAAGATGCTACTCCGAATATCCTCGGTGTACCGTTTAAAGATTTTTTAATGCCATGGATTGCATTTTGGGGTCTGTCGAGTATTGCACTCACCTACTGGCAAACACAGACCAAGGATGAGGTTCAGAAACGTCAACGAGACGAAAAATACAATGTGTTAATAAAGAGTTTGGATAGTAAGGTTGATAGTACCCGTATCAATGCAATAAGCCATCTATATAAACTTGCCAATGAATACCGTGATGATTATTTGAATAATATTTGTGATGAATTTTGTTCAAAAATCCGCAAAATTACAGGAGAAAGCTCCTATAGAATTAATAATCAAAACAGTCCATCTGAAGAAATACAAAAGATCATTAATGTGTTGTTTAAAAGGGAAAAAGACGGTTTGATTTTCGACCGCTTAACGAAAGATTTAAATGGAGCGTATTTATATGGGGCCGATTTCGGGAATGCAATATTAAATAAAGTCGATTTTCGCAACGCCATATTGAGTAATGCCAGTTTTGTGTCGGCGAGATTACAAAATACAGACTTCAGAGAAGCCAGATTGGACGAGAATGTAAATTTTGAAAATGCAGTATTAGACACTGTTAATTTCAGATACAACACATTAACTGATGTCATTTTCAAAAAGAGCACATTGAGACATGTCATATTTTTAACTACCAACTTAAACAGTGTCAATTTTGAAAATGCTTATTTCAATGTTGCCAATTTCAACAGTTCAAAAATGGTAGATGTCAGTTTTATTGGGGCGGATATGACCAGTGTCAGTTTTCGAAATGGCACATTTAAAAAGATCAAATTCATGAATGCCATTTTTTACAATGTAGATTTTTGGACAAAAGTAAAAACAAGCATAGAAGATGTTAATTTCAAGGGCACACTATTTGCAGACTACACAATAGATCAAATTACATCTTTTGGCTTCACTACCAATAAATCTACTCAGAAAAAGACGGAATAAAACAAATCTCTGAAAGAAAAAATTTTGTACTTTTATTGAAATCTTGACATTTTTAATACTACAAACATAGTACAAAAAAGATCAAAAATGTTCAATTTTTGAAAAAAAAATTTGAAAAAACTAAAAACATATTTATCTTTACGGTGTTATTATAGTAAGACTAAACAAATAATATTCTTGATTAATAAACACTTAATATTCTTAACGTGACGACAAAAGCCAAAAAGGAAAAGAAAAAATTGACTCCTGCTGAAGAGGAGATCATGCAGGTTTTGTGGAAAATTGAAAGAGGGATTATCAAGGACATACTCAAGGAGTTTCCGAATCCCAAGCCTGCCTACAATACGATTGCCACCGTGTTGCGTGTGATGGAAAACAAGGGATTTGTGGCGCATGATGAAGTTGGCGTGTTTTACCAGTTCTATCCGTTAATTACCAAGGATGCCTATGCCAAGTCGCAAGCCAAAAGTTTGCTCAAGGTGTATTTCGAATCATCGCTGGCAAAGTTTACCACTGCTTTCGCCAGGGAAGAAAATTTGTCACTGGCTGATATCGAACAGATCAGTCAGATTTTTGCCACTGCCAGAGAAGCAAAAAAAGAGTAAGGCTCATGTAGTACCAAATTATTTATTCATATGAAAAAGATTTATTTACCAATTGTCGCAAGTGTGTTATTATTTTTTGCTTGCGTCCAAAAGAAAACGAACGTTTCATCCGTTGAAACTGGGCGAACAATTATTTCCGGTATGGTATGGAATGACACCGACGGTAATATGATCAACGCACATGGTGGCGGAATCCTCTTCCATGATGGCGTTTATTACTGGTATGGCGAGTATAAGGGCGATTCCACCTATTGGAATCCCAAAGTACCCGGTTGGGAGTGTTACCGTACAGAAGCAGGTGGAGTTTCCTGCTATTCTTCAAAAGACCTGGTCAACTGGAAATTTGAAGGTGTAGTGCTTCCTTCGGAACAAAACGACGTCACGTCGGAACTCCATTATTCTCATGTTCTGGAACGTCCGAAAGTGATTTATAACGACAAAACCGGTAATTTCGTTATGTGGCTGCATGTCGACAGCCACGATTATCTCAAGGCTGCAGCGGGTGTGGCTGTATCCGGTTCGCCTGCGGGAAAATTCACCTATCTGGGGTCTGTACGTCCAAACGGACAAATGAGCCGGGACATGACGCTTTTTAAGGATGACGACGGAAGAGCCTGGCACGTGTTTTCTTCTGAAGAAAATGCTACGCTCTACATCAACCTGTTGTCGGACGACTATTTGTCGCATACAACGACCTATACCCGCAACTTTATCAACCAGTCACGTGAAGCACCGGCTATATTCAAACGCAACGGAAAATACTATATCCTTTCATCGGGATGTACTGCCTGGGATCCCAATCAGGCTGAATTAGCGGTAGCCGATTCCATGCTGGGGCAATGGACTGTGTTGGGAAATCCCTGTTCAGGGAAAGACGCCGAAATTACATTTTACGGGCAAAGTACATTTGTCCTGCCCGTTGCCGGAAAACAGGACGCTTATATTGCAATGTTTGATAAATGGAACAAGACGGATTTGATCAATTCAAGGTACATTTGGCTACCGGTTGAATTTAAAGATGATTCGATTGAAATTGCATGGAAAGACGAATGGGATCTTTCAATTTTTAAATAAAAAAATCATGAATCAATTATCAAAAATCCTTGCGTTTATTTTTATCATCGCATTTGCCGTTTCCTGCAATCAAGGAAAAAACGACGTGGTAGTTTATCCGGCGCCCGAAGGCGAAGCGCTTAACACCAAATTTAAAGTTTCGGTAAACGGCATCGATGTTCCCGTTTACAATGCCCGAATTTGTACCGAAGACATGCAGGGACGCCATAAAGCGGGAATTGTTGCCGAAGCGGACAAGTATTTCGATCTTACCGGATTTGCGTCTTTCGATATGAAAAAAGTACCCGTGAAAGTTACTGTTTCTGTTGATGATCATATTTACACGGCAAAGATACTTCCCACATCTTTCGGTATAAAATCCACAATAAAAGAAAATTCTATCTCTTTTGAGGTAGACAAGCCACAGCAAATTACTGTCGAAATCAATGGAGATCACATACGTTCGTTGCACCTGTTTGCGAATCCTGAAGAAACCAATATTCCCGATCCTGATGATCCTGATGTGATTTATTTTGGCCCCGGTATTCATGAAATCACTTCTGTATCCGTTACCGGCGATAATAAAACTGTTTACATCGCGGGCGGGGCTGTCGTAAGGGGCGTCTTGTCAGAAGAAGAACAGACAGGAGGCCGAAGACCGGCGTCATTTGTACTGCGTGGGAAGAATATAACTTTTCGTGGTCGCGGGATATTTGATCAGGGTCTTGTGCCCCGTACACGTGGGCGACAAACGATGAGTGTTACTGTCGATGGTTTTAAATTAGAAGGAGTTACATTGTGTAATTCCAGTACATGGACAGTTTCTCTGCGCGATTGCAACAATGTACATATCGACAATTTAAAACTTTTTGGTCATCGCGCCAATTCCGACGGTATCGACATCAATTCGAGTTTGGATGTGTTGGTGGAAAACAGTTTCCTGCGCACATGGGACGATCTTATTGTGGTGAAAACGTTGAGGGGTTCCAATCAGGACGCCGGTCGTATACATGTGCGGAAATGCGTGCTGTACAACGAGATTGCCCATGCGTTGAGTATTGGCGCGGAACTTACCCGCAATGTTGAGGATGTATTGTTTGAGGACTGCGATATCATTGGCGACCACGGACGCGAATGGACGCTACGTATTTACCACACAGACAAGGCATTGATCAAAAATGTTCGTTTTGAAAATATCCGTATCGAGGAATCAGTCAAATTTGCATCACTGTGGATCAACACAGCCATCTGGACTACCGATGCCGAGCGCGGGCATATAGAGGATGTGGTTTTCAGGAACATCACAGTGAACAATTCCGGATACCCGCTCCACAAAGAGTTTGAATTTCTCGGTTACGACGCCGATCATGCCATTAACAATGTGCTGATTGAGAATGTGGTAATTAATGGCAGGAAAGTCGTACAGGAAGATATTGTGGTCAATCCCGGCAGAGAAATCAAAGAAGGGATTGTGATGAATGAATTTGTGTATAATGTAACAGTGAAATAAATTTATCATGTTTACTGAAAACAGATTCAAGCGTTTGCCCTACGGCAATACCAATTTCGAGAACGTAATAACAAGAAATTACGCTTATGTAGATAAGACAAAATTCATCGAACTATTGGAAAATGAAGACAATACAAATCAGTTCTTCATTCGTCCGCGCAAGTTCGGCAAAAGTTTGTTCTTTTCCATGCTGTCGTGCTATTATGATCAACTTCGCGCCGAGCAGTTTCAAGAGTTGTTTGGTGGGTTGTATATCGGCAAAAATCCTACGCCGCGAAAGAACGGTTATGTGGTTATGGAGTTCGATTTTTCGGGTATTGATACTACCAGTCCCGAAAATTTTATAAAATCGTTTGTGCAAAATGTACAACGCACCGTATGTTTCTTTCTTGAAAAATATAAATTCGTCATACCGCAGGCAAAGGAATTGATAGGACTAATAACCCGTAATCAGGAAGGAATCGGTTCTGTTCGCACAGCCTGCGATGCTTGTCTGATAGCCAACGTCAAGATATTTGTCATCATTGACGAGTACGACCATTTTGCCAACGATTTGATAGCCATGGGTGTGGAGAAGGTGTATAAAGAGATGGTTCGCTCCAACGGAATTGTACGCGACTTTTACGAAACGCTGAAAATTGGCGCCAAAACGGCGATTGACCGTATTTTTATTACCGGCATTTCGCCCGTGATGCTCGACGACCTTACAAGCGGCTTTAACACTGCCAAAAATCTGACCATGAGCAAGCGATACAACAACATGCTTGGTTTTACCAAACAGGAAGTAGAGCAGTTGATGGACGAAATCGGAGTAAACCGCGAGTTCATTAATGTGGATATGGAATGGTATTACAATGGTTATCTTTTCAATGAGGACGCTACCGACCGAATGTACAACCCATCTATGATGCTTTTTTTCTTTAGTCAGATTATCGAAGAAGAGAAAGTTCCCAAAAAAATCATCGACGACAATCTGAAAATTGACTACGGACGCCTGCAAAAGTTGACCTATAGCGAGGCAAATCGCGAAATGCTTATGCAAATCATTAAAGACGAAGGAATTGTTACGCAAATTATGTCAAAGTTTTCAATTGACGCACTCTATCGCGACAAGTATTTCGTGTCTTTGCTTTTCTATTTGGGCTTGCTAACCATTGAAAAACCAACACTGCTTGGCGTGCAACTACGCATACCAAACTATTCCATAAAAACGGTTTTTTGGGAGTATATCATGGATATGGCGCAGGAAAATGCGAGGTTTGCCATCAATATTGAAGAACTCGAACGTGCGATGATAGCGTTGGCTATGGAAGGACAGCCCAAACCATTCATTGACTACGTCGTGCGCAATATTTTTAACCGTCTCTCAAATCAGGATCTGAAAAAGTTTGACGAAAAATACATCAAAATCATGCTCTTGGGATGCCTCTTCCAAAGCAATGTGTACGTTCCGAAAAGCGAAACGGAAACCAACACGGGATATATTGATATTTATCTGAAACGCAGCCCTCTATTGCCCGAAGTGAAATACGAATGGATTTTCGAACTCAAATACTTCAAGGCAAGCAAAAAACCAACCGACGCCGACCGCCGAGATGCACGGGAACAATTACAGAAGTACGCAGGTTCGTATGAGATGAAAGACCGGGATGATTTGAAAAAAGCGGTGATACTGTTTGTTGGAAAAAATAAATATGAACTTTTTGAAAATTGAATGAAAGTTGAAATAAATCATTATAAAATGAAAACAAATATTCTATCAATCCTGTGTTATGCTGTGTTGATTTTCTTTTCAGCATGTCAAACAAAAACACAAAAAACCTTTCCGGGGCAGGTTTATCAATTTGACCTGCAACAGATTGCCGAAACCAGTACATTAAACCATGAGTGGGTAAAAAGCCCCGAATTTGGCGAAAAAGTTCTATCCGTTACCGTTGGCGAGGGCAATAACGAATTAGTTTTGACCTCCGATTCGGAAAGCATAGACTGGGCGGCGGCGAAATACCTTGTATGCGAAGTATGGCATGACAACCTGTACTGCGTGATGATGCGGCTGCAATTTTTCCGCAAAACGGGCGATGAATCAGCCGTTGCCCGACAAGGCGAAGAAACCGTGAAGCAGGAAGCAGGTCCGCGTATTTCCTGTGTGATTGGTATCATGCCAAGTCTGAAAACCAAAATGATTTTTCCGTTGAGCCATCTCGACGGGCAGGAAATCTTTCTTTCGCGGCAGCCACGCCAGTTGAAAGGCACTGTAGGCGGAAGACGCATTGATCCTGAAGATGTGGGTAAGGTGTCCATCCGACTTTCGCCCAATGTGGCGCCTGACTATTTGTCTAAAATTCAAATTGCTTCGGCGTATCTGACCACCGAACTGCCCGAACCCTACGAAAAACCAGCAGTGGCTATGGTGGATTCGTTCGGACAGTGGACAGCCCGCGACTGGCCCGGCAAAATACACAACAGCAATGAGTTGAAAGCAATGATGCTTAATAACGAGGCTGTTGCCGCATCGGCTGCTTTTCCCGATAACTGGAGCATTTACGGCGGATGGAAGCAACTCCGGTTCAAACCCAAAGGCTTCTTTTACACGCACCACGACGGCAAACGCTGGTGGTTGGTCGATCCTGAAGGATATGCCTTTATCAGTGCCGGTAGTACCTGTATCGCAGTAAGTTCAACCAACTCGGCGGGCGTGGTTGGCGGGCAGGAGGAACTGTTTGGCTGGCTACCGCCGGAAGACGACAACCTATTTGGACAAGTCTATCAAACAGGACGCAACGGATTGAAAATGATAGATTTTCTGAAAAGCAACCTGATACGTGTCTATGGCGCTGACTGGAAACAGAAATGGGATGAAACTACCGCAGGACTGATGCGGCATTGGCGGTTGAATACTGTTGCCAACTGGTCAGACCTCAATATGGCGCGTCAGCAAAAGATGCCCTACGTGCTCAACATGAGTCGTTTTCCAACCACACAAGTAAAACTCTATCGTGATTTTCCAGATGTTTTCGATCCCGCTTATCAGCAGTCGGCAGTAGAATTTGCGAAACAATTGGAATCCGTCAAAAACGATCCGTACCTGATAGGATATTTCCTGCAAAACGAACCCCACTGGGCATTTGGCGACAATAACCTCGCATTCGAAATGTTTGCCACCGCCACACCATCATTAGCGAAAAAAGAAATGGCGCAATGGTTGCAGAAGAAATACGGTAACATACGGGCATTTAATGAAGCATGGAAAATTAACCTCACTGATTTCAACGCTTTAGAGGCGTTCACCATGAAAGACAGGCCTTCGGACGCTGCATGGAATGACTGTTCGGAATTTTCGGGGCTGATGGTCGACCGTTATGTGGAAATAGTGTGCAACGAAGTGAAGAAAATTGACCCCAACCATCTGAATCTTGGTATGCGTTACGCCTGGATCAGTTCTGAACTGTGTTACCGCGCCGGCGCCTGGTTCGATGTGTTTTCCATCAATGGTTACAGCAATCCTGAACCTCCGCGAACCGACGAGGTAGCCCGTCGCAGCGGAAAACCGGTGATGATTGGCGAATGGCATTTCGGCTGTGTAGATCGCGGGCTTCCGGCCACCGGACTGCAAAGCGCCGAAAACCAGACAGCACGCGGCGAAGCCTACCGCCACTATTTCGAACAGGGAGTAACCCGCCCGGAACTCATTGGCGTCCACTGGTTCCAATGGAACGACCAGCCCATTTTCGGGCGTGGCGACGGCGAAAACTACAACATCGGTTTTCTGGATATTTGTAACCGTCCGTATCCCGAATTAACTGAACAGACAAAGGCTTCGCATGAAAGAATGTACAAAATAGCAACCGGCGAAGAGCAACCTTTTAATAAGGTGATTAGAAGGGTGCCAACGGTTTCGTATTGACAAAGCCATTATTATAGTGCAATAAGAATCCTTAATGTTTCATCAGCACCACAATTTTACAGGCCATATCCATAAACACAATATTTTTGTTGCCGTTGGATTCGATGTGATAATGGGCGGTATTCAGTTCGTTGGCTAACTGGTATACATTGCCGGGATGGATAAAGGTATTGAACTTCTGCGCAAAATCATTTTCAGTATTGGTAAGAAACACTAATGACGGCTGTTGCCGGTTGAGTGCAAAATTTTCGCGAACCATGCGCAGACAATAAATCAGAAAAGCCTTTTGCTGTTCGCGTCCCAACTGGGCGATCTGTTCGCACCAGTCAATCAGTTCAAGCATTGCCTGTTTTTTGCTCCATACGCTCCAGCATGTACGCATCAAACGGATGAACATTTCGAGATATTTATCATTTTCGTCCGATGATTGCAGGATGATGAGCGCTGCTGCCAGATTGCCGTTG
>Ga0209737_10004209_pt1 | contig 10127 bp, 8 predicted proteins | sample TergutCu122P3_FD_187284 | JGI IMG/M metagenome (GOLD analysis project Ga0209737, IMG submission 187284) | Cubitermes ugandensis P3 segment gut microbial communities from Kakamega Forest, Kenya - Cu122 P3 (SPAdes) (version 2) | ecosystem: Host-associated > Arthropoda: Insects > Digestive system >...
CAGCCCATCGTACCAAGCACATGAAAAATATCTGTGAGCCACCACGAGTAATTTCAGTCAAGCACAGCTCAGTACTCCCTGATGATGGATCGCACACGATCCGAAACATGTTGCAGTGATTTTTAATTGTCTTTTAAAATTTATACAACGTAGATTTTAACTTCTAAGTTTTACATAATTGAGTGCATTAGTCGGCTAATAAAAGTGATTGTACTCTTACATGTCTGATGTTGTTATGCTGTTTTACATTTCTTTGCTTAGTTGACCTAATATTAAGACATTATACACTGTGGTAGATCTCAAGAGATTTTCTGTCTTTACAGTTGATCACTGAGTCCAAAAGTCTGACCACCTATGGTTTTAGCAGTTTTAAATCTTTGGTTCAAATACAAGAGTGTTAGATATACTGATGTCACAGAAACAAGTTCTGTGGTTAAATTCCTTCCACATCTCCATGAAGTTGTTGCTTTCCACTGCAGCATATTTCCCAGTATTCCCCACCAGTCGTCTAGCCAGTCTATTCACTGGATTGAAAACGGCCATTATTAACAAGTGCTTTGGGGTAGTTGACTGATGGTGTCAGAGGGGAGTACAACAGTAAGCAGAAAGTGGGATGCCTTGAGAGCTATCGTCATCCCAACCCACTGAGTTCCATTCGCTTGTCACTATAGTAATCATGAATTGTCTTTTTGTTTGAAACTAAAAATCTGGCAGTCCTTTAAAATAAAATATTTGAAAAACTGATAGTGATACCAGAGCAGTCTGACACTTTCTTTATATCCTTGTTGTTGTTAATATTATTGAGAAAAATAGTGACTTCTTTTGTTTGTATATGTATAGACTTAACACTTTATGTTTTTGAAAATTTAAAAAGAAGTGTATGTAATTTGTAAACATAACAGCCACTGTTTTATTTGATAATATTGGGTAACAAATGCAGTAACAGCAAATGGGAATAGTGTTTTCATATGAGACACATCTGCTGTAGTTTTGAGAGGGTTGATTGTCCTCCTTGACTACTCAAATGACAACAATTTACTGTTGCAGGTGTCGATGATGTCGACGGATGGGACAGGAATGACCCCCACACCCCATATCAAAAAGGAAGAGGATCCCGCCACCTTCCAAGCATGCTCCCCGTCCAATAGCAACATGTACTCCCCCACCACTACTGTCTTACATAATGATGTGAGTACCTGTACTTAAATTTTATAAATGGATACATTAGTATAATTAGTACCTCTAAGATAACCAGGTGGACAAAGTGGCACATTTTGCCATCACAGATTTTGGCTGTTGCTGTCAAGTGATTGATGGTCAAATTGCCTCTCTCAGTTGTGTGTTGTGCTGAGTGTGACCATGAATGTGGTACAGGGAGTAGCAGGAGAAGTATTGCTGTACAAAGGTAATGTAACCAGACTTTCTGCAGAGGGAAGAACTTTGTCTAGTCTGAAGGAAAGACTAGCAGTACTGACTAAAGAAGTGGATTTCTGGAAAGTAATAGTGGCATAATGTCTGCCATCTTAACAGAAGTGTTGTAGCTAAAGTGACAGTGATTAATGACAAAAATGCTTTTTTGTTGGTTAATTTTTGATGCTGTGTGAAGTGAAGAGTTTGCATATGTTAGGGCGAGAAGTGGTCCATAGATTTGAGTGGTAAAGGTTTGGAAAGACAAGTAAGGAGCTGTGGTCTGTTGTAATGGTTCCATCAACTAACAGACAATAAAGAAACATAAGTCACTACTCAAGTAGAGCTCAAACTGGATAGTGTCCAAATTCAAGGTTTTTACTTTTTCAGTTTTTATTGCTAAATTACTCCGTGTGATGGTGTAGTTATTAGCACTATGCTTTCATGTTGAAGAGGACCTAGATTTGTTTCTGAGCATTGAGGGGACCACAGTGACTGGGATTTCATCGGCCCATGATTGCTTCCTTCGAAGTCCCTTATGCTACCTGGGACCGCAAAGTTTATTATTTTCAGTCCATGTATTTACAGCCTGCACTTCCTGTACATGCAGCTTGACACGTGAAACTGAAATGGCCCACACACCAAACATGGTGTAATGCAGAGGTACATAAATAAAAATAAAATAATAATAAAAAAAAATCTATGAGCCATCTCAAAATTGTAGGTGCCAGCTGGGTGACATGCAGCAAGTTCCATACTGAGGACCCACAAATATTAGGTGCCACCATAAAACTTGGTTGCCTGGGATTTGTTCACCCCTAGTGTAATGTGTGTCTTTGACACATTGAGTATAGAGTTGAATTGCATTAATGTGTAATGTTTATGTACTTCTGTTTATCTGCATAATATGTGTGTGGTCAGTGTGAATAATTGATAGCTGTTTAATGATTTTTGCAGTTTGAAATTTTTCTGGTTTGGCTAACTAGCCCAGTCACTCATGTAAAATAATTTACCTTCTTGGTTTAGACTGATTGTGTTGGCAAGGCTACCCAACAACCAAAGTTAATGTTACTTTGTGAATAGAACATATATTACATGTTAATTTTATTTCAAGGTTGTGTAAACTGGTTTGTTGTCATGTACACATATGTTGTCACCTCTGCTCATATTCTGGATGCTGATTGGAACTTCCATTGACGACTTCTTTCAAAACAGCCATTTGCAATGTTGTCATATATGTTAATTTTGCCATTATTCTGTGTATCTTGCAATATCAGTCTCACTATTCAGTATTTATTTGAACTGGGTTTTTGTATGCCCAGCAGATGTCACTATTAGTCTAAAATCTCACATAATTTCCACGTTTGTGCCTTTTATTTTCAAGGCATATATTCAAGCATACGTGAATAACCATTTAACTCCATTTAGCAGAGTTTTTACTCAGATGCTAGTAGGTCCTCATCTAGCCAATAAATTCTCTTCATTTTATGTAATCCAGAAGTTCCTTACTGTCTCGCACAAGATCCCTCCACTGGTCCCTGTTCTGAGCCAGAGAAGGTACTCCACAACTTCCCAGTGTATTGCTTTAAACTCTGTTTTATTGGTTTCATCCAGTCTCTGCCTAGGTCTTCCAAGTGGTTGCTTGGCAAGTTTCCCCATCATGAATGCAAACGTTTCTTACCCCTCCCATCTTCCGTCTTTTGATCTCTGTAATTGTTTGATATTTGGCACAGATTATAAATCGTGAAGTTACTTATTATGGAAGTTGCTTTGGCCTTTACATAGATAACAGAAATTTGAAACTGAAGAAATTTACATGTCATTTGACTGTTATACAGTGACATTCAGAGGACCGTGCATCGTGATATATTCTTATAATAAAACCAAGAGATGCACTGATTTCTCAAATTTATTTTTGGAATAGAACTCTACATGTTTCGGACAGGTTTTCTGTCCATCATCAGGAGTCTAGTACAGTATACGAGGGTTGTCCCAAAAGTAAGTGTACTGATTTTTTATTTAAATGTCTATTGGATTCACCTGAAATTACAAGTTATCTCCTTCAAAGTATGACCCTTGGGAAGTTACACAGTGATTCCAACGTTTTTTCCACTGATCATAGCAGTACCGGAAGTCATTTTCCGTAAGTGTGTGAAGTTCATCGGTTACAATTTTTTGTATGTTTTCCATCGTCCCGAAATGATGACCCTTCAACTTCGATTTCAACTTAGGGAAAAGGCAGAAATCGCACGGAGCTAGATATGGGCTGTAGGGAGGATGTGGAAGTATGGGAATGTTTTTCTTCGCCAGAAATTCTCGAATTGAAAGCACAGTGTGAACTGGCGCGTTATCGTGGTGCAGCACCCAATCGCCTGCAATGTCCTTTCGGACTCGCTGGACCCGTTTTCGAAGTCGTTCCAAGATATCTTTGTAGAAGGCGTGATTAACTGTCAGTCCTGGAGGTACAGATTCTTTGTGCACAATGCCACGGCTGTCGAAAAAAAAAGTCATATTTTTCACCCTGGATCTGCTCATGCGTGCTTTCTTCGGACGAGGAGAACTTTTCGTGTGCCATTCCTCATTTTGCCGTTTGGTCTCGGAATTGTAGTCGAACACCCAAGGTTCATCTCCTGTTATTACTTTATCCAAAAAATTTGGCTCAGTTTCGAGTCTTCCCAGCAAATCTTGACAAATTACCAACCAGTTTGCTTTTTGCTCCACAGACAAGTTTTTCGGCACTAGTTTTGCACAAATTTTTCGCATGTGCAAATGGTCTGTTAGAATTCTATGAACTGCATTTTTATCCAAGCCCGTTTCTTCTGCAATCATCCTGACACTCAATCGGCGGTCTTTCGCCATCACAGCTCGCACCACTTCCACATTTTGATCATTTGTTGACGAGATTGGTCTTCCAGAACGAGGGTCGTCTTCAACGTTTTCTCGGCCCTCTTTGAAAGCTTTGTGCCACTTAAAATCCATAGTTCTCGATAGAGTGGCATCTCCATAAGCTTCAGTTAAAGAAGCAAATATCTCTGTGGCAGATTTGTTGAGTTTCACACAGAATTTGATAGCGTACCGTTGTTCGATATTTTCCTGCATCGCGAACGTAACGAGGTTATAAAACACGACCATACACAAACAGCTGTAGCGCACGACTGACTCAACCAATCCAGTTGAAACTAGTATGGGCATGCAGCCAAGGTCACTACCAACGCGCCAATATATATCAGCGAGGTGCTACGTTACCAATTTGTACATAGGAAAATCAGTACACTTACTTTTGGGACAAACCTAGCAAGCAGTCAGCAAAACCTGTATGACATATACCTGTTGCTGTGTATACAGTACTCGACTCCAGGTGATGGACAGAAAAGCTGTCCTAAACATGTAGAGTTCTATTCCGAAAATAAATTTGAGAAATCAGTGCATCTCATTGGTTTTATTATAAGAATTGTAAAAGCCATTCATTTTTCTTGATTTTGGGTATTGGATAGCTTTGGCTGCCATATATTACTATTTTTCTTTGTCATGTGTGAATGAATATAAGTAACATCTGTTTAGGAGTTAAATCTCTATACAGGCAGACAGGGTTGGGCAGACACACAACAAGAAGGAACTGTTCCACAATCCTGAAAAATGAAAGGAACCAACAATGTTCTGCTTATGTTGTGTTATTGTAAAATTAAGTTTTATCATTATTGTATGAAATGGAAATACATCAAGTTCCTATTTAAAAACTTAAAGGTTGTGAATTGCGTAATTACCATTTTACACACTTTAAATGGGAATGATGTGTTGCCTGTCACATCATGGCAAGAACACAGATTCACGATATTTGAGGCTAGAGTACTTAGATGAATATACCTTTGAGAGGGAAAGTAACAGGAGGATTAAAAAAAAATTATAATGAGGAGCTTCATAATTTGTACTGTTCACTAAATGTTATTTGAGTGAACAAATGGGATTGGTTTAGATGAATGGATTGGCACACATGGGGAGATAAGGAGTATGTTCAGATTCTGGTCAGAAAGCATGAAGGGGTTAGATCTTGGCATAATTGGAGGACATTATCAGTATGGAGTTTTAAGAGGTGGAATGTGAGGGTGTGGACTGGATTCATGGCAGGCTCTTGTGAGCACGGTAATGAAACAGTAATGGAAGTTCAATAAAAACTGGAAAGTTTCATGACCAGCTTAGTGACTGTGAGTTTCAAAAAGAACACTGCTCTATGTAATTAATCATAAAAATAATCAGTATTATTGAAAGGACTCTGTCTTGCCAACAGATGGAGTACTGCGAGAGCCAGGATTCACGGCGGTACGAAGTTTCACAGTCCAGGTCTCCAGGCAGTCCTGACCGGCAGTACTGTTCCTCTACAACACAGCCACTGGGTGACTCCATGCTTGGCCATACAGAGGTTAGTCTGAACTTCTAGATCAGAAATGAGGTTGCCTGTTTGGTTCCAGCAGTGCCATTAGGATTTAAATTCATATGTGACTGCTTTTATGATTCAGGTAATGAAGATACTGTGATCAAATCTGTATACATTTTATACCTTCTAGGTCATAGGTAAAGCTGTGTTTAAGCGCTGCACAATGCAGGCATAGAGGGGTTGTTCAGGTGATGCTCAGTGCATTTTATAGCTGAACATGAGAAGATGAATGCTTATTGTCACAATCCACCTATTTTATCTGTCAGGAAGGGGCCTCTGGTACTTGTTCAACAGGGAGTTTGGTAGGCCCCAGTGCTGATATGGATGTGTAGGTGCAGAGTAAAATCTCTGGCCATTCTAGGAATTTAACCCTGCCCATCCAGCTCATATTGAGTTATTTGGCTAAGTATCCTTGCCTTGTCTGATGTAACATGAAGAATATTTATTTACATATCACTATGCTTTGATGCATGTGTTATTTACTGTCATATTATTTGTTCAACACTGAGGACAGAGGGCACTGATAATGTAGTGACTCATGCTTCAGATATTGGTTGTTTGATTCTTAGGGTATGTAACAAAGTTATTTAAACTGCCATGGTTATATTGTGCCATACAGTTGCTGCAAGGATCATCATCGTCAATTTAAAAAAAAGTCTCCAGATGCACAGGAAAAAGATTTACAAATAAGCATAAAAGGTCTTGAGCAAGGGTTGAAATGGCCACGAAGTATCTTCTTCATTGGCATTTCGACCCTTGAGGATGAAACGGCCATGCTGTGTCAAAATGTTGGGCATCAGTCACCCTGTGACAGGACTCAAATCCTAGAAGATGGGAGACCACAAATGTACTGTTTCAAAAGCCTAAAAACTTGGGAGGGCTCTTGTTGCTTTTGTAAAATGTTAGGTGGTTGGTTGAGAACAGCTGTTTTGTTGTATGTTGTGACAGTGTTGCTGTTAGGATAGTTATGTGTCTGTCAGGCCAGAGAGCTGCAGTAATATGAGTGGAGCTGAAACCTATATGATTATCTTTGTGACTGCTGAAGTGCACCATGCAAACAGTGACTGCTTATAGTACCTGTTGTAGTGTATCTTTATATTGCACTAACAGAGTTCTGTGTCACTGTGGGCTGGCTGCTGTGGTAGCCATCATGTATGTATGTATCGCTTGTGGTGCCACATTACTTTAGATGCAGAATATTTTTGCTGATGTAAACTGCTTGGAGGCTGGCCTTGTCATCATGGTAATTCACTGTCTTTGTATAGTTGAAATCAATATATCTCTGTTACTTCGAAGAGTGGGATCAATAAACTTGCCGATATGTAATAAGGGAGCACAGTTTGGTTATTTCTTTGTGTTTAAGCTGCTGAGGAAGTGTAATTTTTCTGTGTTACTATTGCAAAGGAAACACTTTGTTGTCATGTTATGTTTTGTACTGCTATTTACATAGAGAATTGTAGAGAAGACATAAAGCATACAATAGAAGTGTTCTTTTACACTACTACAAAAGTCTAAAAAGTTGCATACCCACACATACAGAAATTTTGAAACTTCCACTTTCAAACCAAGTGGGCTGATGTGGCAGTAATGCGCTATGGCTTTGCTCTGGAGGTGCTCAGTTTGAATATATTCATTGTATTGGTTATCTTCACTGGCGTTTTTCATGGGTTTCCACAGTCTCTAGGCAAATATGACATGACTGCTGACTTCAAAATTCATACCCACTCACCATCTTTCGTTTTCATTCCATAGTTTTAACATTGCCTTTAAGTAATCAAAGACTCAGTAAGTTCACCTTCAGCAAACCTGTGAATGGTTGCTAGGAATCTGGGTCCTGTAGTATTGTCTAGTTTGAAAAGCATGCAATTTTTTGTCAGTGTCATGTTGGTTTTTTTGTTCTTTGTGTTCTGATATGGAAAGTAACAATGCAGCCACTGGTGAAGTGAAGATTTGCATTTCAATTTTATGATAAACTCTGAAATATTGGAGCTACACGTGTTAGATATGGTACGATAAGGAGCTGTGACCATATGAATGAACTTAGCGTAGAAATTTTATTGTGGGGGTGTGTGACACTGCAGACTTTTGTAGTTTTGTTTGTAAGGTATGGTGGGTTGGTAGGGAAGTTAATTATTGTTGACTCTGCTGCTCTGGTTATTTGACATTGATCTTCAGAGTTAGGTTTGTAAAGTTCAGTGTTGTTATTAAAAGTTTACTTGGCACATATTTCTTTTTTAAGTGTCAGCATGGTGTAAGTGAATCTTTTGAGTTACTATTTTCAAAATAGTGGTACCGTCCACTTCTTTTTTCTAGCAGACATTTCCAACACACAGTGCACAAACCTCTGTAGTTTTGTATTACTGCAGTTAAAATTGGCTGTTGCTTGAAGCAATGTTTTCAGTATCTGTAACTGTCTCCACGAGTTTAGTTCATCTTCACATGCTAGTATTGCTTAGACGAGATGAGTGGTATTTTGAAAACAGTTATTTTGCCACTACTACTTAACAACCAAGGCCCTGAGGGGAAGTAGAGATGTAGCTCTACTCTTTCTTGAACTTCGGAGCTAGATGGGGGTGGGTGGTCAATGCCACACTCCAGCCACTTCACCCCCGATAATGACTCAGTAACCATTGTATAGGAGGCTGGGTGAGAACCAGAGTCGGTCTGGACGGGTGCGGAGAATCTTACCCCTCCACTGGGATTCGATCGCTGGACTGTGCAGCATGTAGCGGTCAATGTACCAACTGCACTGTCACAGTCCACTCATTATTACTTGAGTTACTCAGTATCGGAAGTTGCAGTGATTGGAGTACTATTTGTGTACCACATGGCAGTGACAGGTTTTGCTGGTTATGTTTTACTGGCTGCCCAGCATCTGGTTCTGAGCTGCAGTGATAACTTCAGGATCAGCATAGCCATCACTGGTGTTATAGTATGTTCTTCTGGTTGCCTAGCAGCCAGTTCTGAACTGCAGTGATCACTTCAGATGCTGTGTAGCCCTGAATGGTATCACATAGTGTTCTGGCTGCCCATGACCTGGTTCTGAGCTGCAGTGATCACTTCAGATGCTGTGTAGCCCTGAATGGTATCACATAGTGTTCTGGCTGCCCATGACCTGGTTCTGAGCCCCAGAGATCACTTCAGTTGCTGTGTAGTTGTGACTGGTATCACAGTATTGTCTTCTGTGTCCTGCCTAGCAGCCAGTTTTGAGCTGCCCCATTCATTTGAACTGCTGTGTCACTGTGCTTGGTGTTTTTGTGTACATTGCATTGTCTACAGTACATGGGATATGCAAATCTTGGCTGCTGGAGTGTTTTGAATCAAATGATTGGTGTCTGCCACAACCAACTTGCAGACTAGGGAATAATGAAATTGAAGGCAGTTGCATTCTTGATTTCAGTCTTTTGCCATGTCCTGAATGCTGTGTGCTTTCTTTTGGGTAATTCCCCGGCGTCTGAATTCTACACGCACCTACCTGCCAATGAAGATGGAACAGACAACAGAGTGTTCCGAAATGTCGGCATATAAAATTCAGACACTGGAGAATCACTCAAAAGAAAGCATACAACAGTTGCATTCTCTTTCTTCTATAGATTTTAATCTTTTCTCGTCTTATTTCTGTATATTTTGATTTTATACTAATGTCAACATTATGTCTCCATTTAATTTTCTGTGTTTTGTTAGTCTTAGCTTTTGGTTCACTTGAAAGCTGGCTTTGAATATGACAGTAGGCCTGTACTTCCTGTACTTTCATCATCATCATGATGTTCGTTGAGGGTTAGGTGCATTCCCTGTTCCTTAGTCCTCAAAGTGGAGTTGGTCTCTCCATCTCTTCTTCAGTTGTCCAATGTTCTGTCTTCCTTCTGGTCTGTATTTCATTGCCGGTCTTGGCAATCTATTTCTGTCCATCCTCTGTATGTGTTGTAGCCACTTTTTCTGGTACTGTTTTATTTCTTTTACTATGTTCTGTGCTCCCATTTTTTCCCTAATACATTAATTCTTTTCTTTATCCAATTTTGTTATTCCTAGTAAGTGTCTCAAAAATTTCATCTGTGCTACTTCTAAATGTTGTTCCTCTCTTTTCTTCAGTACCCAAGCTTCACTTCCAAATTTCAATGCTGCTTTAGCTGTAATGTTGTGGAGTCTTAATTTTGTTTCTTTGTTCATTTGTTTTCCAAAATGTCTCCGTATAGCTCCATTTATTTTGTTATATGTTTGCAATTTGTCTTCTAAATCACTTTTGTATTCTTATATACGGTACCCCGGGTATTTAAAATCTGTTACCTGT
>Ga0209737_10004210_pt1 | contig 10126 bp, 7 predicted proteins | sample TergutCu122P3_FD_187284 | JGI IMG/M metagenome (GOLD analysis project Ga0209737, IMG submission 187284) | Cubitermes ugandensis P3 segment gut microbial communities from Kakamega Forest, Kenya - Cu122 P3 (SPAdes) (version 2) | ecosystem: Host-associated > Arthropoda: Insects > Digestive system >...
TATAATTTGTGCACTATGTTTGAAAAGTTTTTACAGCTTTGAGAAATGGGATGGAAAAACAACATCAAAAAACATACAAAATATAGTGTATAAAACAGGTTAAAAAGTCAGGTATTAGTTAAGTGGACGCTGTATTGTTTAGTCAAATCCTTGGGCTCTTAGAATATTGGTGCTTAATCATGATGCGTTGATGTTGAGCCAAGTTTCTAATATCGGAATAAATTAAGTGGCAATGGTCGCCCAGAGTGATTGTAAGTTCTTGGTGTAACGAGGGTTTGGCTCAATCTGTAGCTGTACTAGTTTTTTGGTTTTTACGTTTAAACGATGGTAATTTAGCGCTGATTTTATTGAATATATTACTTGCTACTTGGCGTTGTTTTTTGATGAATGGTAGGCTGTCCATGTATATGCCGATTTCGCGTACTGCAGATGGTAATAAGGTTACTGTAAACACGATCAGCCAGTGGGCACCGCTAATAGCAGAAAGACCAAAGAGCTCTCTAATTGGCAATATGACAAATATGGCAAAGGTTATAATCATAGCTACGGCGCTTCCAAATAGGGGTTTATTGTTTTTGATTGGGGTTTTAAAGACTGACTTTGAACTGCGTACGTGAAACACATGCACTATTGAGGTCAAGCCGGTAATCAGAAACGCCATAGTCTGACCCAACATATGCGAGGGCGCCGTTGCACCTGGTAGAACAACAAAAGCGCCAATATAGTAGCCTATCAAAACTGCAACCGAACAGGCAAGAGTCTGACGAAGAATCAAATACAACAACCCATCACTAAAAAAACTCTCACCACGCTTTATAGGCTTTCTATCCATCAACTTAGAATCAAACTCCTCACGAGAAAGATTAATCCCCGGAATACCATCACCAACCAAATTAATCAACAACAACATAACCGGAGTCAACAAAATCCCCCAACCAGCCATCTGCGCAAACACCATAATAATAATCTCACTCATATTACAAACTAGAAGGAAATGGATGGTTTTTTTGATGTTGGCATAGACATTTCTGCCTTCACCCACGGCCTCAACAATAGTTGCAAAATTATCATCAACAAGAATCATATCTGAGGCACTCTTAGCAACCTCAGTACCGGTCTTACCCATAGCAATCCCAATATCAGCCGCCTTCAACGCCGGAGCATCATTCACCCCATCACCAGTCATAGCCACAACCTCACCATTTGCCTGCCAAGCCTTCACAATACGGATTTTGTGCTCCGGGGTTACTCGGGCATAGACTGAGTAGTTTCTAACGGTGTCGTTTAACTCGGTATCTGACATTTCTGCAAGATGCGCACCAGTCATGATCTGGGTGCCTTCTTGTAGGATGCCCAAGTTTGTGGCAATTGCACCCGCTGTTGTAGCATGATCACCTGTAATCATAACAGTACGAATACCTGCGGCTTTGGCTTTTGCTATAGCAACAGCGGCTTCGGGACGCGGCGGATCAATTAGCCCAATAAGACCGACTAGGTTTGAGTTCTGTTCTATTTCTTCTATATGTGCATGGTCAGGTAGTTGGTCAATTTTTTTAGAAGCTAACCCGATGACACGCAAGGCGTGTTCAGCAAATCTGTTATGCACCAATTGAGCGGCTTTCAAATCATCTGCCGACTCTGCGGAGAGTGGCAGGTAGTCAAGGGCGCCTTTGGTTAGTACAAGATAACCGCCCGTTTTGATTTTGAAAACGACCGTCATGCGTTTGCGATCAGATGAGAAGGGGATTTCAACGTCTCTTTGATAGGTTTCCTCATCTATACTGTAGCCTTTTTCGTCCAAAAGCCTTATTATGCCCACATCGGTGGCATTTCCCATGTATTCTTTGATTCCGTTTTCGTCGGTTTCATAGGCGGCATTGTTTGCCATAGATAGATATTGGAGGAATTGTCTTTGTTCTTCGGAAAAGGTGGTGTTGTCTGTGAAGGGTTCGTCGCCGCATATCCAGAGTTGTTTAACAGCCATGCGGTTTTGGGTAAGGGTTCCGGTTTTATCAGAGCAAATAACTGAGGTGTTGCCCAAGGTTTCTACGGCGGGAAGTTTTCTGATCAAGGCATGTTTTTTAACCATTTTTTGAACGCCGTTTGTCAGCGTCAGCGTAACAATCAAAGCCAGCATTTCAGGAACTGCTGCTACTGCTAAAGAGATAGCAACCAACAACATGGTGGGTAAATCGGTACCACTTAGCAAACCTATTGCCATTAAGAAAAAGGCTGAGATGATGGCGATCCAGCAAATAGATTTGTTGAGTTGATCTAGGCGTATTTGTAGGGGTGTTTTCATGCGTTTGCTGCCGCTTATAAAGCCGGCAATTTTACCCATCTGGGTTTTCATACCTGTGGTGGTAACTACGGCTGTGCCGCGGCCTGCGGTGACCACACAACCTGTAAAAACCATATTATGTTGATCACCCAACGAAGCATTACCAGAAGTGGTAAACAGTGCATTTTTTTCTGCGGGTTCGCTCTCGCCTGTTAGGGCGGATTCGTCAGAGAATAAGGCGGTGGATTCGATTAAGCGGGCGTCTGCAGGGACGACGTTGCCGGTTTCTAAAGCGATGATGTCGCCGGGTACCAGTTCGGTGGCATCAATGCTTTTTTTAACTCTTTCGCGTATAACGACGCAGTAGGGGGCGCTTAGTTTTTCTAGGGCTTCTAGAGCTTTTTCAGCTTTACCCTCATGGGTAATTGCCAAAATTAGGTTTAAAATTACAACTGATAAGATGACGATGGGTTCAACAAACCCCGAGTTCTCAAAGATAGCCATCGCAAAGGAGAGCACAACAGCAATCAACAAAACAATAATGGATACATCTTTTAGTTGGTGAAGTATTTTTTGAGGTAAACCTTCTTTTTTTGGAGGTTGTAAGACATTTTTTCCATACCTTTCGTGACGTTTACCAACTTGCGCTTCAGATAATCCACGTTCAGGGGTCACATCCAAAGTTTCTAGCACTGAGGAAACATCTGATTCGTACCAATTGGTGTGATCCTGATTTCTGTTTTCTATGATTAACGCAACCTTTCTATAATATGCACTATAGGAACATATCAGAAATTATAACCCGCAAATGTAGTATATATCGGCTTGCCATATTTGCACACCATTTTCATGAACTATACAACCTTGTTTGCAGACTACCACTTGGATAAGTAACAGTCACCTACCGCTGACCATAGAGGAAATTGAAAAAAGTGGGCTATGCTTGTTGCTCAGCTAGACGGGTTAGTTGCATCAGAGCTTTGCCTGAACTTAGTGCTTCACATGCTTGCTCCATGCCATCTTTATAAGAAGTGCTTGTGCCAGACGCGTACAGAGCCGCGGCAGCATTCATACAAAACAAATCAGCCAGAGGATCACTATACTCGCCTGAGAGGACACGTTTGATGGCGGCGGCATTGTCGTAGGCTTTGTTGTAGGAGGCGATGTCAAAAGTTGTATGGGTTTTTATGCCAAAATCTTCAGGGTGGACAGTGTAGGTTTGGATTTTATTGTTTTTTAGTTCAACGACTCGTGTTGGGCCACAGGGTGAGAACTCATCAATGCCAAGCGCAGGATCATGGTCGGTAACCATGCCGTAGGGAGCTACCGCACTGTTAAGACCGATTTCTTTCAAGATTGCAATTAGTTGATCACATACTTGAGGGGCATAGGCTCCAATTACTATACAGCTAGTATTCTCACAGGGCATGGTTAGTGGTCCGACAATGTTAAATGCGGATGTAAAGCGCATGGATTGGATAAGGCGGGCCCAGCCGGATTTTAAGAAGGCCTCCCCGGGCATATAGCATATGTTGTGTTTTTCTAAACTTTGTTTTGCTTTACTCATCGGACTTGAGAGATTAACACCTAGGATTTCAAAGATTTCTGAGGCACCAGAAACACCGGTTACTTTTTTTGCTCCTTTTTTAGCAATCGGAACCCCACAAGCTGAGGCAATAAGTGCAGCAGGAGAGGATGCATTCACAGTTTTCATAGCATCTGAGCCTGTGCCAACAATATCGCAGATAGGGCCCTTAACGTTGGCTGTGAATTTTTCTGTGTCAAACCTGTCTAGGGCATCCCAAACGCCGGATAATTCTTCAGTGGTGGGTTTACGAGTAATGTGGGCTATCAAAAAAGCGCCCTGCTGAAGCTCGGGCTGCTCATTTAGAATAATTTGCCGATAGGCCTCACAGGATTCTTCTCGAGTCAGAGTTTTACCTGCAACAATTTTACAGATCAGTTGACCAAATGCTCTTAATTTTTCTTCAGTTACCAAATTTATCACTTCGTTGGGTCTACAACATATTTTAGGGATTGACCAAGCAAAATTTCAGGCAACACCAAAGGAACACTTTCCAGAGGTATTATTTTATCAATGAGCAGTCTTAGGGTTTGAGTGTTTGTTTCTATTATTTTCAGAGCTATCTTCATTTGGCGTTTTGTGCTACCATAGGCGCCAATTAGAGTTAACTGTCGATAGTGGACTTCATTTAACAATTCGCTTGTGATGGGTGTGTTTTTTGTAAATCCGCTAAAGAGACAATATTTGCCGCCTGGATTTAATTTTGAAATTCCCTCAATCAGAGTGGAGGGATCAGGGGTAGCATTTATAGTCACATCAAAATTACCAGCAGGGATATCAGAGAGGGTTATGTTTGCTTTTTTGCAGAAGGGGGTTATTTGGTCTATTTTGACAGGGTTTTTTTCGACAATAAAGGGGTGCGCACCAAAATATTTGCAGGCTAAGCTGAGCATAAGTCCTGCAGGGCCGCCGCCAAAAATAAGAACTGTTTGGTTTTTTTGCAAGTTTACTTGTTCAGTTGCATTTATTGCAGAGGACAGCAATTCGGTCATGCAGGCAATTTCAGGGGGAACTGTTGGAGGGATTTTTATGATACTGCGTTTGGGTACTTTTATGTATTGGGCAAATCCACCATCGATATGAAAGCCTATAACTTGGATGTTACTGCAGAGGTTTTCGGCACCATTTTTGCAGTAGTGACATTGATTGCAGGTTTTAGCAGGCCAAACAATAAAATTTTCTGCTGGATTGTTGGGTTTATGGCCGCAGATTTCATGGCCCAATACTCGGGGTAGCACTAGATCGCGTTGACCTTGTGACCACATTTTTGCATCCGTTCGACAGACAGAGCAATAGGTGACTTTTAGCAGTGTTTCAGTATTATCGCAGACGGGGGGTTGGATGTTGATTAGCTGAATTTTTTCTATACCTTCAAGGAGAAGCGCTTTCATATGACCGTCTGCAACACGGTAGAGCAGAAACCGCATTTAAAACTATCCATCCGTATTACAATTGTAATACAAAAAAAGTAATGAACCCAATTTTGGAGTACACCACAGACACAATTAAAGCAGATCAGTACGGCAAGGTGAGTGATAAGAGAGGTGCAGAGCGAGGAGTTAATACAGTACAAGAGTATAACATAGAGGAAGTCTATGCAAGGAGTAGAGGTTATTGTCGGCGGTTTCATGAGTATTGATGGGAAAATAGCGCCTGCCAATCGGAACGGCCAAGAATTCACTCAATTTATGACCCCGCTACACAAAAAAATGTTGCACAGTATTCGAGCGTCTGTTGATGCGATTGTGGTAGGAGTGGGTACGGTTTTAGCAGATGACCCCGCACTTACTGTACGAGATGTTGAGGGAAAAAATCCGCTCAGAGTAGTGCTAGACAGCAAAGCACAAACGCCCCTAACAGCAAAAATGGCAAACACCAGCCAAGCATCCACCCTAATAGCAACAACTACACAGGCATCAAAAGAAAAGATTGAGGCACTAAAAAACAAAAATATTGAGGTGTTTATTTCAGACTCGGAAAACGCGGTTAATTTACAGCAATTAGTCGAAACGCTCAAGAATCGAGGTGTTAGAAGAGTTCTGGTGGAGGGCGGCGCTGAGGTGCGGTGGAGTTTTTTTGAAGCAAACCTTGTAGATGAATTATTTGTTTGGATTATGCCCTATGTTTGGGGTGGCAAAGAGGCTCCGACATTAATAGATGGACAAGGTTTCCTTAGAGCCCAAGAAGCTAAAAAACTAAAACTAAAAAGCAGCGAACAAATTGAGGGAGTAACGGTTCTTTGGTTCACAGTTCAACATTAATGACGAAAATAGAACAAATATAAACGAGAGGTAAATGGAGTTTGTTGGTTTAGGTGGTTTAGTTGATGGGTTTTATTTCTATGTGGTAGAGATTGGGCCAGTTTTTTCCTGTTACAAAGAGGCGGTTTGTTTGTTGGTCGTAGGCGATGCCGTTTAATACAGAGTCGGGGTTGGTGGTTAGGTGTTGGTTGATGCCGCTTAGGTCTATCCAGCCTTTTATTTGGCCTGTTTGAGGGTTGATTATGGCGATTTTTTGTGTCAGCCAGATGTTGGCGTAGATGTCGCCGTTTATGTATTCGAGTTCGTTTATGTTGGTTATGGGTGTGTTGCCCTCTAAGACGTTGATTTCGCCTGTTTTTTGGTATGTTTGTGGATCGATGAAAATGAGTTTTGAGCTCCCGTCACTCATGACAAGTTTGTTGCCGTCAAAGGTTAAGCCCCATCCTTCGGTTTTGTAGCTAAAGTTCCCAAGTAGTGTAAAAGTTTCTTTATCGTAGATAAACCCTATTTGGTTTTGCCAAGTTAGCTGTACAAGGGTGTTGTTTATGAGTGTTAGGCCTTCACAGAAATAATTGGGCAAATTATATTGTTGTAGGATGCGGCCGTCTTCTAGGTTGACTTTGCGTAGTGAGGAATCTCTAAATCCTCCGGTGCTTTCAAACAACACGCCGTTATCGTATACTAAGCCTTGAGTGAATGCGGAGGTGTCATGGGGGTAGATTTTCATAACGGTATAGGTGTAGTTGATGATGTCGTTTGTGGTTGGTTTTGGTGTTGGAGTTAGAGATGGTTTTGGTGTTGGAACTGGAGGGTTTGTTTTGGTTTGAGGTTGTGGGGTTTGTGTGAGTGTGGGTTGTGTTTGGTGGAGAGCTGTGGAGATTACGCCGGTTATTAGAATTGCTGTTATGATAATTATTGCAAAAGCGGCGTATTTTTTGTTCATAATGTCCAAAGAGTTACACGTCTTTATATATACAGCGTTAGAAGCGAGGTACCGGCATGTTTTATCTAGTAATGGGTTGCACTTTGTTTTTGAGGTATATTTTTGCAGATGCTAAATATTTTATTCCAACAGAGGTCTAAAAAGTCTCGATGACTATACTGCTAACTGGTCAGGATCGAAAACAGCGAAACAATCACACAACAAATCAAATGTCTCCTACACGGTTTTAAACTCTAAACCTTGACTACCAAGTTAACACAACTACAAACCAAGTCTAACCATGAAAAAGCCGCTAATCCTCCACTTCAAACTTGATGTGATAGAGTTTTTTGTTTCTACGTTATCTTTTGTTGAGTGATTGGTGTTTTTCTTACCCTTGCTCACTTGGTTATTTTATCGAACTGCCGCATGGGTTGTGTTGATTAAAAGTTGGGTCTATTTACCCATAAAAATTGGAGGTTGTTAAACAACCTTAGGCGGGTTTTTTGCATCTATTTTGTCAAGAATCAGTTTTGCGCAGTCAATTTGGTTGGGTATGTTGCCCAATTCGTCTTGTACGCGCCATATGTCGGGTGTGATTTCGTCTGCGATGTATATTTTGCGATTTTCATCAAAGCCGAATTCAACTTTGAAATCTATCAGAGTTAACCCCAGTCCTTTTAGTTCCTTTTGCAAAACTTCGCCCACTTTAACTAAAAGATCTAAGGTTTTGTTGTATTCGCCTTCTTTTAGTAAACCTTTCAGGAGGCATAATCTTTCACTGATAAGTGGGTCTCCTTGAGCGTCGTCTTTGAGTGTGACTTCGAGGTAGGGCGGGTTAAATGGGATGCCTTTTTCGAGTGTAAATCTGCGACACATGCTGCCTGCTGTGAAGTAGCGTAACACAAATTCAAGTGCTGGAACTGTGATCTTGCGGACTTTCATTAGGCCCTGTTCAAGGTCTGCACCCAGATAATGTGTTGGAATTCCGTTTGCTTCCATTATTTCAAAAAAATATTTTGAAATGGTCAAGCCCTTTTTTCCTTTGCCTAAAACACTGCCCCCCACAGTGTTAGCGCCCGGATCAAATTTGCCGTTTTCACCGGTGGCAGAATCTTTGAAGAGTAAATAATGATCGCCGGTTATTTCATCGGATAAAACTTTTTTTGTTTTTCCTTCGTAGATTGTTTTCATGTTTTCTTTCAGCTCCTTTGTTTAAAAGTTTTTGTTGCTAATTGAAATGTTTATGCGAATGACGCTTATATATAGATGTTGTCAAGTTGTGTGGATGAACAATTGTAGTGATGGTGTGTCAAATACGTGACAATTGCCAAAACCTCTCTTGAAAACAACTTGCGTGTCAGCTAAACATCAACAATAATGGTTGATGTCGTTGTCGATATGTTAATTATGATATATTAATATGAATATTATATGTGAAATTGTGACTTGTTGTTCCATTTTTGGCTAATTAATAATTTTTTTGCATGTATTCAGCTCTCAACGAAAACGTGCCTTTAGCTAACTTGTTTTTTTGTCAAGATTTAACTCTTTACGCTGTTTTTATTCAACAAATATGATTATTTATACATATTTATGCATCTATGCGTGATAAAAACGACCATAAAACACATGAGCTGAATAATACATCTTTTAACATATGTTTAAACCTTAAACTTTTAGAGAGGATTTTGAGTGTTCCTTATATGTGAGAAAACCAAGGTATGTATTCAGCTCACATTGTTTGTTAGACTTTAGAACACACATTTTTTGGTGAAATTTAGTTTTTCGTATTGTTTTGTTCAATAAACATGATTGAATATGCCTGTTTGTTAATGTACGTCGTAATATAAAGCAGTATTTCACTAAGCGCTGAATACACACTTTTTTTATAGTATATCAGATATTTAATTATGTAGAGTTGTTGAAAAAATGCAAAAACTCTGTGTTGATAGAGAAAAAACATGTTTTTTAAAAAAGTTATTTTCATTATGTATGGTTATTATTTTGTTAATAGCAATGGTGTTTATGGTTTTAGTGCCGGTGAGCGCGGTAGTTGTGGAAGAGGGGTCTTTTTACTCTAAGATGATCTCAGCCGGAGGTGGTCAGTGTGTTGCACTGAAAGGTGATGGTACAGTATACACATGGGGATGCAACGTTGCTGGTGAGTTGGGTGATGGCACCAACACAAACAGTCTTGTGCCAGTAAAAGTGTTAGACTTAACAGGTGTAGTTGCCATCTCAGCCGGAACTAGTCATTGTATTGCACTGAAAGGTGATGGTACAGTATACACATGGGGATACAACGGTAATGGTGGGTTGGGTGATGGCACCACCACACACAGAAATACGCCTGTAAAAGTGTCAGACTTAACAAATGTAGTTGCAATCGCAGCCGGAGGTGCTCATTGTGTTGCACTGAAAAATGATGGCACAGTACACACATGGGGAGCCAACCATCGTGGTCAGTTGGGTGATGGCACCACCACTGATAGATATACGCCTGTAAAAGTGTCAGACTTAACAAATGTAGTTGCAATCGCAGCCGGATGGTATCATTGTGTTGCACTGAAAAATGATGGCACAGTACACACATGGGGAGACAACTGGTGTGGTACGGTGAGTGATAGCACCACCACAAAAAGGCTTGTGCCAGTAAAAGTGTCAGACTTAACAGGTGTAGTTGCCGTCGCAGCCGGATGGTATCATTGTGTTGCACTGAAAAATGATGGCACAGTACACACATGGGGATACGACGTTTATGGTCAGGTGATTGATGACACCACCACAGACAGTCTTGTGCCAGTAAAAGTGTCAGAATTAACAAATGTAGTTGCAATCGCAGCCGGAGGTGGTCAATGTGTTGCACTGAAAAATGATGGCACAGTACACACATGGGGAAACAACGATTATGGTCAGTTGGGTGATGGCACCACCACACGCAGAAAGACACCTGTGCAAGTGTTAGACTTAACAGGTGTAGTTGCAATCGCAACCGGATTCTATCATTGTGTTGCACTGAAAAATGATGGCACAGTACACACATGGGGATGGAACTATTTTGGTCAGTTGGGTGA
>Ga0209737_10004212_pt1 | contig 10126 bp, 3 predicted proteins | sample TergutCu122P3_FD_187284 | JGI IMG/M metagenome (GOLD analysis project Ga0209737, IMG submission 187284) | Cubitermes ugandensis P3 segment gut microbial communities from Kakamega Forest, Kenya - Cu122 P3 (SPAdes) (version 2) | ecosystem: Host-associated > Arthropoda: Insects > Digestive system >...
CAAGTAACGAAACACTCCACCAATGTTATACGAAGCAAGTGACGCTCACAGCTACTCTGTTCTACATAAGAGCTCCTTCTGAACCAGCAAATAAAAACTTCCTCTTGAATACCCTTTTAAATATTATAATCCAGTCTATGCCTAGATTTCAAAATTTGTCCCATTATTTCACATTTCCCTACTGAGAAATACTCTTTAAAAGAATGTAGGCTTCTATGCATATTCGCTGCCAACAACAGTCCTTTTACTCATTAACCTAAGTTGTACTGAAAAGTTCGAAAATGTGCCACAAATGCAAAAGGACCATGAGAGGGCCAGGACCGCCAAGTCTTTCAACATGGCAAAACGTCGATGTTGTTACTACACTTTGGTGATGGTGTTGCAGACGTTTCGGGCAAATATATGCTCACATTTTCAGGGTCGAATTAGCAACATAATGAATTCAAATCAGACGTAATATGCCACGTCGCCCACAAAATAGGGTTGAATTTCCGCTTTGTAAATACAGGTATATCCGTATCCTGTTCGCTACCTCCGTCTTCAGGAGTGTAAGACCCGAAATGAAAGTCAATGTATTTCCTCAGGTGGGACCACATGGATGAGTCGGCGAGAAAGACTGTTTGGGTGACACCGTGGTGATGTGTATTTCTCAGTAAGGTGTTTATTTTCCATCCAAACACAACATATAAATCTAGTATATACATGCAACTTTCTTCGGCTGTCCAGATCAGTCATCGTCAGGAGGATGGACAGTCGAAACACGTTGCAGTGTATAATAAAAGATTCATATACCGGATCTGTACGTTGATTTTTGTAACTCCAGTTTTACAATCTTATAGCTGTTTCAAGATTACATGTGCTCAACAGGCAATAATTATTAACAGCTATAATAATGTAAAAATGAAGTAAAAAAAACATGTAACTTTTGTGTAACAGAAAGGCTCCCTGACGATGAAGATGCATTGAGGCATCAAAACATGTGGGAATTGTTAGATACAATTCAGTATTAAATAGATCGCGCGTTTGTTGGCTATATGTTTTTAAAACTCCATAAGAGTTTTGTTAAAAATCCTTTCTAACCGAATTCTTGATGACTATACACAGCTGATGTGCCGTAGCGAAATATTCTCCTGTCTTCTCTGGTATCCGGTTAATGTGTAACATCTGAATAATAGTTGATACATCCAGCCGAAGTCCCACCCTGATAGTCCCTCGAAAATTGGACCGAAAGGTTATCCCGAACCGTCGGTAACGAACTATCATTCTACGCTGCGTAAAATCGAAGAAAAGTGCAGATCTCCTCCCAGATCTACTCTACATTAGGAATTAAAATCGAGGGTGAATTCCCCCCCCCCAAAAGAAATATATATATATATATATATTAAATAGCTGATGAAAGTGATATGCCTCGGTAACTACTATTATTTTGTATATTTCTATGACAGAGCTCTTCCAGTCTATAGATCATTCTTCCTTGCTCCAAATAGAATTAACAAATTCACGGATATCAAGAAGTGATATTTCGCTCCATGCTTGGATATTTTCGGCTGGAGTTTGATCAGTACTTAGCGATTTAAATTTTCTCTACTTCCAATATTATCCGTAACATGAGGGACTTTGACCCAGATACTAGTGACTCGGCTGTTTGTACTTAAGTCTTCACTAAACGCGTGCACAGTCTCTAGCTGACAACTACTTCTCCCGTCACTCAGAATTCCTCCGCAAATCTGCAAGAGTATCAGCTTTCTTATCACTCGCCATGCGGCGCTAAATCGTCTTGATCTCCTTAAGTATATAATGCTCTAGTTCTTCCTGAGACAAGGGTATATCTCCCTTTATCAAGCAAGGAGTAGGTTACTTTACATTTGAAAACTTCTCGCATAACCTACATCTTCCAAGTGACGTGAAGCTTTCATATACACGTAAATTCATCACACAAAACTGAAAGGAAACTCAGTTCCCTCCCACAAAGATGAACCTTTGTGGGTCCCACATTTTTGCTTTGGGCCACGTAGCTGAAGCACGTTGTGCAGTGTCATAATTAGAAAAGAATACAATTTGTGACGTTATTCTCTAAGACGAAACAATGTTGGCCTTGCCTGCTAACCAACACTATTACCTCTTCTGGGAATTTATATGAAATGGAGATGTTCAGTATATATAAAGTTGTAAAAATAGGCCAATTCTATATTCAACCGGTTTTTACTTTTTATATCTCGTTCTAAAGTAGGTAAACTAGAAATAAATGGATATATCTCGCTGCCAATCACAACTCTTATCTATATGTTTATTGTACACTACATGTTTCGGCCTTTCATGTACATCATGAAGTACAATAAATCACAGTATATTTTGACGAAGTAATAAGTGCATCAATAATTTTCAATCATAAAAAAATATTCATCACAATGGACATGGGATTTAAAACGTAAAAGCACACATTTCAGGTAGAGAAGTTAAAGTTAAAAATACCTATATCAGGAATAAGAACTTTGTCTTTATAAACTCCGTTTTCACTTTAAAGAATGAGATCTTATTCTGTCATTGAATATAGCTGTTAAACTTATTCCTTCCTCAAAGTCCATTGCGATTTGATATATATGATGATGGCCCACAAGCCGAAATATGTAGTATCCAGTACAAAACATATCAACAGAGTCATTACCTGTAGTATGTTTTTTAAATTTAAAATTTACGTGAATTAGTTATAACTTTTTTATCACAAGTTTGAATTTTGTGTGAAAATTGCAAAGACTTGACAACAAAAGAAACACAAAACACCAGAATATTCTGAATTTCAGAGGTGAATGGAAGCAACAGAATGGTGCAGATCACTTCTACGAGTATATGGTCTATTGCGCATCGTGTGGATATGTATTTCGAGGAGTGATTCACAACAATGCAAAAGTAAAGACTTGTTTTTCTTTCTTACACGTCGCGTGTGAATCCATTAGGCTCTGGCTTATGTAAATGACGTTTGATGTGGGCACTCGGCAAGGCACGTGTCAGCTGTCATGGAACAGACATAATGGACGCCAGTTTACCAAAAAGAAAGTTCAAAAAGAAAATAAAAAGAGTGGAAGAAAAACCGTGTAACGTAACATCAGACGCCTTCGAAGCTTTGCATCCTGCAATTTTATCAGACGGTCACAGAGCTTAAATCACTGACGGGTCACACATTATGATATTATTTACAGCTGTACACATGTAATGGAATGTTTGTGCAATCCTCTTCGTAGGTTGTTGTTGTTTATTATTGTATTTCTTTAAAGAACATATTATTTATGATATGATTTATTTGTTAACTGCAATTGGGTTGACAACCGGTGGCAGTAGTAGAGTACACATTTAGACACAAACAATACACAGAACAACACAATGAAACACAATACGCACACTGAAACACAATACGCCTACTCGTAGGTCTACTTTAAATTTTTCGATCATAACCTCCATAAGTCACTCGGTCCAAATATTTTCTATATTTTGACTTCAAAAACAGCATTTTCTACAAAACGTTTTGACACGACCATAAGGTAGTTCTATCTCCTTGAGCTACAGGCTGATTAATAAGTTTAAGAATTCCAGTCAATCTGAATAATCCTCTTGGTGGTTGTTAATGAATGTACGAACATACAACATGGTCTATCTTAGAGTTTATACTCATACGAAGAGTACTTAATCAAATATCACTTAAGATTTCAATTAGCAGGAAATGAATTATGCAAAAACTCTGCACTTACTTTGAAAATAAACAACGTCCTAATTAATTCACATTATCTCATTTACCTCTACATATTTTACCAACATTCAGAGAATTCTAGAAAAATGCACTGAAAAAAAAGTATTCGCTCGCACAAAGCCTATTATTCTGGGACACGGCGGATAAGTGGATTGCAATAACAGATACTTTGTTATGTAATTTTACGGTTTACGTAAACCAGAGAGCGTGTTTATTTCAGATACGATAGGACTAAAATATTACGTAAGAGTAAATATTATAATATTATAGATATTTCTCTGTATTTTTCATTCGTTAGCCTGCACACATGTAGCACGTATATGGCGCCATATTATGTGTGCATAATTATTTCTTCGTCCTAACCGGCTTTGCCGTATTTCTTGTAAAAATTCTCGTAGACGAGATGATTTCGAAAAAAGAAAACTTTACAGGAAAATTAGTCAATTGATTTTCTCTGAAAATTCTTCTGAGTAAGGCCTTCCACAAACCACGGAAGATTCAGCAAGATAGTGCCATAAATTCACGCAGTTCCTCACATAGAGTGCCTACAAGCTTTGCTGAATTTTACCAAACGTAAGTTTTTTTTTCAAGACACGATAATATAGGTTTGCCATATAATATTTCACTCTAATCCGCGCAGTGGGAAATGATATTATATATATATATATATATATATATATTCTGCAGGCGTATGGACGGATAGCCAGACGGACAGATATGACGAAGCTTTTGTTTACGAACGGGCCTAAAATAGATGAAAAGACCAATAAAAAAAAAGAAAGAGACGGCGAAAGAAAGAGAAAATTGCTGTTGCAGGTTCCAACACTTTCTACAGCGACTAGCGATCTATTCATATCTATGACTATCGTTTGATTCTCATGTTGTCGACTGGTCATTCTGCTCTTTAGACCTATGCCTATAACTGAACTATAAACAGTGCAACAGGGGTGAAACATCTATGAATTGTGCTGCTGGCTCTAGAACAGGATTGGCCAACATGCGTCCCTCGAGGGAAGTATTTGCGGCCCTAGGTCGTCTGAACATTTTCAGTAATATAATTTAACAGACACAATATAACAGGTCTACAGAACATAATACGGCTTATTTGTTGGCAGAGAAAATGGTTAGAAATTGTAACTAATTACTTTTAAGACAACACAAAATACGCCAAAATTTCTTTCTGTTGTACCGAGTTCAGTTCGGACTACTACCTTCTCATTGAACCTTATTTTAAACATTATAAGACATAAACCAACGAAATGTACATAATCTAAATTAATATTTTAATTTTTAATTTTTATGCCTTCTACAACATAAACTCTCATACCTGCTAGACTGCTTATACTGATGCAAGTAAAACGTACCATAATATAGCTGCATACGCAACTGTCTTCCTGAAGATGAACCTTCAGGTTCGAAAAATTTAAAAGACAACAAAAAATTAAAAATTAAAATAGTAATTTAGAGAAGGTGCATTTTTTGGTTTTATATTGTGTAATTATACTACAATGAAAGGTGCGAAAAACATAAAATTCCTACCTTTAGTTTAATTTATTGTTGTAAATAACGGCATTCTAGTTAACTCAGCCCTCTTTCCGATGTATGTACACACAAATGCTGCCCTCAGGCGAGTCCTGAACGAATTATGTGGCCCTTCTGTGCGTTGAATTTGGTCGGCCCTGCTCTAGGATATCGACGGAAGAAACGTATTATAAACTTTGTCTACTAATGAAAGTGTTTTAAGGGTCTGCTCCAAATAGAAGCTGAACACGAAAAGACGACAGTGACAATATGTTAAGAACTGTACAACTCTAATATGGTACATCACGTCAAAATATTTGAGAACAATAATCTCTCCACATCTCGAAAATGGGGAAGGAGAGCGGCTTCGTGATCTTACGCGCCAACAGCGAGGAAGGTGTTCCGGTCAATCATCGCATCAACAAAGTGTCCCAAACTGAGGTTCTCGAAATATCCTTACTAGTTTTCCGAGATACTTGTCTCTGCAACTGACATTCACGTCACTGTGTGTTAAATTGGGAAGAACGCGGACCACTTTGGCTGACCGACTGACTGGCTGAGGGAAACTAGAATCGAACCCGACACAGAATAAACTCTACAATTGTGCCATATTTCTTCTAAAGGATTCATATATGACGCCTACTTAAAGTGTAAATACGAAAATAAAAGTAATGTTACATGGAGTTCGAGTTCTTCCTGAGAAGCTATTAGTTGCTCATCTGCCCGTTAAGAAAATCGACCTGTGGAAATGAAGAAAATATTTGTACTTTAATAGGGAATTTCCTATAATCTTCTTACCTCAGGAGCATTAATTTCTTGTTATATGAATACTGAGTTTTTACTTCACAGAAAATGGTAAAAGCCTCCATTACAAACACCAAGAATTTAGTGCCTATTAGAGGTGGTGTAGCTAAATTTTGTGGTGTCCGGGGAGAGTAACAAAAATTCCCACGCACAACAGAAACTGTAAACTTTAAAAAATGGTGATTATTTACGAAATTTCCTTCTATTTTGCTGAATAATTAAAAACTGGTTGAGCAGAGAAAATAATTTATTTCATTTAAGATATTAATTTTTTTGTCCCTTGGACGCTGCAGCGCGGAACGGCCGTACCATTCGTCCCCCTCCCTCTCCCCCCTCTCCCCGCCCCCAAACCAGCTACGCTCCCGTCCTTTAGGGAAGTATTCGGTATAGTTTCAGATTTTGCGTCGTACCACTGTGCAGTCTGAGGCCTATAGCGATTTACTGGAACTTTAACTGCCAATGCAACCTAGTCGAAATCACATGCAATTAAAGCCCTAAACATTTCAGTGCTGAAGATCATCCACAAAAGCAAATGTCGTCCGGCGAATGGCGCTGTTATTATTGGTGATTTGTTAAAGAATTTTCAGAACAGTCTGACGCCTTCCTCTACAGGGAAGTCCAAAGTAGGGAAGCGGCAGTTCGTCGTAAACGTATGTAGTTGATAAATACAAAATAAAAACTGCTGGCACAACTAACTCCGGCATTTCTCATATTTACGTATATGTATGTTGTTGGCTTTACTCCGTGATAAGTTGGTCCCTGTCGCCACGGCATGGCGTATCCTCAGTTTGCGGATGGATGAACTGCCTACAATATGGAGGGTAGCTGTGAATATATTGAATAAGCAGTCGCGGACAGCTGACAAGGCGTGGTCCTACAGCTTGGCGGGTTGGGCGAGGTGCTAACAACTCCTCACCGTAAAAACGTTTCTTGTTACGAAATATTCATACAGTAAACCTCGGACCTGGACAGCCACTTGGGATAACCAGGCGTAGATGGAAAGATATTAAGATAGATCTTCAGGAAATGGGATGTGGGGGTTTGAACTTAATCGAGCTGGCTCAGGATAGGGACAGGTGCGGGGCACTTGTGAATGCCGTAATGAACCTTTGGGTTCCGTAAAATGTGGGGAATTTCTTGACTAACTGAAAACCAATAAGCTTCTAAAGAAAGACTCTGCTCCACGGAGTAAGTAAGTAAATTGGCTTGACTAGCGGTAACAATGTTAAAGTTAGACATATCGTTGCGTTCTCGTCGGACTATTTAACATATATAGTTTTTTGTGTCAAAGGTTTTGATTTTATTTATTAACTAATTTCGCGAGAACACAATGGGATGTATAGCATTAAAATTTAATCTCGTGTAACAAATTACAAATGTACACGGTGTCATATTTCACAATATCATTATTTTCAAGAAAAAATACGTGAGAACCTCAAACAATAAAAATCTACTTAAATTAACGCATTTCATATAAAGTATTTTAGTTATAGATCTTTTAAGGGTTTTAACATTAAGAATAACTAGTAAAAACATTGCTATAATCTTTGTAAAAAACATTGTAAATCTAAAAGTGTATATGTTGTACTGTATAGTACAACAATGTAATGTATACAACACACAGAAGCAAGCAGTCGGCTTTGTGCAAGTTATAAGAGGTTCTCCCTAAAGATGGTATATATAGCACATCGAAACATGCAGGATAGATGTGATAGGAACATGTGTTAAAAATTAAGATGTGCGTTTGGTTGGGATATGGAAGAAGTGTTTAATATACAAGAAGGAAGGGAATGGAGAACTTTAACCTTGTTCGTTTTCTGTCCCAGTCATCGAGTTTCAAACATGATTTATCACTTCTGTGTTCACTTTAAATGAGCCAACCTATAAAGGAACATGTCATTATTTACATATATCGTATTTTTTCACCTTGTTCACATAATTCTTGTACTACTACTACTACTACTACTACTACTACTACTACTACTACTACTACTACTACTAATAATAATAATAATAATAATAATTTATTATTGACATTGACGTTCTGTTACAACAGCCACAAGATCAACTATATGGACAGAACAGGAACGTAAGAGAAAATACATAGAATAATCAGTCAGCAACACGAATAAAAATAAATCACAAAGAAAATAACATTACGAACACAACAAATTTCCAGTACATATAACTAGCGTAATCAACTAAACAAATCGTTAATCAAAAGAGACTTCCATTGAACAAAACAATACCTCTGATGAAGGCATCAGCCACCGAAGGGCATCAAGCGGAAGGACAGTTCCGAAGTCTTCGGTGAATATTGATGATAGTAAAAAAAAAAAAATATTATTAATAAACACCGTCTCGTCTCATCAATATTTTATATGAATTATTTCAGTGATGATGGCAGAACACACGTCGAAATGTGTTTGAGATGAAAATGTGCACAAATAAAGCAGTTTAATAAAATCCTCTAAGTGAGAAGATATGATGTTTTAGTAATTGTTATCGTAAGCTTGTTCCCGGTAAATATGAATAATTTCAAATATAATCTGTACTTCCATCATACATACTTATTTTTAGAGGAAATTTCTCTTTGTTTATTTAGGGGCGTTCAATCCATGTTTACTCTTCAGTGTGTAACCTGCTGAAGAACATTCGTCGGTTATTGAAGATATTTCGAAAACATATCGAGCTCTTTTAAATTCACTGTGTCTCTCCGTTGTTAAGAACGTAACTACTAAAGAATAACGAAATTTCATGTGGTTGATTTTTACGAGACATTTTTGAGCCATGTTAATTGTGGTCAAAACTGGGCAAACATAAAGCACACTTTATACGAAGACTTATATACAAAAAATAAGATTTTTCGACGTATATGTGAGAATGGAAGAATTTATGTATTTTGTTTGGAAATCAGTGTATGAGATCTAGATGCGATGATAATATTAACGTAAATCTTCAAAACGTGTACGTTTAAAAACACGTACCTAGTAAACTAGTACAAATAATCGAACCTACTTGCTTTGTTTTAACACGAATAATCAGCTAATTCTTAATCGACTCTCGCGAGTGGGTTTAAGTAGTATCAGATTGTAAACCTTTATATCACACTGACAAATCATAGTTTATACACCACTTGCTGTACCACCCAGTGACTCTCCATTTTACACCCTCGGGGTGTTTGCATTTTTAGCATAATACGCACCATGAACACCTTCTTTCCTCTCTAAACAAGACATACAGGTTAGTCCTGGTAATGGACACATTGTGTTTTCTACTAGATACAAATTGAAATTTTAAATATTATGTAGATGATATTCGGACTGCAAACATCCAGGCTTTGATGGTTATGACACTTTTGTCCTCCATAGGACTTAACAGACACTGATTAATAGTTAGACTGAGATTTATTATCAGTTGATACATTTTCATGACCTGTTCTGTTGTCCAATGACGTAACACTAAGCCACCCAGTCCATTACACAGACTTGAGGCCACTCATGCATTTCCGGAAGGGGGGAAGGAGGAAGATTGAGGGAAGGGAAAGCTGAAGCAAAAACTAACATTACGGCTTGGCTGTCGGAAATTTTCGAATAGCATTAAAAATCTGAGAAGTTACTTCTCCCTGTGTGTTGTGCAGAAAGGGGCTTAAAAACCAAGCCAATATTTTAGAAATTCTCGTGTCCTTTCATGGCCAGTAGTTAGGTCTGCAGCGTCAGTCGGTATCGACACATTTCAGTTTATAATGTCAGCAAGGGCTGTTTTATGTTTGGGTAAAACTATTAATTGATATTAAAAAAAAACAAAAAAAAAATCCTTATTCTGAAAAATCTCGCTGCATAATCTGTTAAAAATGGAGATTAATTTACAGTTTATAATTAGCTGATTCCGATCATTTTGTGTAATCTTCCGTTCCTTCAGCTCCAAAGGGATTGTGATGAAAATATGGAAAAACTTTAAAAGTCATTTCAGTTGCCTTGAGGGTTGTAGTCATGCGTATCATGTAGGCGATGATAGAACTTATTTTTACCATGGTGGAACAGCCTCCAATGTGACAAG
>Ga0209737_10004213_pt1 | contig 10126 bp, 9 predicted proteins | sample TergutCu122P3_FD_187284 | JGI IMG/M metagenome (GOLD analysis project Ga0209737, IMG submission 187284) | Cubitermes ugandensis P3 segment gut microbial communities from Kakamega Forest, Kenya - Cu122 P3 (SPAdes) (version 2) | ecosystem: Host-associated > Arthropoda: Insects > Digestive system >...
TGACTTCAAGATTATTTATTCTATTTTCTAAGTCTAAAATACGTTTTTCTAAATTATCCATAATAATTTCCTTTCAAATTAATTTTTATTTGATAAATCATCGGAATTATCCCCTAACGTGGTGCGATATTGAGAAAATCCCGTGATTGCTGTATTTTTTTAATTTACATATTATTTCACCATAAAAATATATTGTTCCCGTCAAATTACATCAGTTTGACGGATTATTTATCCATAATCACATATAATAACTCAATTCTCTAATAATCTTTATAAACATTATCTATTTACAAGCGCTTGTATAAGTGGTAGTATTTTCCATACTAATATCAAAGGAGTGATTATATGACAACAAAATACAAATTATGTTACAACGCAGTGAAAATGTTTACTGAGTATGGTTATGATAATATTTCTATGCGTGATTTAGCAAAATCTGTCGGAATTACAAACCCATCTATATATAATCATTACGCATCCAAAAAAGACATTCTAAAACATATGTACCAATGTTATTCAATAGAATGCAAGAAAGTATTGCCTGACGTAAACGAACTATTAAAGCTTGCCGAAACAATGAACCCCCATGAGCTACTTATGTTTATGCAATATCGTGTACCAAATAACGATGACGGCATAATGGATAATATTTTAGTTATAGCAGCACGTAGATTTTCCTTTGATCCAGACAGTATGCAATTTATAATTGATAATGTTATTACACCAACAACAGCTCTTACAGTACCAGTCATAACAAAACTAATAGAATTAGATAAAATCGAACCAATAGATGTAAAAACATTCAATGTTTTATTATTACATTATTGTTTAAGTTCTATAATATTGAACGCAACTTCAATGAAAATGGATTATGAAACATGGTTAAATGGATTGAAATTTATACACGATTCGTGCATAAAAATAAAAAATAAATAAAACAAAGGAAAAGTTCATGAATACATATACTTATGAAATCGTACCCACCGCAACTGTTATAATTTCTTGTAACGAAAAATGTATCATCAGACATATTTACAATCCAGTAAGTTTACGAAGTAGAATTGCTAAACTTGTTAGACAGTTTAATGAATTTAAATTAAGCCCAATTCATTTGGGTGATGTTTTTGAAGATTTTGTAAAAACTATTGACAAATAAAAATATTGATGTAAAATATAGTTATCCGCTTTATTGATAAGATTAACGAAAATGTACTGTCTTATATGTTTGGTGTTTTCATATTAGTTGCATTTTTGTGTCCAACTGGATGTTCTTGTCAATAAGGTGTCCCGATAGTACCATTTTAGCTATCGGGACTTTTTCTTTTAATAAGAAACCCGCCTAAAGAATAATAGGCGGGTTCTTTTCAAAAAGGAGATATAAATATTCGGAAACACAATCTTATCATAACATATGGTTTGTGTTTTGTAAATGATTAATATTTGGAATATATGGTAAAATTCATTACCACCTATATAATAAATAATTTCCTACACAGCACTGTGAGACCTTAGTAATTAGAATAACCCAAGCTCGGTGTGCCCCTCTTTCTTATCGTCATATTGTTCTAATTCTGATAGACAACCATTCCCTCAGAAATTATGTTATTTGTATAAATCGAATGTTCTGTTCTAATTTAACATTCGTGAATATAATAATCTCTTACACGCTTTCGCTATCCCTTTTGATGTATGCCTACATCTGTTTCACCCTATCGCCGTCTTACGTAACAAGCAGTTATGCTATGTGACGACCCATCCTCAGAGATATATTATATTCAACACCATATGGTATGTCATTGGCTGTTCCTATCATTGGATTATTTTGTGCAACAACTTTAATCCATGTAATTTCTTAGTTTTCTGTGCTAACCGTGGTTGCAACACTTATAACACCTCGGACTACTGAAATGTTTTCCATAGAACATTTAACTGATTGCAATCAGCACCAAAATTTTTAAACAAACGGTTAATTGGTTCGATTTGAACCGTTAATTATAATAATTTTCGTTTACCAATTTAGTATGTATTAATTCTCTTGTATTTTCAAACAGCTTTGGATTTTCAACAATTTTGTTTGCAACCTCATACACTGTATCGGTATCATAACTTCCTTTGAAAAAGTTCACAATGTTACAAATAAACACTACATTGTCTTTAACATATCCTCTTTCTGGATTTATTCTGTCAATGCTTATATTGAATGGTTTTCTATATTGTTTATCTTCTTCTATATGATTATCATCATATCCTAAAGTCATTTCAATACCACTTAATGCACACTTTCCTTCTTGTAATTCATATAATTCCATTATGTAATCAAAGTCTATATCATTATCATATCTATTTCTTTGATAGTTATTTTTAATCGCCCTCAAAATGTTTTTAAAATAAACATCCAATGACAACGCTCCTTTTCTCGCTTGCATTTTGTTGCGATAGTTGAAACATTTTTGACATAAATATTTTCTATGGTTTCTTCCATTGTAGTCATCAAAACGCTCTCCGCAATCTCTACATAATCCTACTTCCCTTATTTGTCCTTTATATGTTTTTGCCATATTATCACCTTTCCTTAATCAAATTATTTTTGCTTTTTCAACTCCAAATAGAAAATCTCCAAGTGCTTAAATAGCTCTGGAGATTTCTCATATTTATAAGTTGTTACATCGTTTATATCCTTTACAAAGACGTAGTTTATCCCGACGCTTTGTAAATATTTCATCTCTGGAGTAAACTGAGTCGAATACTCTTTGTCAAACTTTTTCATATATTTGACCTCTCTAAAATAAAAAAGAGAACCATTTTGGCTCTCTAATATATTTGTAATTTGTATTATTGACCTATGCGAAGTCACAACACAACGCATAGGAGGTTATTGTCCTATTGAATTTTACAGTTTCAACAAACTTTACATTATTGTATACTTTAATCAGCGTATTTGTTTTGCTGATCGCTTTGGAATACACCTTCACGAAATAACAATCTGCTGTTCTTTTCCAGTGGGCTTGATACTCTCTGGGGAGGTAGTCTTTCTATATTTCAATAGTTAAGACCGCCACCTGCTATGATTATTCCTAACCGTCAAATGTTAACAACGACGGACAAGTAGTTGAGCTTTGCCATCAACTACCATATAATGAGTTTTTCATACCATTCTACTTTGCCATCTCTGACTACATAATAATTATTTATTATGTACTCTATACGTTATAAATAGAGCATAGTGTGGTATCACTATATTATCGGAACTTTCCAGACGGGCTATACGTTACCCGTGCCTCCTTTATCGTATGAACAGGAGAGCCATTTACCACCAACGATAACCTACATTTAAATTTTCCCAAAAGGAATGTAGGCTGATTATACTCGGCAAACTCGTCTTATCCCCCTGAAATCAACAAGCATATTTGTTGAAGTGACGAGGGACGCCAATATTACCCAAAAATCTATCAGAAATCTCGCTTCGAGATTTAGCCAATTTGCCTAATTGATCGCCTATGCGACCCATAAAATTTGTCTTTGAAATTGTGGCAAGTGCCGTCGCCATAAACCCCAATTTTAAAACCAAGCCATCTCCAGCAGAAGCGGCTTTTACTAAGGTATTTAATAATGAAACTAAACCCTTATTTATGTCACTATCCACAATGGTAGATGCCATCGTTTGGAAACTATTACCCAATTCTGCCGTGCGACCTTGAATCGAGTCCATGTAAATTTTGTTATTTTTATCTAAAGAACCCTGAGCGTTAGAAGCACTCTCTACGGCTTTTTCAACGGAATCCCATCCATTCAAAATTGCTTCTATAGATTTTAGGTTGTTACCCGAAATCTGTTGCTTGAGATAACGCTGAGTCTCTTCGGTTAGTGTAGGCAATATAGTTTTCATCTCAGACAGGATTCGGTATACATCTCCGTCAGAAATATCTATATTTGCTAAAGTTTTAAAGTCATTTTTTAGTTTAGGTACAATATCATCGCTTAACTTTGAACCATCTTCTGCTACACCACGCAATTTATTAGATATATTAACTAATCCTGATGCCGCGCCAGTATCTCCAGTTTGTTGAAAAATAGATGTTAATAATCCAAGTGAACTTTTAATGTCCATACCAGATTCAGATAATGAAGCCGCTACGGATTTAAGCATTTGTGTGGCATTTGAAGCTCCGATAGAAGCATTAGAAATTATATTGGCTGCGGCTTCTTCGGTTATGTTAAAACTATTTGCTATAGCTTGTAAATCAGTCGCTAATTGCCCCAAGTCTTTTGTCCCTGTAATGTTACCGAGTTTAGCGATAGTCTGTGTAGCTGAAAAAGCATCTTCTATTGAACGACCCATTTGAACTAATTTCGTTGTCAAATCGACGATTTCTGTAGCTGTTCTTCCTACTGAAGCACCCATTTCTAAAGCCTTGGAACTATAATTTCCCATTGAGCCAGCCGTGCTGTTAGTGGCAATTTCTAATTTACTTTGAGCAGTTGCCAAATCATTAATTTGGGTTATGGCATTAGTAATTTGATTGCCAATCTCGCGATATATGGTGCTTATGACTCTGAAGGCCAAGAAACGTTCTCCGACCCTCCCCAATCTATCAAAAAATGAGTTAACATTTTTTCCACTTGCCGTTAATTCCAAATTAAATTTTTTGTAAGCCTCAGTTATTTCGTCTTGCGCTTTTATAATTTGTTGTGGGTCAGATAGAGTTTTAAACTCTGCGACTGACGAATTTAAATTTTTCCACGTTTGATATAATTGAGGGTCTGATTTAAAAGCACCTTTATTGTTCTCAATATTTTTTAGTTTAAGGTTTATATCGTCAATCGCTATTGCCGCTTTACGTAGGTCTTCGTCATTAATCATTTTCTTCTGACTATTAGCTAAAACAAGATTTGACATTTCCCCAGTAGCCGCATTAAAATCTCCCGTTATTGTAAATGCTTCTTTGAGTTCATCTGAATAAGCTTTAATTGCAACTTTACCATTTGCAAAGTCTTTGTTAATACTTTCAATATTTGCTATATCACCAATACTATCATCAACTTTTGATAAATCTTCTTTAATCTTTTCGATAGATTGATCGGCGTTAATTACTAATGGAATTACAGGTGGATCATTTTTAAGGGTTGATTCTAACTTAAATAACTGCTGTAAATTAGAAATTTCATTGGTAATCCCAGATATACTTGACTTCAATGCGTCAATCCCATCAAGACCACTTATCTTAAATCCTTCTGGCAACTGGTTTGACAAATTAATAAGTTCAGTTTTTATCTTAATTACTTCTTGATATTTATCTACAACGGCTTGAACGTCTTTAACTTCATTAGACCATTTAGCAGTTTTTGAGCCATCTCTTGATACCATTTGAGGAATTTTTATATCTTTCAAACGAGATAATTTTGATTCTATTTCTTTTACAATATTATCTGTCTGAGTTTTGATACTATTATCAATGTTTTGTATATTTGATATATTTAGTGGTATCTTTAATGCGTTTTCTAATTGCGGAGCTATTTTTTTTATATCAACAGTTAGTCTATCAACACTTTGTTGTATATCAGCAGACAAACTTAGCTTCAACGGCATATTTTTATTTAAGTCTCGTTGTAAATCCTGTAAATCTCTTTTTAATTTACTATCATCAATTTTTATATCAGATAATTTTGGTACAAGGATAATTTCTTTTTTATAAACCAATTTATCACCACCTCTTTTTCTTAATAATCAATTCCATAACCACCGTATGGTTCATATATAATATCCACATCCTTAAATAATGGGTCTTTTTTTGCCATCATGATTCCAGCCTCGATGAATCTTGCTCCCTCAAAATAGCCGAAATGGCGAATATGTTTATGAAATCCACTTTTAACTTGATAACCATCATTTAATATTGAAGGTAAATATGCCCGACTTCCATCCCATAATGAGTCTCTCCACGCTTTACTATCGTCAAAATAAACTTTTGCCGTAAATGTATTTTCATCAACATTTACTAAAATAGACTCTAATAATTGCCCCGTTCTACCACCATAATACCTATCTTCTCCTTTAAATCTATAACCCCATCCATTTGCTGAAGTTGCATGATAATTATCAAAATAATATTGAAGTGAATCACGAATATATTCTTTAAGTATATTCGCAATAAATTTTAATTCATTAGAATCTTTTAATCCTAATCCTTCATATGTAGATTTATTTTTATTTTTAATATCATTTTTTACATCTTTTAAAATATTACTAATTAAATTATCAAAATCAGACGCCATAATTTACCTCCGTTTTACAGACATATAATTTTCCATCAAAAATGGAGACAGAAAATTATATCTCCATAAAACTTAAGTGGGTAGTATCACTACCCACTTATCCATTCAACGACGCCCTAATCCCAAAATTCGTCGTTCCTAAACCCAATAAAAACACAATAGACTATTCATTTGGTAGGGAAGTGGATATTTCACCACTTCCACTAACATCGAATATTCTTATTTGAAATTTACATCAAGTAACTCTGTACCATTCGCGGTTTCAGTTTCTCCAACCGCACCTTTGAATATATTAGTCAATATTTTATTGATATTTTTTTGAGTCAATCCCTTTTGTAGTTTGTCGCCATTCTTTTCTAACTGATTTATTGCAACTTCAATCAAATCTAAACCTTTGAAAATAAGAGCATTAAAATTATCAATAGCTTCACTTGTAGCATTTGATTGTGAATACATTGCAAATATTTTTTGATTTTCAAATTCAATACAATCGCATAAATAGTTTTCAAGCTCAAAATATAATTCGCTGTTTACATCTTTCATATATCTATCAAGAAAATTAAGTCCTGTAATTAAATCATATGCTTTTTGCGAATCAATGACTGTCTCAATTTTAATTTCACCACCAATAACCGTTTCAATTTCAATTGTAGGTAATTCAATTTCATCACAAACAGCACTGAAAAACCTTATCGCAAAAGCTGTATCATAGTCAATAGGTGAATATGATGTATAACTATTTGAATCGTTTATTATATTTTTAATTAAATCTTTCTTTTCAGCCTGAGTTAAATTGGTTTTAACTATCAATTTAAAATCGCCATATTCCAAATCTTTTGTTTCTGGTTGCTTATTTTGTTTTATGTATTGTTCTATTTTTTTAAGAGATATTTTACTCATTATTTTCCTCATTAATATTGAAAAGGTAGAATTTAAATATTCCACCTTTTACAAAAGTTTTTTTCATTTTTAAATTACAAAATCTTTTAATATTTCTTCAATATCACTAAGACTCGCTTCGTTAATGTCTTCTTCTGCTTTTTGTTGTTTCTCCACTAATGGTTCAACATAAGCATGAATATCCATTGCTAATTGACATAATTGTAAATATGGCCAATCAACATGAGATTTCCCACTTTCATTCCAGCGTATAATAATATTTTCAGGATTTTCACCATTTAAAACTTGTAATGTTCCGCTTAGAACTTGTGCTTGTAAATATCCTTGTTTTTTTTCTGTTACATTATAAAGCTTTCCATCAATCCAAGTCATACCTTTTTCGAGCGTTTTATTGAGCCAAACATGTGTTTTTATAATTGCAGATTCACGTATTTCATCAATATCAGGTTCTGGTGGAGTATGTATTACATCTATTATTTCATCTTCATCATTCAATACAATATCACAATATCCCATTGTAGCAAATATTTTTGATTTTAATTCGTCTGGAACTTCAATGTAATCTTCAAATCCAGACAATGTTTTTTTGCCTACAACTACATATTCGTACATATCTTCTGAATTGTCATTAAGTTGATATTCATACAGATATTCATATATGGTACTCATATGTGATAAACTTTGAATTGTGTGTATGCCAAATTCATTTTTATTTTTTGATATTATTGTTACCATATTTTACCTCCATGCAATATATGTATAAAAAACATTAGGAACATTTGTACCACTATAATTTAAACCGGCACCACCAGATCTACTATCATAAACATAAAATCCATTGTTAGTTGGTTGACAAATATTCATAGTTCCTAAAAAAATGTTCCCCAAAGACCCAGCTACTATAGGTGCGAATGCGCCTGCTACAAATTTATCATTTAAATTAGGATAATTTCTAATAACCCAATCCGTAGCTAACATCATATTGGGGTCACTAATAAATGGACAAATTTGTATCGCCGATGGCTTAAACCCTAATATTATTTCTCGCTGAAAAGAACCATCCCCCAAATATTCACCCATAACATATAATAAATCTATAGGATGTGGATTTAATAATTGCCACGCAGAACCATCAAAATACAATTTTGCCATATGTCCTGGCGGTATCATATTTGCTGTTATATTTAAATTATTGTATTTAATTGGATAATATCCAGTCGCTTTTGTTACTAATACTGGCGATATTGATGTATTCCCTAATGGAAAATATACCGTTATTAATTTATTTAAATATACTGTTGAATTTTCCATTAATACAATTTTATTAGCAGTTGCGGCATCAGTTGGGCATATAGAAAAATCATCATCAATATCTGCATTTAACCATTCCCATGTATTATTACTAAGAAACATAAGTTTAGCCACGTAACCTACTGGTATCATAGGAGGATGTGCAACATTTGGTGTTAATTTAATAGTACGGTTAGCTCCATTAGTTGAAATAGTAGGTATTTCATTTGTATTCCCATTAGTAAATGTTAAAAATAATATTGCTCCTACTGATACAGATGTTAGAGTTACACCAGTCACCACTTTATTTGCAGTATCCATTAAAGTCGAAGTTGTCCCTCTCATTGTATATGCCGAATCTCCTGTTGCTGGATTTAAAAGTAACCAAACCGTTCCATTAAATGCAAGCTCGGCTGTATGTCCAATAGGTATCATTGCTGTAGTTACATTTGTACCATTGTATTGTATAAGATTATGAGGTTCATTATTTATGCTTATTCGACTTTGTAAACTTACTCCTCCTGGAAAAACCAATTTTACATAACTTCCAACTCTTTTAGTAAAATTAGGTATGCTAACACTTTCTCCAACGCATATACCATATCCTCTATAATTAAACCCACGTTCTGTTGTAATTTTTTTCCACTCATACCAACTTTCCATTCCTGAAGAGTATGATAAACCATCTCTTACCCAACAATCACTGACTCCGTCAACTCTCAATGTTTGTTGAATTCTCAAATAATCAGAATAAGTAGTAACAACTTCCAATGTACAACTTTTCCAAGTTGAATATACTCCATAAAAAAGAGGAAAATTTAACGAGTCAGACGGAGGTGTTCCAAATACCCATGTACCAGATGATTTATAATCATTTAAATCAATTGGAGACACAACATTTCCAACATGATTATAAGGCAAAACTGATTGAGGTATGGTTGTAGAAGATGGGGTAGTTGGAAATCTAACATTACCATAGTTAGCACCATTTGCTATAGCGTAAACATCTTCTATAATCCAGTAAGTTCCATCCCATACTAATGATATGGTAGTGCCTAAAGGTATTTGATTTGCAATTAACGCAACACCACTTTGGAATCTCATCTGTACTCCTGTCAACCCATTTACCGAAAGCGTTGCATTATCACCATTGGCTACGTGAAATTTAGCAAATACACGGGTTCCTACTACTCTATTTGCTGAGGTTACAGTAGTATCAGCTAATGTGTATGCAGTTAGTGTTCCAGAAGTTGTTATGTAAGCCTTGCCGCCATATAAATTAAATTGGTCTTTTAATGTTTTACCCATATTTGCTGATAAAGCACTACCTGTACTGGTGCTAGTTAAATTATTTACAACATTTACTATTGTATCTGTATTTTCATTAACTATTTGCGGAGTGCCATTATTAATATAATATAACTCATTCGATAATCCTATATAAATAAATTTGTTATTTGGAAATGGATATGGTATATCACTTCCATCGTATGAAATAAACAAATCAGTAATTTTCTTTCTATTTGAATTGTCAATATCAACATACATATTATGTGTATCTTGAGTAATATATACTTGTCCAGCGGTTTTACTTGACGGTAAAGACGATTCATTGCCTTTTAAAAATTTTACCAAAGCCATATATAACCTCCTTTCTAAAAAA
>Ga0209737_10004214_pt1 | contig 10125 bp, 8 predicted proteins | sample TergutCu122P3_FD_187284 | JGI IMG/M metagenome (GOLD analysis project Ga0209737, IMG submission 187284) | Cubitermes ugandensis P3 segment gut microbial communities from Kakamega Forest, Kenya - Cu122 P3 (SPAdes) (version 2) | ecosystem: Host-associated > Arthropoda: Insects > Digestive system >...
AAACCATAGACATGATATTTATGTTCTGAGGAACGCAAGGAAGTGTTTGTCTCTGACTTGATCCTCATACGGTTGGAATAGTACTGTTACTGTAACAGATTTTGTTCTGTCAAAGAATAAGACCACAACATTCACATTTATAAATTTTATTTATTTTTCAGACTCTAAATAATGTCTCCAGTTGGTACATTATTATTAAGTTAAATAATAAGTAATGTTCCCCTTCCTTGAGGAATTTTATAGGACATAGTGAGGACTATTTATTCTGTCTATTGAGGAGGCACTTAACTTGCAGCCTGGCTGACTGAATGACATAGTTTTATTTGAATGCTGGCACTGATTTACAGAATAGAGAAATCTAGGAGTATGGTACAGTGTAACCTTATGCTTGGTATGTTTATTGACATTTATCAACTACATATAGTGTAAGTTGTTAGTAATTGTAGAGCTGTACACTTACACAGTTTGTAACAGGAACTCTTTTTGTAAGCAAATGAAATTTCTGATAAAGCTGGGACAATGAATTTGCAGAAGAAATGAAATGATATCTGCCTGCCAGGTTTTGTGGATACTCAAAATAAGTGAAGAAACTAGAGATAAAAATAAGTTCAAAATTCAGTGCCAGTACTGATATCCAGTTCTTGAGTCTTCAGAAGTGTTCTGTATACAAGTATTATACTAGTGAGAAGTTTGACACACACAGAATGACATTTGTTGTCACTTGTTATCTGTATGTACTGTACCTTGTATACATGTGCACATACGTATGTGTATTGTGGCCACAATATGTGACAGAACTTCTATAATGCTCAACACACAACTCATTGTTGCTTGCCAGAATAATGCAAATGAACATGATTCAAAACTTATTTTCATGATAATTCAAGGCAGAGATGTGACATAATTTTATGTATCCTCAATCCATGCTCTGCATCCATCTTATATTGAGATTCATTGGTATTCCTTGTATATAGCAAGGGGCCTCTTTTTTCCCAGTATGTCAGAACCTGTGTTTTGGAACTGTTCATATTTTTCTAACCTTATTCCCAGGGACTTAAATTTGAATGCATTGTTTTCCATCTATTTGCTGTAATGGCCACTGACCATCTATAATGAGCCTTAGTTTTCAAGAATATCAATAAAACGTATAAGACATATATTATAAATAAAAGAACCTATAAACTTATGTTGTTTCTCCAATTGTATTGTTATTTTCTGTATTTCTCTTCAATTTTTTTTAAATTGCTGTAGAAGTTGCATCTTCCTCTGATAAAACTCTTCCGAAATGATATAACTACTGTTCTGTTTTATTAAAGACATATTCTAAGGATGGACTTTAGAAAGCATGTGGCAGCTTATTTCTCTGCTCCTCTCTCTTCATTCATGGATGTTTGCTTATGAACTGTAAATGGATACTTTTCCTGCTATTCTCGCATTGTTAATAACAGGTACAGAGTGACCTGTGTAAGTTGAGAGTTATATGGCATACATGGATTTTGTGCCTCTGCAAATGTAAATAAATGACAGTTGTGTAATGGGCAGTCATTCCTAATTAAAAAACAAGACATGTAGGACCAACATAAGATTGTCACAGCATTAAGTAGTGAAGGTTTCAATCTTCTGTAATGTGATGCTGTATGGTTGACTGCCCTTTGCAGTGCCACTTGTTATACTCCATTTTCTCCCTGCTTGCCTCTCCTTACATCTCTTGTACTTTTATTAATGTTTATTTGATCTTATTCTACTTTCGTCTTTGTCATCTTTTTTAAATCTCTTTCCTGCACATCTTAGGTTTTTCTGTTAGCATCTCTCCTTTCAAACAGCCCGTTGCATCACCAATAATTTTTATTGGTTCACCGATACCTCTTAGATGCCCAAGTCCCTGCTTCCCTATATCCGTGCTGAATCTTCCTAATCAGCTTATTGCTGTACCTGAAGAGGATGGCAGGAGATTCCTCTGAAACATTTGCATCTATGAACCAAACTACACATCATCACATCCTAGAAGACTGTAATATGAATGAAGGAACAGGTTCTTATTCCAGAGGAAAACTAATATCAATAACGTGATTTGATGAGTTTGTTACTTTCAGAATCATAATGTGTATTTTCATCATGTGTGTGTTTTTAAGGGTCCATAGTCTGGTGTTTCTTATTTTCTGTGCTTTTATCTAGAGCCAGAGTGGAGGAATTGTCTTCATGAAGACTTGCTGTGAAAACTAAACTGTGTCAGTACATTGTTAACCTTCTGCTTTGTATGTGAATGACTGACATGAACACTTGTAGCGGTTCACATGTAAGACACTGTACAGTAGTGATTGATTACCGTGGTTTTGTCAGTGTGGCAAGGGAGAGATTGATGGAGTGGTATTCTGTATAATTACAGAGTTAAAAGCCTTAACGCAGTGTATGGTATTGCAGTTTCTTCCGATTAATTTGTACGAGTTGGATGCAGTATAAAAGAATTTTTTAATATGACTGTAGATATTTTTAATCATAATTGATACAGTTTACCATAAGGTGATTGTTGCAGACAGATTTGTTGGAAAACAAAGATTAAGAAAGATATGAATAAAGCAGTGCTTACATGCATTGGTAAATCTATACAGCTCTCTGTCTCTGAAGTTGAACTTTTCAACTTCTCTCAGTACCATTAGTTGTAATAATAGGGCTACTGAGCATTGTGTTGAATACAAAACATTCTTGATGAATTTCTTTACAGTGAAAACTCTGAATAATTTGTTGGCAGTATAGGGCCCCATTCAGTTCTCTCCAGTCACTGATTCCAATCTACATCTGCAGGTACATTGGTGTCTAGAAAAGAGTTCAGACAAAAAATGATTTGAACTGTCAGAAATACAAATTGTGTGCCATTTTACATGGCTAGATGGGACAGTAAGAATACATAATGAATATTTACTTACTCAGCAATTGTTTATTCAAACTAACGTTCATCGGGAGGCAATAGAAGAGTGACATACTTTTCCACATAGTCACCCTGAACTTCAGGCATTTGTTACTATGTGTTATGAGTGAAAGTATCTGGGCTTTGTGAATGGAACCCCACTGATACAGCATCTTGCACTTCTGCAACATTTTGGAATCTGTGACCTTCATTCCCTGATGAATGGTATAAAAATTAATCTATAGTAACAGTTTGGATTTATTGTTACTTCACAAGATAGACCCTTTGATTTTTCATGCACTCACTGCACACAAGGCTCTAGCCTTAAGAACATACAAAATTCCTTCATAAACTGTATGGGGATTTTTGGAATACCTATATTTCTTTGTTTGCTGTTTGTATTCCTACTTAATGTAAGCCGTGCCTCATCGGATAACAATGCAAGTTCTGAATCAAGAAATACATTGGGTTTCGAATGTTGCAATCACCTGCAATATTCCTTCCCAGTCTGGAGGAAAGAGTTCTTGTATGGTTATGTTCTTGAACGTTCTGTTGGTCTGCTTTAAGAACTACCATGTGGAAAGATTTTTGGGATTTCCTTTCAAGTTCAGTGTAGTATAGTTCTCTTCAGTTACAATATGATGTTTTCATGTTATCTTTTTTTCCAGCATGGAATCTGTCTCTCATAACTTCCTGCTAGTTTGTTTCACACAGCACATTTTTCGTAAAATATATGGTGATATATTTTTCATGATACATACTTTTCAGAAGTATTGTTCAACTGAATATGTGTCAGAAGCACACTAAGACCTTCTGTAATCTATGACCAACATAAGATCACTGTACACCCTTACTGTGGCTCAGATTCCCATGCTGATAACACTGCAGTTGTGTTGGCTAGTATTAACGCAGACTGTATATGTCTGGAGCTTGGGATGATAAAGTTACCTTTTGTTCTGTCACTGCCTGATCTGTGTGAGAAAGTAATGCATTGTGTAGGTGAAATATACTGTTCATTCTTTTGCCTGTCAGGGAACATTTATTCTGGTAAATGTGTTGGAAGGTCATTACATGAGTGAAATTTGAATTACTAAAAGTATTTAAAATTTTACATCAAATAAATATGTCGCAACAGTCCGATTGACTGCCTGGCCCAGTGCAGGATGTCTTGGTTTGATTCCCAGCATGGCAGTCTTTTTCTCTTTGCCATCATGTCCAGACAGGCTTAGTCATCCAATCAGCATCCTGTTCACTAGCAACTGGGCGCGTATCCCCCATCTAGTGCCAAGATTATGCATTATGTTATTGGAGTACCTTTAGGAATGATAAAATATTTTGACTACTACATTCTTCACTTCTTTGTTAATATATCCATAATATTTACAGTGCACTGTGTTGACATTTTACTTTAGTAAATGAAATACCTTTCTGTATGTTTTAAAATGTAATTTAATTTACCATGTAGGCACAAGAGTACTGCAACAAATTCATGCTCTCTGAACTGGCTGTGAAATTTAGCTTTGAGGTGTTCTCTTCAAACTTCCATTTATATGAGAAAGTACAATATGTATGTGGTGATTTTGTACTGCTGTGGGACTTCACTTTCAGATAAGTTACAACATAATAACCACTTTGTTTTGTTGCACTTTGTGACTGTGTACACCAGTATGAGAGCTCCAAAGTACACAATGTGTGAAAGATGTTTGTTTATTTTAGAACCTACCTGTTTTGGCTAATTTACTTCCTGAGGAATCATGAAGATACATAATTCTTATCAGTTTTATTTTTTATTTTATATATTCTCTTCTACATAATTTTAATATGTACAGCCTGGAAGTCTTCCTATATATATTTTTATGATACTTGAGGATGGTAACCAGCCAAACATGTCAGATCTAAAAACATTAACATCTTCCAAATTGCATACTTTTTTCATCTCTCTGTCTTATTAGCCCCTTGTTACCTTTGGCCTTTTTTGTAACTCATGGTTATTTATTCACTAATGTCGCCTTATTTCTCATCTTACTAGATCCAAGGAACATTTTGTGCAAGCACTCTTATGTAAACATTCCCCTTAATATTCCATACCTGTTCTCCAAGTTACGAATGCAGTAACAGCCTTAAGGATGGCTACAGACCTCTGGTCCAGCCAAGTGAAGGTGTAAGGTATTGTGCCAAGGATTATGTGGCATTGCAATGGAAATGATGGTTGGCATGTACAATTCTGTTGGCAGCATCAGACAACATTCAGCCTTCCATGTATACAGGTATCTGCAGGTGGAAACATTTATTATTCTAATACTCATGGGACTAGATTGGGTACTGGAAGAAAAAAAATGTCATATACACCAAAACTAGTAGCAGTTCCAAGCAAAGAAGACTGTTCTCCTCAACAGTTGTCATTTCTGTCATTCCACCGCAGGGTGTTGTCAGTTTCAACAACCTGTGGATGTTGAGGAGTGAGCCAAAGAAGAGGCTTGCCAGTTGTGAGAGACCTACCACAAAATGTTTTCAAATTAGCATGCATCATAGTAAGGTGGTGACAGCAGTTCCTTGACAAAAATTTGCCCTGAATTCGTGTGAACTTAGTACTTACTCAGGAATCCTGGTTATAAGGAGGTAAAGTAAATCACCTACTGGCTCTGTTTTACCTAATGGCAACTACAGAACAGGTACTTGTATGAGGAATCACACTTTTGCATTAGCTGTGCTGGAGCTCTGTTCTAGGGGTGTGACATTGGTGAGGATAACACATAACAGGAACAATCCAGATTGATCTTATTACCTCAGCGTATTTTCTTTATGATGTGGATAAACCATCACCAACCAAGAACATGATGGGTGTCACTGACTACTGCATGTAACAGGAGAAAGCAGTTCACCACTGATGGTGATGCAAGTCTACTACACATCATAGAGGGGAGTACTTGCACTGAAATAGGAGAAGAAAGCTTAATGGAATATTTGGTGACTTTGAACCTGCATATTTTCAGCAGCAGTAACAAACCTACCTTTGTGTTTAACAACATGAAGGAGGTTATTGACCTTGAAATAAGGAACCTAGTGAATGGCTCGCATGTATCTGATGAGCCTTCTTTGTCAGATTTCAGATTCATATGCTTCCAGAAAGGAAGCTTTGAACTGATAGGAGCTACTGTTAGGTATCCCAACAAAATGGACTGGGAATTACAGAGGTAACAAAGGTAAGTATTGAAGTAGTACCACAAAACATGCAGCAGGGCTGGCCAACATGCAGCCCTCAAGGGAAGTATCTGTAGGCCTCAGTCACCTGAACAGTTTCAGCGATACAACTGAACAGACATAATATGTCTACAGAACTTGGTATGGCAACTTAATAAACAGCAATAATAAAAATGTCATGTTTGTACATAAGGGATTTCTAGTTACTTCAGTCCCTCCTTCCCTATCAGTGAATGAGTACACAAGTGCAGCCCTCTGGTGAGTCCTTACAAAATGTATGACCTGCCAATGGGTTGAAGGTGGCCAGCCCTTGTGTAGAGAAAGTTATTGATCGACTTCAAAGGCCATCCTCTCACCGTAATTCCAGAATTTGCTGGCTAGGATTGCTCACTTGCTGAGCTGTATGTGAGCAGATGAAAAAGTTGAAACACAGCCAAAAGGTGTGTAGATGTAGATAGAGCATTTGATGTATCCTTATTTGCAGCAATAGCAAAAGCCACCAAAGGAATAGAGTTGAGCCTACTATTTGCACTATGCAGGGAAGTTGAAACAATAACCACAGTGAAAGGATAAACCATCAGGGGTTCCAAAACAAAGGGGTGTCCACAGGTAGGGGTTTGTTATCTCTGCTGTGGAATGGGGTGGTGGAAGAGGAGCTTACTGATGTTGATGGTTATACCATGGGGTATCTATACAGTGTGTATCAGTCCTAATAAATAGGAATGTCCCTCAGACTGTGTCAAATTTACAGCATACAGCTCTGATAAACCAAATGTCAAACCAAATAAAATGGTAGTTGTCTGTTTTCCAATGAACATGGATATAAATGGCCTTAAAGAATCAATTTTGGTATAATACTACTGTCAAAATTAACCCAGTTTTGGACAAGGTACTAACATGGAAGAAAGAGCTGAACAGTCACAAACAAGACATGTGGGACATTCTGAAACTCTATGGGCAAATGTAGTATTGGATATTCACCATGGTGGTAAGGCAAATGTAGTATTGGATATTCACCATGGTGGTAAGACCCAAAACTACCTACACCACTGCAGTATGGCATCCCAAGGCCAAGAACAAAACTATCAGGGACAAACTAAGCAAACTACAAAGCCTCTCCTGTGTGGATATCACTGGAGATGTAAAGTTGACTCCTGCAGCAGCAGTTGAGGATTTTGAAGTGCATGACAGGCCTATAGTGTCATGCATAAGAAGACTGCTAGAACAATAGAGTGTTTGTTAAACAGGAAAGTGGAGCTTATTAGTGGGAAATGGTATACTGAGGAAGAAACCGATAATCAAGAACACCAGGCCTGCAGGGAAAGATAGATAACAGCCCAGAAGATGAAAACAGTGAGTGCAGTAGTACATCAGGTGTATTAGATACTTTAAAAGTACAAGACGCTGAACAAAAGTGTGAGTGTGAAAATATCTCGCACATAGTGAATAAAAAATCACCGAAAAGACCTAGAAGACAGCCTGTAACCAGGAACAAAGATTTTTTATGGACAAACATCAGCAAGAACTAACAAGGGGAGAAAAGGAAAGTAGATATAAAAGTGTTACTATTAATTCAAACCTTTCAGTTTTGCATCGAAACATACAAACTAAAAGTAACAAACAAATTGAAATAGATCTTGTATTAAAGTCAAGTCTAAAGAATATTGATGTGTTATGTTTTACAGAGCATTGGGTAAAGGAGGACTATTTAAAATTAATTAAGATAGATCAGTATAAGTTAGTAAGTTACTTTAGCAGAAAGAACTATAACCATGGTGGATCATGTGTATATGTGAAAAAAAGTGTCTCTACTAAAGATCTAAACTGTTTTCAGGATATTAGTGTGGAGAAGGAATTTTAAATGTCCATGACTGAATTGGTAGATTATGGTTACATTATTGTGTGTATTTATAGATCACCTGATAGAAATTTTTGGATATTTTTAAAAAAACTTGAATTAATAATGCAGAAAATACAGTCTAGGAATAAAAAGCTTCTATTATGTGGTGACTGGAACTTAAACTTTATGTTGCATAACAGAAGGTTACAAGAAGTACAAAATCTATTAGAGAATTATGATATGATTAATACGGTAAGATCCCCGACTAGAATTACCCCCTCCACTGAATCTCAGATATTATATCAAAGAAAGATAATCCAGAATTAAGATTATCTGTAGTAGACTTGGGTTTTTCTGATCACCTAGCACAAATAGTAAGAATAAATATTGGTAAAGGAAATAGGAGAACTAAAATCATTGTGAGAAGGCAGTTAACAAACAGTGGTATTGAAGAATTAAAAAATTTACTATCAAAGAAATCATGGAATGAAGTATTCAATCACTCAAATGTAAACTCTTCTTTAAAAACATTTTTTGATATATTTTTTTACTGTTTTGATGTAGCATTCCCATATAAGAGGGTAAAATTAAGGGAAAGAATAAATAAAAGGTGGCTCTCAAAGGGATTAATAGTTTCAAGTAAAAGAATGCAAATCTTAAACAATCTAAAAAGAACATTTACCCTCACGAGGAAGGCTCTAATCTATATAGAAAAATATCAAAGAATATATAAAAGAGTATTAAAAGAAGAAGAAGAAGGGAAAAAAAATAGGAGAAAATAGTAGGTATGTTATAGAGTCAATGGACAGAACAAAAGCCATGTGGCAACCAATAAACAGAGAAATTGGTAAAGGTCCAGAAAATGATAAGTTGGAAATGAGGATAGGAAAAAAAATTGTCTCAAACCCTACTGAGATTACTGAAAAACTGAATGTGTACTTTATTAGTACTGTGGAAGAACTGGTAAAGCAAAATAGTAATAGGAGTGATAATAAATTAGAGATGAAACATTGTCCAAATTCCATTTTTATTTATCCTGTAACTGAAGAAGAAGTGATTGTCTTACTAAGAGCTTGAAAAGCAAGCCTACTGCAGGTTATGATGACATACTTGAGAGTCTATTTAAACAATGTATACAATTAATTAAAGGACCATTGGCACATATTTATAATGTATTGCTGAACTCAGGTGCCTTCCCAAATGAATGGAAAACAGCAAAAGTGAAACCTTTGTATAAAAAGGGAGATAGGTATGACATGCTGAACTTTAGACCAATATCAATAATACCTGTCTTTGCTAAACTATTAGAAAGATTGATGTATAATAGGATAATATCTTTTTTTGTATGAGAACAAGGTTTTTACAGAAGCTCAAAATGGTTTTAGGAAAGGTAAATGTATTGAAACAGCTGTTCAGTCATTTATTGAAATTATTCAGGAGGCCCTAGATAAATGAGTTCACACCATTGGAATATTTATTGATGTAGCAAAAGCCTATGATGTATTCAATCATAAGTTATTACAAAAAAACTGTCCTCCTATGGTATAAGGGGCTCCACAAACTCGTGGTTTAGGTCTTATTTGACAAACAGAAGACAATTTGTTGAGGTTAACCAGAGTGACTCTAGCAGTGTTAAGGTAAACAGATATAGGTCCTCTTCTACAGAAATTAAACGTGTGCCACAGGGATCGGTACTTGGTCTGTTGTTATTCTCGCTGTACATAAATGACCTTCCCTTAAATATTCACGGTGCAAATTTAGTGATGTTTGCTGATGATATTAATGTTTTAATTACAGATAGTGATGTAGGATTGCTTCAAAACGAAATTGATAGGGTAATAACAGCGTTAGAAACCTGGTTCAACAGGAACAATCTCGTAATAAACGCAGGAAAAACAAAAGTAATGTTGTTTCATAACAGACAAACGAATTTTCTGGTAAAACCTCAAGTCACTTTTAACAAAATGAACTTGGATTATACAGCTGAAATGAAATTTCTTGGTATCCATATAACGCAGACATTAAAATGGAACTCCCATGCACAGTCATTAGCAAGTAAATTGGGTAAGGTATCCTTTATGATAAAGTCTCTTAAGGATATTTTGAGTCCAAATATGATTTTAAACATTTATTTTACGAAATTTCAATCATTTCTACTCTTTGGTATATTATTTGGGGG
>Ga0209737_10004215_pt1 | contig 10121 bp, 3 predicted proteins | sample TergutCu122P3_FD_187284 | JGI IMG/M metagenome (GOLD analysis project Ga0209737, IMG submission 187284) | Cubitermes ugandensis P3 segment gut microbial communities from Kakamega Forest, Kenya - Cu122 P3 (SPAdes) (version 2) | ecosystem: Host-associated > Arthropoda: Insects > Digestive system >...
AAATCTGGTCTCTGCCCAGACCGGCCCAAAGGCTGAATACCAATAATAATAATAATAATCCATTCCTCATCCCCTGCAGTCTCAGTCCACACTCTATAACCATTAAATTACACAACCTCCTCTTCCTGTCCTATTCCTTCCTCTTAGTTACTGGTTGATGACTATCCTAATTCTGTAGATGTTTTCTGACACAGTGGGAAAATTAAAATTTTCACACATTCTCAGAAATTTCATATTTTTGTGACTTGAAAAAAGCCTGGGCCATTTGGCACCCTATTCTGAATTCTGTTGGATACCAGGACAGAGCTCTTTGAAACCCATGAAACTGGGACGAACAGGATCCTTATCCATAAGGCCCATATAATTCACATTCTGTGTTAAGTAGAGCTGTCATTATTGTACATCCTCAGAAATAGTAGGTGATGGACCAGTGGAATAAACTGGTGTAAAAAATAGATTTGCCCGTGGTAATAAACATATTCTTTTATAGCCATCAGCCTTGTCTTCACCCAGATAGAAAGAAACTGGACCATCAGAATTTGGCAGTATATTTGTGTTGATGTATTCTCTTATTGTAAGTAAAAAGTAAATAAATTAGTCCACTTTTCAGTATTTGTAGATTACATATGTGTGGCAAATTGGCATTGAAATAACATAGAGGAAAATGAAATATTAAAGAACTATAAAATAAAAATATGTAAGGTAAAAAGCAACACAGAGATTGCAGCAAGCCACGAACCTGTGATCTTCCACTTGGAAGTGCCACATCTTAACCCCTACACTACCCACCCACCAGAGAATCAGTGACTTGATCAACAGTGATAAGGTAGGTAAAAATTTCCCTCTTAATTGTCTCAGAAGTTCTGAGTATGACTGTGTACTTTAGGACAGTTCTTTACCCTAACAGATTTTAAGGTGAATTGGTGAGGACTCCATCGTTTACTCCTCTTGTAAAATACAACACGTTATTTCAGTCAGCACAACAGTAAACTTTAGTAGAATACAGTCATCTACATATTGAGTTACTTACATGTTTTGACTGTTTTTGGTCAATGTAAGGTAAGAAGTTTGTATCTGAAAGCAATCTCTGTATGTGTGTGTATGTGTGTACAGACAGTGGTGCAGCCACCCTGGTTGGAAGAGTGCACAATGACTATCTTAAGCGATGAAATGTTATTTAATGTGCTCAAACAAATTTTAAATTATTAATCCAAATCAAAGTACACTGCATAAATGAATGTGATTTTCAAATTCAAGATTTCTCTTATGGACAGCCATTCTGATTATGTGCCCAGGGTGCCACAAACCCAGCTATGCCACTGGTCTGTATGAATACCAATTCATTATCATATCTGCTGTTATGGACTGACTGAGGGCAGAGAAATGACGTCTGGAAGTTGGATCGCATTACTGTAAATTTAACAGCACTCTACAGTGAACCCTTGGTCATTCACCTGTCAATCAACAGACCCCTACATCAACCAACCTGCCCTTCCAAAACCCCAGAGCAATTATTGGAGACAAATCCAAGTTATTGGTGTATTACACTTAATTTAGCATTAGGTAACATATTGTACTATATTTGTTGGTGGTCATTTATGTAAGATACATAACTATATTTGCATAGTGATAAAACTTAGTCTGGCCTAGGCCTGTTTACACCTACATAACACAGAACAAACTTCATGAAGCTGTAGAAGCCCTTGACACATATTTAGGTCTTACAGTATGGTCTAGGGCTTCTTTTCTTATTCTGTATTAAAATTCTAACATTTTATCTAAAACAATTGGTGTTAAACAGAAAATTCCCCACTGTAAATAATTACAGGCGTTTTATAGAACTCTGTTAGAAATAGTTTTTATTCATGAAAAATATTCCACAAAATGGAATCCTGAATTGCACCGTCATATAAGACAAATATTTACACCATTTAATTATTACAGAGTTGGCAGCAGCAGATGCTGCTAACAGATTTTCATCCTTGCTGTAAAGTATTATGAACAGACGGACATCTCCCTCCATAGAAGTTAGGAAATGGGAAGCAAAACAGTTAACACAGTGTAGTAGTTCCTAGGGTATTGTTGACTTACGTAACAGGGTTTTGTCTTCACTGCAAGCTTAAATGTTTGTGGCATTTCTTCATTTGGATACTGAAGATGGTGTAAATTTTGGTAGTAGATTTGAATTCTTTTAACCTAGCACCCATGGGAACAGACAAGTGCCAGATTATCCAACATTCTGGAGTACCTAACGATACCTATACTTACCATAGTTCTTACGGGTAATTTTTGTTACTGCTCCTACACTTGGGCTGTACAAATAATCAGAGGAGTATTCTCTTTGTATATCTGCTGCTGGTTTACTGTCATCAGGTTAATCTCTTCTGGAGGGGAGTGGTGGTTGTTGTGGTAGTGGGGGTGGGGGTGGGGGAGTATCTCCTCAGAGTCTACAGTGATGCTGAAAGACCAGGAGACTCTCAGTCAGGAGTCTTCATAGCTAAAGATGATGATGCAGTAGGAGTCAAGGGGTCAGGAAATAGCACATCAGTCAAAGTAGAGACATCCTTGGTGGCCGTTCTGGAGGATTTCCACACTTGGAGGCTATTCCTTAGCTGCTGAAGTATCAGGATTTCTGGATGATCAGCAATTGGATTAAAGGAATTCCATTGCAAATGTAGACTTTTAAATGAGGAACACAACCAAACATCAACGTGAAATTTCGTAACTTGATATTTCTCTGACCATGCATCATGAATTGACTATAATTACCAACTTGATGCACTGACTGATAATAAGTGCATCAAGTTGGTAATTAATATATAGTGAAATTTCATGTTCCAGTCCCATTACTTGTTACCCAGTATTTATGCCTCATCTAACCAAACAAATCAAATGATTGTCATTCTAATTCCTTGATTTTTACTATTATTTTGGCACATAACATTTTAGTAAACCACTAAAATGTAGTGCATCCTTACAGTGTGTTGGGTGAACTGAAGAAAAATCAGCAAATATGATCTTACATTATATATATGCACCTAAGCAAACACATAAGCACACTGCTGAAAATAAAGACTACAAAATTATGCTCAGAGATAATTCTTTATTTTTTCCTCAAACTTCAGGTAGTAGGGAAACACAAAATGGAGGAAATTAAACTATTATATTTGGTATGCAGTACTTGAAGTGAGGGAAATTGTAACATGATGACGTGTGATACTTGACTTCTGCGTTCTTTGCGACTTCTGGCTATAACATCAGAGTCTGTGGCATCAGAGACAAGTAAGCTAGCATCAAAGTTCCTGGAACAGCTATTGTTTGGGAACAGAAAGTGAGGCAGATGAATTATATCCCAACACATACTCTAAGCAGAACCAAGGTATGGATTCAGGTCTTATGGGATGTGACACTGTTTCAGGGCTAGTGATATCATATGTTTCAGAGGAACATAACGTCAATTCTTCTTGGATTGCTTGACATTTGAAGATGTAGGTAATATGTTCGTTTGAAACTTCGGAAACCATTTGCCCAATGACACTGTGTCACATCCAAGAAGACGCTGTGAGAACCTTAAATCCCACACAGCTAGCCAGCTCTATGTTATGTTGCCACTTACGGGACATGATGCTGGCCACAGGCACGGAGTATTGAAATCAATTTAAAGCAGAGACAAATATGTTGAAAAGATGATTTGCAAGAAAGGTACTATGTTCAATATTTGCTTTACCTTATAGCAAATTTAAAATACATTTCAAATAATTCACAAATCAAAATTTCACAAATCATCTATGTTTTTGTAAGAAATACTGTTTTATATTAGATAAAATTTAATTTGATCATTAAAATAGGGGTCTATTAATTCTTATTGTAGGGGTTTCAATTCCCCTGAAACCAAGGGGCTGTCAGCTGTATTTTTTGACTCAATGGTAATACTACTAGTATGGAGGAAATGCAGCTCTTGTCCAATCATATCCGGATAAAATACCATAGTGCAGTCAAGCCCGGTAACGGTTAGACTGTTATATACATAATTATAATATATTACAATGTCTTTTGATTGCACTTCAACCAATGTCTGATAAAACAACATTCTAAGAAAATTTATGTTTCAGGGACTGATAGAATCTCCATTGTCAGTTACAAAGGCAGACAGTCTACATATCATAATGCTTTAGTATGGTGCATTTTAATCAGTCAAGGGATAAATTCTGTGTACCATAATGATTGTAATAGTGGTAGTGGTGAAGGTGATGATACAAGACTGACAGATCAAAATTTGTTGACAAATTCAAATGTACACTTACCTTTCGAAATTTCATAAATATCCACCAAGTGATCTTGAAAAGGAGACATGTAAATTAGCAGATACACAACATGACTCATCCATTACATATTCGATTTGTGTGTGCATGTACAAAAAAAAAAAAGTGATATAAAATTCCATCCCATTTTACCTCACTTCAAGCACTGTAAATGTTACAAATATTTTTTACTACAATCTGCTGCTGAATCATCACTTACCCAACTTTTCTTCCTCTACAACCTTAACTAGCTTTACTGAATGTGGTTTATCGAACATACATCTTCCTGCAGTCACAATCATCACATATGGCAACAGACTGCACTTTACACAGACACCAAGTAGGACCCTTCAATTGCAGCAACATTCCAAACACAGGATTGCCTCTCATTGCACCAATTCCACAGTTACAGTAGGGCAAGGAAACCATGATCAATTCTGCCTTATGTTAATAGTGTGTTTACTGATCTGTTAGTACCTTAAGGTTACATCACGTGTATTAAGTTCTTAATTTGGACGCGATCTTGCTGAACATATCGTACAAAAATTGTAACAGGCAACAACATCACTGTCAGTGAGTCTTGTCACTTGTGTCTGTAAGGCTATGTTCACATGATTGTCAGCCTTTGCTAGAAAACAGCAATATTATATAAACTTGTAAATATAATCAGAGGAATGGATATAGAATGATTAATGCAGTGGTGCCTAAAGGAAAGTCACCAAGGTTTGCATGAAATTGAGCTTCCCAAAACATCACAAAATGTGGATTCGAGATTTCCACTGCAGTATTGTTGAGGAATAAAGTCTTTTGGGGTGAGATACTGTGTTCACGTGTGTCTCCTAGTATTCTGAATGAATGCTGAGAAACACTGACCCAATGAGAAGGCATCAGATGCTCAACATCAGATAATGTTCTACATCTTTATGAGTCTGAAGGAGGTACCCGTGAAAGACAGTTCCATGTTTTACATAGAGGCACCAGTGTTATTTAGTATTTATTGAGTATTTCAGCCTCCACAGCTATCAGTGGCTATCCAACCATTTGCCTGGAGGAATTGTAAAACACCGCACACAACGCCACTCAAGATAATATGTCTCAGGACTGAGAAGCAAGCTTTAAATCTCTGGACACTTAAGAGCGCTGACCACATAACTAAGATGTTAGGTCTTACTCTGACAGATATTACAGCCAAGCCAGTCTATCCTGCAAAATCAATTCACAACAGACCCTGCCATCAAAGGATGTAACACTTTGTAAATCCTTCCTACAAAATATTATCTATTTATGGTAGCTGCATGGCTGGGATTGTACATGTCACAAGACGTGAGTTATCTGTATATCAAAAAATTTGTCTGTAAGGTTTTTAGTTCCTAATTCACATTTTACATGACATTAAATAATGACATTTAAGTATAATTTATGCACATTATTCCTATTGGCCACAATGTATTTAGATGGTTATCAGTTTATAATTTGGTATCAGAAAAACTCAGAAACATTGTTATGTGTGCTGTTGGTGGAACATCTACGCTAATTCATAAATATGTTTTCTGTTAATGGGCACATTTTATAAAGCATTGGCTCTTATTACTATGATCCCTTATCCAGTAAGGATGTTGTCGGGAGTGACGAGAGCACATTGAACAAAACCCTGTTGCACAAACTTCTTGTGGGAGAAAAGGGATTATGTTAGCACAGAAGCTAATGGACCATCCACCTCCTTCCCCATCACTGAAAATACATATATTTCTGGACTATAAATATTTGTACAGTACTTGGGTAGCCGATTCTTTTAGCTTCCATGCAGTTGAGTAATCTCACACTTTTTCCATATTTAAGTTTTCTGACTTTCAGTAAATTTTGTGTCTGATATATTTAGTTATTTAAAACTGCATATAATCCAAATCACCCTAAAACCGTGTTCGGTTGAGTGGTTAATCCATTCAGTAACATAGGTAAGGTAGGAACACAGGTCCATGACCTGCAATTTTTGTGTTAACTAATGGAGCATGGACCCCAAAATTTTCCATGAGACTCCAAAAATAGACAGACAGCCAGACAAAAACACATGTATTTTATCTATTATCCTCAGGCAAATGTGTTTATTTCTATCCATGTTTTGACATTGTGATTGGTTATTTCTGTGAAAGGAATGTTTCTTCCTAATAGTTTCAGGTGTCTGCAGTGCAGTAGTGAACATGTAATATCCTGTTTTATTGTGTGCCTGAACTAGTTGTCACAAACACGTCAGTCTGTGTACTATTATGTATGAAATGGAAACAAGAGGGAATATGGGGGATTTTGTGTCATGAGAGGAATATATATCTTAAATACTTAGGTCAGAAAATAATGGTACCTGGAAGGCTGTTGCAGTTCTTAATGATTATTTAATCACCATAACTCGAACTGAAATCATGAACTGTTCAAACAACACCACATTTGTGATTCATTAAAGTAATGAGAGGTTGTGGACAAATTTATCTTTGAGGATTTGGGTCTTGTAGATTGTACAACTGAGCATCAGAGTTATTGTTTTTTCAGTATTTCAAAGCAATGTACTGCCTCCATCTTCAAAGGTCATGGATTCCTAGACTGCTACTACTCCTTGCAGATGGAAGCAGTACATTGTTTTGAAATGTTGAGAAACAAAACAAGCAATATATGTATAACACAACATTGAGGCGTGTTCATGTATCCATTGTTGTAGTGGAAAAGCAATGAGTATTACACAACCTGTGTGTGCAATGGTAGCCATAGGTATCCATTATGCAACGCGCATGTGCCATATTGTCCTCTGTGGCCTGCCCTACTCTACAACATTTCTCCAGTTTATCTCACAAACGGCAAGATTTTAAAAAAGAGATTACTGAACATAAAATGTGTGTTTTGAGTTTTTCTACAACTTTTATCTGAAATATTTTTCATTCTAAGAAGAATTGAGCTAGATATAATAAAAATGTCTATTGATCTTTATGTACAATGCCCGTTATTCTTGTCCGACTGTAATGAAACTTGAATTTTCTTGATAGATTTTCGAAAAATCCTCAAATATCAAATTTCATGAATATCCGTGCAGTGAGAGCCGGGTTGTTCGATGCGGATGGACAGAAATGACAAAGCTAATAGTTGCTTTTCGCAATTTTGCGAATGCGGCTAAATAGCAATTTCTGTACAGGCACTAAGGGTTCCTGGAGGTTAAGGCTCACAGATTTCAAGACAATAGGCACATGAAGGTGGTCAGGTTATCAGCCCTAAGCACCGGCCTCCTTTACCCCTAAAAGAAATGCCTGGAACCCATTTCTATTAGAGGCTGATTCGACCCCCAGGGCCATAGCGCAGCCGGATGGATTATGTCAATAAAATTCCGATGATACCATCGGGAATCGAACCTGCGACCTTCCAACTTGAAGCGAAGTGACTCAACCAACTGCACCACCGCGCACCCCTCAGTAACCCCTACTCAGCGTAAAGAGCTATAAGACCCGAATCCTCACCATCAGCAATGTGGAAATCTCAACTCGTGCAACTGTATATTTGCATTGTAAGTTGCCAAAAAATCAAATTTCAGGCACTTAAAGTAACATAGATAATCAGAACATACATTTCTTGCTGGTCTTATGCAATAGTAAATCATAATATAAATCACAGGTATGTATACAGACAGGGTTATTCACAAAGAACCGAATACTTTAAAATAATGTATTCCTCAGTAACTAAGTATCATATGAATATCTAGTGGGGATAAGTCAATGACCTTGTGTTTGTACCACCTCTTCCATGAAACGTGGAGGAAATGGCATTGTGTCTGTTATGTCAACCATTGTCGGTGATATGCTACAAGGGTTTTGGGATGGATTAGGCTACAGGATTGATGTGTGTCGTGTAACATGAGAGACACACATTGAGAATTTGTAAAATTAAGAAAAGAAACTGTGAGGGTTCCTTCATAAATTGGTTTGGACTACACGTTCATTTGATACTTCAATACTGAGTAATAAATTTTTGAAAGCGTTCAATTTTTTAAGCCCTCCGTGTATGTATATGTATGTATATATACATATATATATATATATACACACACACACACACACACACACACACACAGGCGGACCCCCATATCCGCGGATTCAGCATCCGCGGTTTCAGTTACCCGCGGTTTACTGCGGCCCGAAAAAAAAATTACAAAATTAAAGAAATAAACGGTTCATAAGTTTCAAAACGCGCACGAAGCGAGAACGGGTCCTAACATGATGAAATCCAGCAGCCCAAACGCGCCCACTTCTTGACTCATCTCCCTTCGTCCCAGTGCCCACGCCTCCTCCGGGATTTCCGACCTCTGCGGTGCAGTGGCCGGGATGATCACGCCGAAGGGGGAGACACTCCAAGTTACTGTCCTACCTTACAGGTGCTCGATATGCCCACTCTTGGTGACGCGGCAGATGTCAATCCTGTAATCAAATTCATGCCACTCACGTGGCGGTCGATAGCAGCGACTACCTCCACGATCCTTTGTTCTATCTGTGGTAAATCACGTGGCATAGGGGGCACGTACACACGATCCTTGATGTAACCCCATAAAAAAAATTGCAGGGGGTTAGGTAAGGTGACCGTGGAGGCCAGGGAAGAAGAGGAGAGTCATTGTGAGAAGCGCGCCCAATCCAACGACCGGGAAGTTTAGCACTGGTGTGCACGGACGTCAAAATGGAAGTGTGGCGGGGCTCCGTCTTATTGGAAAATGAAGTCCTCACTATCTTCTGTAATTGTGGCATTAACCACAGTTGCAGCACGTCCAAGTAGTTGATACCGGTAACAGATGACTCCGCAAAGAAAAATGGTCCGTAGACTTTGCAAGACGAAACGGCACAAAACACACTCACTTTAGACGAATGACGGACGTGTTCCATCGGTGCATGAGGATTTTCCGTGCCCCAAATGCGTACGTTGTGACGGTTCGCCTTACCACACACATGAAACGTCGCCTCGTCACTGAAAACCAGGTTCTTAGCAAACCCGTCTTCCTCTAGCCGCTGTTGGAAATCCACGCAGAAGTGTAAAGGACGATTGTGATCCTGGGGATTCAGCGCCTGCAAAGGCTGCAGCCGGTATCCTTCCACGCGAAGACGTTTGCGCAGAATGCGCCAAACACTTGACTGAGGCATCCACAATTCCCGGTTCGCGCGATGTGTTGACTTCTTTGGGCTCCGGACCAATGTTCCTCGCACACGCTCGACAGTCTCGGCCGATGGCCCCAGCCGGCTTGTTCGTTTCGCAGCGCACAGGCAGACACTCTGCTGGAATTTCGTGTACCACTCACGAGTTGCTTTGTCCGTAGGTGGTTCTGTGTCGTACACGGTCCGAAACCTCCGTTGCACCATCACAATTGACTCAGTTTTGGCAAATTCCAAGACACAGAACGCTTTCTTATTCCCTGTCCACGCCATGTTTCGTCACGACTGCGCCCTAGCGGTGAAACCTGCAAGTACGCCACGGCGCCTAGTATAAACACACACACACACACAAATCTTGGAGAGATTCTATACCTACTGATATGCTCCTTTCTGCTATGTTTATCTTGGTTGTTGTGCAGCCGAGTTCGGAAGTTCCGGAGGGACTTATGAATTACCCTGTTTACACACACATAAATACGTAACTTTATTAATGCGTATGAAAAAGAGATATTGCACACACATAATTTAACACGAGCTCTTTCAATAACTTAATGAGCTTTCTACTACAAAATTATTTCACTTATTTTTATAACTTAACATAGGCAATTTTTTTAAAGATGAGAGAATTACTGAATAAGATAACACTGTATAC
>Ga0209737_10004216_pt1 | contig 10118 bp, 9 predicted proteins | sample TergutCu122P3_FD_187284 | JGI IMG/M metagenome (GOLD analysis project Ga0209737, IMG submission 187284) | Cubitermes ugandensis P3 segment gut microbial communities from Kakamega Forest, Kenya - Cu122 P3 (SPAdes) (version 2) | ecosystem: Host-associated > Arthropoda: Insects > Digestive system >...
ACAGGAGGTTCTTATATTGGCGGATTAGTGGGATGGAACAATGGTGTAATTACAAATAGTTATGCTGTTGGAAATGTTTTAAGGATGGGTTATGGTGGTTTAACCGGTGGATTAGTGGGAGGCAACAGCGGTATAATTACAAATAGCCATGCAACTGGAAATGTTACAGGGCATTTTAGTGTTGGCGGATTAGTTGGCGAATTAATGGGAGGCAACTCAATCATAAATAGTTATGCAACTGGAAATGTTATAGGACGTTTCGACGTTGGTGGATTAGTTGGTGGAGGTGCAGGTATAATAACAAACTCCTATGCCACTGGAAATGTAGAAGGAGACGAAGAAGTTGGTGGTTTGGTAGGAAGAAGAGGTGGTTTGGAAATAACAAATTCCTTCTACAACAGCGAAACAAGTGGGCAATCTGACAACGACGGCAGAGGTACGCCTAAAACAACGACAGAAATGCAAAGTGAAGATTTTGTTGCTCTCTTAAATCTTCACGCAAGAAATTTAGAAATGAATAAATGGGTGTGGGCTGAAGGCAAATATCCGACATTAAGTCAAGAGAGATTTATGTTTCAAAGATTCACAATAACTGCCACAGCAGGAACAGGTGGAACAATTTCACCAAGCGGAGATGTTATTGTTCGTGAAGGGTTAAGTGAAACATTTACATTTAATTCTTACGAGCGCAGATTAGTGAAAGATGTTTTGGTAAATGGCAAAAGTGTTGGTGTGGTAAGCTGTTATACATTTGAAAACATGAGCAATGACGCAACAATTGAAGTGATTTTCGGTCACGAAGCTATTGTAGAATGGGAAAACACAGGTTTTATTTATGACGGAAGTCAGCAGATGCCGAGCGCAACGGCAACTACTATTTGTGGTAGATATGTAGAAATTATAGTAAGCAGACAAAAAATTGATGATAGTACTTGGACGGCGCGGGCTTCATTGAAAGAAGAAAATGACGATATTGTTTTAAATAATACCTCTGTAGAATTTATGATATTCCCGCGAAATGTTTATGTTCATTGGGATTATTTACAATTTACCTACGACGGCGAAGAAAAAACTCCGACAGCAACAACGTGCGACGAAATTTTTTCACTCGGCGCAGTTAGCGGAGGAGCGCAAACAAATGCGGGAACTTATGATGTTTCAGTGGATTTGGAAATCCCGAATCCTGACAATATTATTTTGCATAACGCTCAAAGTCAATTTACGATAGCCCCGCGAAATGTTGATGTGATTTGGAGCAACTTGTCGTTTACCTACGACGGCGAAGAAAAAACTCCGACGGCAGTTAGTGCCGATGACGATTATCCGATAACGGCAGTAAGCGGTGGGAACCAAATAAACGCAGGAACTTATGGCGTGTCGGTAAGTTTGAAAACGCCGAGAGGTAATAATGTTGTAATAACAAATCCGACAACAACATTCACAATAAACCAGCGAAATATTTATGTAAATTGGGACAATTTGCAATTTACCTACGACGGCGAAGAAAAAACTCCGACAGCAGTTAGTGCCGATGATGATTATCCAATAACGACAGTCAGAGGAGGAAATCAAATAAATGCAGGAACTTACACAGCTTCGGTCAATTTGCAGGACTCCACCAATACTAATCTTGTTTTACAAAACGCAACAAAGCAATTTACAATCAACAGAGCACAAGGACACGGCAGTGTAACATTGGCAGGTTGGCGTGCAGCCAGTCAACCCAACGCTCCTGTCGTATTTTCCGAAACCAACGGCACTAACGGCGTAAGATTCACGTACAGAAGTGCATCAGACGATAGTTACCCAGAAACTCCAGCAAGACCTGCAAATCCGGGGCTTTACATTGTAAAAGCAATATTCCCCGAAGTGCAAAATTACAATAGTTTTTATGTCGAAAGCGAATTTACAATCAGCAACAGAGACGCCGAGCCGCTTGAAGTTGTTTGGACGGGGCAGACGGAATTTGTGTATAACAAAATGGTACAAGTACCAATTCCGAGCGCAAAAAACAGTAACGGGGAAGGTATTCCTTTGATAGTTCTTAACGGACAATCGGCGGCGGGCGAATATGCGGGCGCACTTGCCGCTATGGCGATAATTCGCGACGAATGGGCAAGGCAATTTTATTATTTGCCCAATAACACGATTGACTACACGATAACTCGCCGTCCGCTGAATGTCGTAATGAGAGACCAAAACGGAAACAGAAGAGACACGATTACCACCGACGAAAATATAAGAACTTCGGGCGAGTTGTTTGACTACATAGAAAGCATTCTCGGCTTCAGTAATTTCGCAACCGACACAATAAATAAGCAAACAGACGACGAAAGCGTTTTGCGTGGCAGCCCGAGGATTGGAATTCAAAACGATAATTCTCAACGCTCTTTGCGAAACAACGACATAATTCTTGACAGAAATATAATTTTGTCGATAGGCGAAAGATTTCTTGTAACTGTAATGACCGACAGTATTACGGCAAACAATTACCGAGTTCTCGGAAGAAATATAGCAATAACAATTGATGAAGGGTTTATAACCTTATCAACCGACCCGCGCGACAACATAACTCCAATCGCGAATGTGAGGAGAACGGATAATCGTTATGGCATAAGATTTGCAATAAATCCTGTTTCCGACAAAGCGGAAATCAGCGTTGTTCTTCCAAATAACGAAAGAGCAGTTGAGGCGAAAATTGTTGTTTATGATATGACTGGTAATGTTGTGCATTCTGGGGCAACGACCGCCTCAGCCACCGGATTGTTGTGGGATTTACGCAACACCGCAGGCAGATTTGTTGCCAACGGCACGTATTTGGTAATTGCCGAAGTGAAAACTCGAAACGGAGAGATTTATCGCTACTCGGCAAAACTTGGAGTAAGGCGGTAAATTAAAGTTTTTCGCAACACCCTCCGATAAACGTAATAAATTAAGGAGGGTGTTATGAATATGAAAACTGATATTATTCAGGCTTATTCAAAGTTGGGATTGAACCTTCAAAAAAGCCAAGTTGTAAATTCTTGGGCGTTAAATAATAAAAATCCGAGCGGGAAAAACTTTTTCGCGGTTTTGCAAGATGTGAAAAGAGAAACGGCTGAAATGAGGCGAATGAACGAAGCCGCCAAAAAGCAAAGAGATGCCGAGAAAAAAGCCGCGGATGACCAGCGCAGAGCATTTATTATCGCGGCAAAAATAAGGAGAGGGGAGCGCGTTTCGCCCGAAGAAATGAGGTTTCTTATGAACGCCGATGTTTTTTTGTATATTTTTGCCAAAATGGACGCTGCAAGAAACGAAAACGACAAAGCGAAATACGGGGACATTTTGAAAAGAGGCAAAGGCGGCGAACTTTCCGGCGGCGAAATGCTTGCTTCGTTAAGTTATATGAATTTTGCGACAGCGGAATAAAAATTACCCTAATTTCTCCGCCAATTCTTTAGCGAAAATCGAAAGCGAATTATCTCTCGCGCCGCAAATTAAAATTGACTCATTTTCTTTAACAGTGTTTTTCAAAATACCGGCTAATTTTTCGCGGCTTTCAACATAAAAAAATCTATTTTTGTCGCCTAATTCGTCAGCCATTTTGTCGCTGTCAACGGATTTATCGGCTGTTCCGCCCGCATAAAATGTTGGGAGCAAATATAATTTGTCTTCGGGGCGAAGCGTTTTCGCAAACATTTCTTTCAAATCGTCGAACATAAATTTCAACGGACCAAATCCGTGCGGCTGAAACACTGCCGAAACGGGCGCTTTTCGCATTTGTGCCGCGAAAATTGCCGCCGAAATTTTGTCGGGATTGTGTGCGTAATCGTCAATTACCAAAATCCCGTTTTTTGCCGGATATTTGTCGAATCGCCGCGCAATTCCGCCATAAGTTTGCAACGCCTCGGCGATAATTTGCGGCTCGATTCCCAATTCCGAACAAACCGCGAACGCCGCGAGAGCGTTTGAAATTGTGTGCTTTCCGGTAAAATTCACGATGATTGAACATACCCCGTCTGCCTGCGGCATCCACCCCTTTACAAAAGGGGAATTTTCACATTTGCGCAACTGACAATTCCCCGCTTTTAGAGGGGTGGCGGGGGTGTTATCCCCCGACGGGGTGTGTATCGCAAATGCGCAGGAATTTTCCGCGCACGACCACCTTATCGGGTGGAAATCCGCGTTTGGCGAAAATCCAAATGTTTTCCCTGAAAAATCCGCAAAATTATCGTCATCTTTGTTAAAAATCGTTAAATTTGATTGACTTGATGCGGTTTTCAAAAGCGAAATCACTTCATCTATTTCTTTATGGTCTCTCGAAATATTGAGCAAAACCGAAATTTCGGGGAAATAACGCACTACAGTTCCGTCGCTTTCGTCGGCTTCTATTACCAAAATTTCTTTTTCTTCTGTTTTTTCAGCGCGAAAAGCATTTCCGAGCAGTCCCTTTTTTCGCAGAGAATGCAAGTTTGCGCCGCCGATGAAAGACGCATTTTTGTCGGCAAAATCCAAAATATGAAAAATCATTGCCGAAACCGACGATTTTCCGCTCGTTCCCGTTACCGAAATTGTGTGGCATTTTTTAACAATTTCCGCCAATATTTCGCTTCTGTGGAAAATCGGAATGTTTAATTCGTTCGCCTTTTTTATGTCGGGGTTATCATTTTCGATAGCGGTCGAAACCACAAGCGCCTGCGTATCGGTCGATATTCCGCTTCCGTCCTGCAAAAAAAGCGAAATTCCTTGGCTTTTCAGTATCTTTTCGTCTTCGGCGCTTACCGAACTTCCGATTGAGCGGTCGCTTCCGCCTACCTTGCAATCTTTCGCCAAATATTGAGCAATCGCACTCATTCCGATACCCAAAACGCCGACGAAATGCAGAGATTTCAGTTCTTTTTCGTTAATAAATAAAGACATAATTACCTTTTTGATATTATTTTTTCCAACTAAAATAATATTTGCACAACAAATAAAACAAAATACTGCAATCTTGTGCGGAAATATAGTATTTTCCCGTGGTAAAACAGAAAGGTTTGGTTTATTATGCAAAACGAAAATTTAATTTATCGCATGATTGACGACATAGATTTTTCCATGGCTATGGAAGATATGCCGCTTACATCACAAGATAAACAAATACTTTACGATTGCGCAATCGGCAAGTTAAACATAAACGACGTTTTGAAAGAGACCATAAAAGAACATTCGGTAAGTGCGGCGTGAACGAGTATTTGTATATCGGCGATGAAGATTATTTTTATCCGAACGCTTCGGTGTTGAAAAACAAACTCGGAATAACCGACGAAAAAGCATTGGAAACAGCCGAGCGCAAAATCACAAGTATGAAATTATTTATGTTGCGAATGGATAAATTTGCCGGAAATTTTGATTTTGAGCATTTAAGTTACATTCACAAATTTATTTTCGGCGATATTTACGAATGGGCTGGAAATTTACGAACGGGCGAATTTTTCGCAAAAGGCAGTTCGGTGTTTTGCCGCGGACAATTTCTTAAAACTTACATTTCAGAAATATTTACGAAATTATCAAAAGAAAAATATCTTTGCAATTTGAACAAAAATGAATTTATTGAGCGCACGGCATATTTTATGGGAGAAATAAACGCATTACACCCTTTCAGAGAAGGCAACGGGCGGACATTGCGGGAATTTTTCCGACAATTATCCGAAAATGCGGGCTACGAACTCAATTTTTCAAAATCAAAAAAAGATGACTTGCTAAATGCCGACATATCGGCTTTTAACGGGAATTATCAGCCGTTGATTAAAATATTGGGTAGCGCGGTGAAGGGGATTGGGTAGTAAAATCAATCCGGCAAAGTATTTTTACCGTTATGATAATATCCGTCCGAATTAATCGTTAATTGTTGCGCTTCACGCGATTTTCGGGTGTTTTTTCTGTTTTTGCGCGAAATCTTTTTTCTTTCCGATTTTGCGGCCCCTACCGTTTCGACTTGGACGATAAAGCCGTCTTCGTTCGTGTAGTATCTGTGTTGCGCTTCCGTGAATAATGGTGAAATGCACAAGGCAATTCCCATAACCATAACGTGTTTTTTAATTAAACTCATACTCCCTCCTAAAAGTTATTTGTTTAATTTACAAAAGCATTATCGTTAAAAAGAAATACCGCCAATGACAAAATAATCGTAATTGTGTTTAGGGCTTCCGTTGAGTTTTCTGATTTGTAATAGATTCGCCGTTTTCAAGAGTAATATTTTCTCTTGTTGTGTTTTGTCAAACTGTTGCGGTAATTGTGATTTTAATGGCACTAAAATAATATTTGTTTGCGGCGATGTGGAGGAAAATTGAGATAATTGTTATAAATCGAGTGAAATAGTAGGTCGAAATTTCCGAACTGCTGGATTTTCAAACCAGTATTTTGCCGTTATATAGTTGCTCGGACGGGAAAATCATATCCCAGTTTTTACCCCAAACAATATTTCCGTTTTCGATTTTGAATTTCTTGAAATTCTCCAATTTATTATACTTGTTGTGTTGAGGATGCGGACGTTTCTTCAAAAAAATTCCGAAATCGACAATTCTTTTTTCGGCATCGTTGAAAGTTAATTCAACTTTATGTTCGCCCAAATGTTTTGCCCTGATTATTTCGGGTAAAACAAAAGAAGTATCATTTCCGTATTCTATTGATATTTTCATAATGGTCTCTCTACTTTCTCAAATGGAATATCTTTGTGATAAACAAAGAAATCTACCTATTTGGCAACGATTTGTTGTGAATAGTTTTCAAGAAAAATCTTGAAATCCTTTAATTTCGCACCTTTTAACGGCTTTTTTCCCTTTACTTCTTTAATTTTTATTTCCGTAATTTCACCTTTATATATGTAAAACTCCGCCTTGCTCTCAAATTCACCGTATTTGCCGTGACAATGTATCGGCTCGTGAAAAATACAAAACAATTCCTAAATATTCAAAAATGCTTGGCATAAACGTCCTCTTTTTTTCTTGTTCGAGTATAAAATAATATATGCCGAAAATAAAAAGAGAGGAAAAGGTTTTCCTTCTCATCAATAAATAAAAACGTAATCTCCCGCTTTTACCAAATCGAAAAATTTGACAATATCCTCGTTTTTCATAACAACGCAACCGTGTGAGAAGTGGGTTTTCCCGACATTGCTTTCTTTGTTTGTTCCGTGAATATAAACATATCTGCTTTTTGTGTTTTCATTGTGTTTTTCTAATCCGTCCAACCATAAGATTCGTGTTAAGATAGCATTTTCGCCTAAATTATCCTTGTTGAAATCGCAAATATCTCCCGTTTTTTTCCGCGATTTGAAGACCGTGCCGATTTCTGCATTTGTTCCGATTTTTTTGTAAATTTGGTGCATTCCGCGTGGGGTTTTGTTTGAGCCGCTTTTTTCGCCGCGTCCTTTTTGGGCGCAAGAAATAGGAAATACGAACTTCTCGCCGTTTTTGATTAGCGTTAGCGAAAAATCGCTGAATGAAATAGTTATTAAATTTTTGTTTCTCATAATTTCAATATAAAAAAGAGTTGAGTGATTCCCGGCACACCAAGCGCACTGTTTATCGTTGCTTCCTTCCGAATCTGGCGAGGTTCACAGGACTCAATTGCGAGAGACCCAACTCTAAAAAATGGCGGAGAGAAAGGGGGATTCGAACCCTTGATACAGTTGCCCATATACGCACTTTCCAGGCGCGCTCCTTCGACCAACTCGGACATCTCTCCAAAAAAATCAGGCAGAAAATACTTTCTGCCCAATATAAAATACGATAGAAGTTGAAATTAAATCACTCTAACCGAAATAACTCCGTCAATCGCCGAAATTTTTGCTACTACATCGTCGGTTACCTTGGAATCGGTGTCGATAATGTTGTATGCGATTTCGTCGCGGTGTTTGTTTACCATTTCGGAAATATTTATTCCTGCCGCCGCCAAAGCCGAAGAAATTTGTCCGACCATATTCGGAATGTTTTTGTTGGCAATGGTTATTCGCGTGCTTGTCGGACTTCTGTCGAGTGAAACAACCGGGAAGTTTACGGAGTTTTTGATATTTCCGTTTTCCAAATAGTCGCGCATTTGGTTTGCTGCCATTATTGCGCAATTGTCCTCGGATTCTTCGGTTGAAGCGCCGATGTGCGGAAGCGGTATTACGTTTTTGTAGGTAATTACTTCTTCGTCGGGGAAATCCGTCACGTAACACGCAACTTTTCCGCTTTCTAAAGCCGCTTTCATATCTTTGTTCACGACAAGTCCGCCGCGAGCCAAATTTATTATTCTTACGCCGTCTTTGCAAAGCGACAGTTTTTCCGCGTTAAACATTCCTTTGGTTACGTCGATATAGGGAATGTGAAGCGAAATGTAATCCGATTCGCGTAAAAGCGTTTCGAGTGCGTTTGCTCGAACAACTTTCGGCGAAAGTCCCCACGCAGCATCAACCGAAATATACGGGTCGTAGCCGATGACGTTCATTCCCAAATCCGCAGCGGCATTTGCCGTCAAAACGCCGATTGCGCCGAGACCTACGATTCCCAAGGTCTTGCCTTTAATTTCGTAGCCGCCGAAATTCGCCTTGCCTTTTTCAACCAAATTCGGAACTTCTTCGCCTTTGTCTTTAAGGTCGTTTTTTACCCAGTTTACTCCGCCGATAATGTCTCTCGACGAAATGAGCAAAGCCGCAATCGCCAATTCTTTCACGCCATTTGCGTTTGCGCCCGGAGTGTTGAAAACGACAATTCCTTTTTCGGTGCATTTTCCTATAGGAATGTTGTTTACGCCCGCACCCGCTCTTGCAACCGCTTTAAGCGATTTGGGCAATTCCAAATCGTGCATATTGAAACTGCGCAGAATAATTCCGTCGGGATTTCCGATTTCTCCTGCAATTTCGTAGTTGTCGCGGGGAAGTTTATCCAAACCAATCGCCGCAATTTTGTTGAGTGTCTGAATTTTATACATTTTTTGTCCTTTCCAAAAAATTAAGCATTTTCTTTTTCAAATTTTTCCAGGAAGTTCACAAGCGTTTTCACACCGTCCAAATCAATTGCGTTATAGATTGATGCACGCAAACCGCCTACGCTTCTGTGTCCTTTCAGGTTTATAAGCCCTGCCGCAGTCGCCTGTTTTACGCATTTGTCGTCCAATTCTTCGTTGCCCGTAACAAACGGAACGTTCATAAGAGAGCGGTCTTGTTTGCGAACGGTCGCCTTGAACATTTTTGAATTGTCCAAAAATCCGTAAAGCAAATTCGCTTTTGCAACATTGCGCTTTTTCATTTCTTCCAAGCCGCCCAAATTAAGCAAATGTTCGAAAACTAATCCCGCGATATAAATCGAATATGTCGGGGGAGTGTTATACATCGAGTCGTTTTCAGCGCAAATATCATAGCGAAGCATTGTCGGAGTCATTTCTTTCGCTTTTTCCTTGCTCAATTCCAATAAATCCTTGCGAATAATCACGACTACAAGCCCTGCGGGACCGATATTTTTTTGCGCTCCGGCATAAATAAGCCCGTATTTTGCGACATCAACCGGTTCGCTCAAAATGCTCGAAGACATATCCGTTACAAGCGGCACGCCTCCCACATCGGGCAGAGTGCTCCATTTTGTTCCGAAAATCGTGTTGTTTGTCGTAATATGGAAATACGCGGCATTCGGATTAAATTTGCTTTTATCCAATTCTGGAATGTGGTTGTAGGTTTCCGCTTTGGACGACGCAACAACATTTACCTTGCAGTATTTTTTCGCCTCTTTCAGCGCTTTGTCCGCCCAAGTTCCCGTATCGACATAATCGGCAGCGTCTTTGTCGCCCAGCAAATTCAGCGGAACCGCTGCAAATTGCGTCGAAGCGCCGCCCTGCATATACAAAACATCGTAATTTTCGGGAATATTCATAAGCTTGCGCAAATCTTCTTTCGATTTGAAAAGAATGTTTTCAAACGCTTTTGAGCGGTGACTCATTTCCATTACACTCGTTCCGGTGTTTCCGTAATCCGTCATTTCTCTTGCGGCTCTTTCAAGCACCGAAAGCGGCAACTGCGAAGGTCCCGCCGAAAAATTTAATACTCTTCCCATTTCAAAACTCCTTTCAAAAAGTTCTATTAGTTTAATTTTTTAGTTTTCATTTTCCAAGCCGATAAGAGC
>Ga0209737_10004218_pt1 | contig 10116 bp, 6 predicted proteins | sample TergutCu122P3_FD_187284 | JGI IMG/M metagenome (GOLD analysis project Ga0209737, IMG submission 187284) | Cubitermes ugandensis P3 segment gut microbial communities from Kakamega Forest, Kenya - Cu122 P3 (SPAdes) (version 2) | ecosystem: Host-associated > Arthropoda: Insects > Digestive system >...
TAATTTGCTCCAGATCTGTTCGGGTGAACGGCAGCACTACTTGCAGTAATGGTGCCGTTTGCACGGGCAGAGCTGGAGCAAATTAGCCGCAAGATGGCATGCAATGAATACTTCGGTGCTTCCCTAGTTTAGCCCAGTTTAGCCCAGCTTGAGTTCAGTTTGCTATAATCCTTCAGCAAAGAGACTGGCAGGAGTAAGTTCAACATGGAAAAAGAACCGTTGATTATCGACGGAAAGTATAAGTTGTTAACTGAAATCGGTGAGGGAGGCATGTCCCGGGTTTACCTTGCTCACGACATCCGTCTCAACAAACAGTGGGCAGTAAAAGAGCTTAAATCAACGGGCAATCGGGTTAATGATGAAATAATTGCAAAGAGCTTCATTAAAGAAGCAAATATGATGAAGCAGCTTGACCATCCATTTCTCCCGCGAATAGTAGATATTGTCAATCAGGGCGACTCGGTTTTTGTTGTAATGGACTACATTGAGGGTCGCTCTCTTGCGAAAATTCTTGAAGAATATGGGCCACAGCCTCAGTCGAGTGTCATTGAGTGGGGCCTGGATCTGTGCATTGCCCTTGATTATCTCCATAGGCGAAACCCTCCCATTGTCTATCGAGACATGAAGCCGGCAAATGTCATGCTTCGACCTGATGGCACGGTGCGAATTGTCGATTTTGGGATTGCCAGAGAGTACAAGGAGACAGCACCGGGCACGCGCATCGATGACACTACGATTCTTGGCACTCGTGGTTATGCTGCGCCTGAACAGTTTGGCGGCATTGGCCAGTCTGATCCGCGCACAGATATCTATTGTCTTGGCGCGACACTGTACCATTTGCTTACCGGGTTAAGTCCAGCTGAGCCACCTTATGAGATGTATCCCATTCGGCAGATAAACCCAAGTCTTTCTCCCGGGCTTGAAAAGATCATAACCAAGTGTGTGCAGCAAAACCCAGCTGCCCGTTATCAGAGTTGTGCCGAACTGTATTACGCCCTTGAAAACTATGAGAAGGCAGATGACGCTTATTTTGTGCGCCAACGAAAAAAGCTCCGCACCTTTATTGTCTCTGCTGTTCTGGCTGTTGTTCTTGCGTTGGGGGGCTCAGCAGCTCTGGTTGGTAACACCATTGTGCTGCGAAACAGTTACGAGGGGTTGCTTGACAGGGCTGCTAAAGCTCAAAACGACGAGCGCATGTATTACTATCTGGAAGCAATTGAACTGATGCCTGGCAACCCTCGTGCCTATCTCGAGCTGATAGCCTTTTACAAGGAAGACGGTTGGCTAGATATTGAGGAATACTACCAACTTACCGTTGTGCTTGAAAAGAATCAGAATAAGTTGCGTGCGAGCGGCGAGTATCCGGCTTTTGCTTTTGAAGTGGGAAAGCTCTACTGGTATTTTGATGATGGGAATTTGCTTGATGGACAACGCACTCGAAGCAGCAGGGCCAAACCGTGGTTTCTTGAAGCAACCGCAACCAGTGATGAGTCGCTGCGTAAATCCGCTCAGATATACTACCAATTGGCCTCATTCGACACCGATTTGTTCAGGCTTATCACTGAAGGAGAAGAAGCAGGCATCTATCGTTTGTATTTTGACAATCTGGTCGAGCTGAACCTGCTCTTAGCCACAGAGCCAAACAGTATTGTAAAACTGCGGGCAGCTGCAATTACCATGGGATCCATTGAGATGTATGCAAGCAGGTTTAAGGCTGATGGTGTGAGTAAGGCAGAGCTGCTGAAGCTTATTAATGGTACAGAAGTTTTATTGAGGGGAATAACCCTGAGTAAAGAAACCCTTCTCGCGCTTGCTGCACAAAAGCGCGCGATAGAGGATAGGCTGCCCAGTATCAGGCAGGCAGTCGACGACGCATATTGGGAGAAGGCGGGATCATAGGAAATCATATGGCTGACGTATTATTAACACTTGCTGTTGTGTGTTTTGTGCTAGCAGTATTAGCAATAATCTGCACTATTGTCCTGTTCTTCAGGTTGGATATACGCGCTGTTATCGCAGAACTATCTGGAAAGACCGCAACAGAGGCAATAGCGCGAATCCGTGAAGAAGGAACGCTGCGTCAACACGGGGGGAGAACCCTGCAAAGCATTATGGACGCTGGTCCAACGGGAGCTAGTGCTGCCTCAGGAACTGTTTCGGAAACTGTTTCAGAAACTGCCTCGGAAATGAAGACCGGGCTGTTAGTGCCAGAGCAGAAAACAGAGCTGCTGGTTGCAGCTTCGGAGCAAAAGACCGGGCTGTTGGCAGCCGAGCAGAAAACAGAGTTGCTGGTTGCAGCTTCGGAGCAAAAGACCGGGTTGTTGACATCCGAGCAGAAAACAGAACTGCTTATTGCAGCCTCGGAGCTGAAGACTGGGTTGTTGATTGAGCCCGCAGTACATGATCCAGGTCTTTCTGGCTGATAAAACAGTACAATCTGGCATATCTGAAGCGGTTTTCATGATCAAGCGAGTATCATTACACACGGCATATTGCACGTGGGGTATTATGCACATCACATCGTAAACGGCACATTGTGTTTGCATGTAACAACACCTGGGGGAGCGGTTGTACCGCCGTGATTCGGCGAAATGGAGAACAGATATGATTATTGCCATTGACGGTCCGGCTGGGTCGGGCAAGTCCACGATAGCGAAGCTTGTTGCTCGCGAGCTGGGCTTTTCCTATCTCGATACCGGCGCCATGTATCGTGCGGTTGCCTGGCGGGCTCTGGAGGAGCAGCTCGACCTGAGCAGCCCGCTCCCGGAGGAGAGTGTTGCCCGCATCAGGGAGATTGCACAGACAGAGCCCATTGACTTTGGCTTTGCCGAGGGCGAGCCACTGGCATCGAAGGTCTTCATCGACGGAAAAGATGTAACTGAGCAAATCCGCACTCCCGAGTGCGATGTTGCGGTTTCTCCCGTCTCGGCAGACCCGGGTGTGCGCGAGGCTCTTGTCCAGCAGCAGAAAAACTTCGGCTTTACTCACGATGCCGTATTGGAAGGCCGGGATATCGGAACAGTTGTGTTTCCGGATGCAGAATGCAAGGTCTTTTTGACTGCAAGCTCCGAGGAGCGTGCACGCCGCAGGGCATTGCAAAACGCCGCAAAGGAAGGCAGACAGACGGTAACCAGCGAGGAGATTGAGGCCATCCACAACAGCATTCTCAGCCGTGACGAATACGACTCCACGCGCGAGGTTTCTCCGCTCATGCCTGCACCCGACAGCTTCATTCTCGACTCCACAGACATGTCGATCGACGAGGTTGTAGCTGTCCTCGTTGAGCTGGCGCGCGGAAAGCAAGGGAGCGGAGACGATGATGAAAAATGTGACAAAAACGTACCGTCCCCTTGTCACAAAGTTGGCGTGGGGAAGCTCGATGAGAGTCGGTAAAGCATGAAGCCACTCGATTATTTCTACGATACGCCAAGCTCGGGTGACGGGCATTTTCCGCAGAAGTTCTGCATCTTATTTATGGGAGTGCTACGCGTTGTTTTTGGCCTGGCGTTTCGTTACAAGGCCTATGACCTCGACAAAATCAAGGAGCAGTTCAAGGACGAGGGCTTCATCATCGCAGGAAACCACTGCGACTATTTCGACCCGCTCTTTGTGATGTCGGTATGGCGACCGCGGCCTATTCGCTATCTGGCCAAGGAGGAGTTTTTCAAGAACAGCCGGATAGTTGCCCGCGGAACTTCATGGTTGGGGATTCTTCCGGTTAAACGGGGCACGTCCGACATGACAGCCATCAAGCGTGCGGTTCGCCTGCTCAAACGCGGTGAGATACTCGGCATCTTCCCCGAGGGCACCCGTGTTCGCTCCAAGGATCAGGAAGTCACCTATCACGAGGGCATTGCGTTGATTGCTTCGCTGGCAAAGGTTCCCGTTGTGCCTGTGCGTCTTTTTAATACGGATAAAATCAAGCCAAAGGGCAGTCGATTCTATCGCTTTCCCAAGGTTGTCCTGCGATTTGGCGAACCCGTCTCCATAGAGGAAGAGCGTTTTGAGTCGCTGCCCAAGGCTGAGCGGTATGCCGCATTCACCAATGAGGTAATGCGATTGGTATACGATTTGGAGCTTCCTGACTAACAGCGACTACAATGAGAGCTGAGAATTAAAAGCTACGGGCTGTCAGGCTCGATAGAGGGAAAACATGGGCAAAGTCAAGAAAACTGACAAGCTATATGAGGTTGACGCAAACGAGGAGACCCGCGAGAACTCTGGAAACGAGGAGACCCGCGAGAACTCTGGAAACGAGGAAACCAGCGAGACTTGTAAGACCAGCGCGCCAAGGAAGACAGGCAAAGCTGACTTCATATTTCTGGAAGATGTCACCAAGCACTATCGCACCGGTGACGTGCTGGTAAAGGCCGTTGACGGCGTGAGCTTTACCATCGGAGAGGGAGAACTGGCCATCGTTGTGGGGCCTTCCGGTGCGGGGAAGTCGACGGTTCTCAACATTCTGGGCGGCATGGACACTGCCGACAGCGGACGCATCCTGGTAGACGGCATGGACATCGCAAAGCTCAGCCCAAAGGAACTCACGCAGTACCGTCGCACCAATGTGGGCTTTGTGTTTCAGTTCTACAACCTCATCCCTAATCTTACAACCTATGAAAACGTTGAGCTTGCCACGCAGATTTGCCCTGACCATCTCGACACAACAGAGGTGCTTCAGCGTGTTGGGTTGGGAGACAGGCTCGACAACTTCCCCTCACAGCTTTCTGGTGGTGAGCAGCAACGGGTAGCCATTGCCCGCGCTCTGGCAAAAAACCCCAAATTGCTACTCTGCGACGAACCCACGGGCGCTCTTGATTCCACCACGGGCAAGGTCATCATCAGACTGCTGCAGGATGCAAGTCGTGTTCAAGGCATCACGGTGGTGATCATCACCCACAACCAGGCACTCATCCCCATGGGTGACCGCGTAATCCAGATTCGCAATGGCCGCGCATCAAATATCGACTGCAACCCAAATCCACTTTCGATTTCTGCAATAGACTGGTGAGGTGGGTTTGTGGCCCGTAGCTCTCACGGCAACCCCTTTATTATGAGTGCGCTGAGACAGGTGCGCGACACTCTTCCGCGCTTCCTCTCTATACTGTTGATAACCATGATAGGTGTGGCGTTTTTCTCCGGGCTACGTCTCACGGGGCCGTACATGAAGTACTCTGCCGAGGAGTGGCTCGACGACCGCAACTTCATGGACATCCAGATTTTTTCTACCATAGGTTTTGATGACGCCGACATAGAGGCGCTACGCAATACCGAGGGCATCTCGCAGGTGAATGCCGGTTATCACACCAATGTGCTCCTCAAGCTCAGAAGCTCCGAGGTCAGCGTGCAGTTTCTCTCGCTGGGTGATGCCAGCGCGGGCAACACGGGCACAGGCGGCACGGGCACGGGCGGCACGGGCGCGGATGCCAGCACAGGCGGCACGGCCACCTCCTCCATCCCCGTCAACTTTCCCGAGCTCGTCAGCGGACGCTACCCAGAGAAACCCAACGAATGCCTTGCAGAAGAAAGCTGGCTCAGAAACTCAAGAACCACCCTCGACAGCGCCATACAGATCACCTCCGGCAACGCAAACCCCATCAGCGACAGGCTGGTTACCGACACCTTCATCATCGTGGGTACTGCCAAGTCTCCTCTGTACATCGCCGAAGACAGGGGCACCAGCGAGATTGGCTCAGGAACCAACTCCTACTACTTCCTCGTACTTCCCTCTGCCTTTACCTTTGAGCTGTATACAGTTGCCTATCTACAGGCGGATTTGCGAGCGATAGACTCGGAGATCACAAAGGGAAGCTTCACTTTCACGCAAACCACTGCGGGCCCTGATAACCGCCTTCCCATCTCCCGCTTTAACAATGATTACTTTACGGTGATTAGCTTTGCGGTTAAACAGTTGGAGAAGACCGGCGAGCTCAGGCTCCAGGAGCGTTACGACAAAATCATGAGCGACGGAAAAAAGGAGCTTGAAGACGCCCGTATCAAGGTGGCTGACGGCCACAAAGAGCTTGACGACGCACGAAAAGAGCTTGACGACGCGCGCAAAAAACTCGACGACGGCTGGGCAGATCTCGAAGACGGACGCAAAGCACTCGAAGACGGACAGGCAACACTCAACGATTCACGCAGGGAGCTCGATGATGGCTGGGCGGAGCTTTTCAGCGGCTGGCCAGAAATCGCAGAAGGTTGGGCAGCACTCGAGACTTCCCGCATACAGCTCGATGACGCCTGGGTCACACTCAACGACGCACGCACGCAGCTCGACGACGCCTGGGAAGAGCTCGAAGCCGGGCGCATTCAGCTTGAAGAAAGCCGGGCTCTCCTCGAGTCCATGCGGGATCTGCTAGATGTCGGTTGGGAGCAATACTGGCAAAGCTACGAGAGCTTTTTGGATGCAGAAGCGAACAATCTCTATCCTCCGTACATACTTAATATCATGCGGCTGCTGTTGAATGCAACTCTGCTTGGGCTTGAGTACTCTGAAGAATACTACGCAAGCAGCCTTGAGGCCCTTGAGGAGGGCGAGGCTGAGTACCAGCGGGGGCTTGCCGAGTGGCAGCAGTATGAGGACGAGTACCAGACAGGCCTGGCAGAGCTGATAGACGGTGAGGCGGAGTATCAAAGTGGCCTGGAGAAGCTCCGTGCAGGAGAGGCGTCCTATTGGGATGGTTATGCGCGCCTTGAGCGAGGCGAGGCTTCGTACCGTGACGGCCTGGCTGAGCTTGAGGAGGCCGAGGCAAAATACCTCAGCGGCCTGGAGGACTGGCTCGAAGGCAAGGCAGAATACGAAGACGGCCTTGCCACCTTTGAGAAGGAATACGCCACAGCCATCGCCGACCTGAAGCAGGCAGAAAAAGACATCGAGAAGGGCGAGAAGGATCTCGCGGCCTTCAAATTCCCCCGCTGGTACGTTCTCGACCTTCAGTCTAATACGGGATTTCGCAGCTACAAGGAGGAAAGCGAGCAGATAGAGGCAATCTCCAGGGTGATTCCGCTTTTGTTCTTCCTCATCGCTGCTCTCGTATCCATGACCTGCATGACCCGCCTGGTGGACAAGGATCGCACCATCATCGGCACCTACAAGGCCTTGGGCTACACCAACAGAGCCATCACCATGCGCTATCTGCTCTATGCCTTCAGTGCTACGCTGGCTGGCGGCATCATCGGAGTGATTGTGGGTTACAACCTGTTTCCGCCGCTCATCTTCAATGCCTTTCACACGCTGTTTACCATTCCACCAGCTGCGGCGATATTTTCGTGGCCTTATGCCCTGATTTCCATTAGCTTTGCCCTGTTTAGCACCGTTGTTCCTGCCGGCTTCATTTGTTTGGGTATCCTACGTGAGACTCCTGCTTCAGCCATGCGCCCACTGGCGCCCCGTCCCGGCAAGCGTATTGCACTTGAGTACGTCAGGCCCCTGTGGAAGCGGCTCTCTTTTCTCCATAAAGTCACCGCACGCAACCTGTTTCGCTACAAAAAACGGGCACTCATGACCATCATTGGTGTTGCCGGTTGCACGGCACTCATGTTTACCGGCTTTGGTCTCAACGACTCACTTTCAACGCTCGGGCCCAAACAATACGGGGAGATCCAGCGTTTCGACGTCGCAATCTCGTTTAAACCCAGCTCAAGCCCAGAGCAACTCAACGCGCTGTTTGCCTATCTCGATCAGACCGGAGATCTCAGCTCCACCATGCTGGTCAGTCGCGAGACTGCAGACATTCTCGGTGAAATACGCAACAAGAACCTCGCCATCGTCGTGCCGAGTGACCCGGAGAATTTCAACTTGTACCTCGCGATGCAATCTCCGCCCACGGGGCTGATTCCCAGGCCTGCCAAGCAGTACACCCTGAGCAATGAGGGCATATTGCTGTCCGAGCAGATTGCTTCGCAGTACAACGTTTCGATTGGCAGCACCATCACCTTGCGTACTCTCGACAACAACGAGGCCGAGTTCAAGGTAGTTGGCATTGTGGAGAACTACGTCTACCACCACGCCATCATGACCCCTGCCGTCTACGAGCAGGCATTTGGGCATAAGTCCAAGCCCAACCAGATCATCGGCCTGTTTGCGCCGGGAAGCAAAAGCCTGCCCGTCGAGACAACCGACCTTGAGATGGTCACCGGCGTACTCTACACACAAAGGCTCGCCAACGGTCTCTCGAGCATGACTGACGTACTCGGTTTTGTCATGGCCATCCTCATAGCGAGCGCCGCCCTGCAGGCCTTTGTAGTGCTGTTTTCGCTCAATACCATCAACCGCGAGGAGCGTATGCGTGAACTTGCATCCATCAAGGTGCTCGGCTTTTTCAACCGAGAACTTGCCACCTATGTATACCGCGAGGGGCTTATCCTCACACTCGTTGCCATCGTGCTCGGTCTCTTTTTAGGCATCGGCCTGCAACGCTACATCATCACAACCATCGAGGTCGACGTCTTCATGTTCAGCCGCGACCTTCTGTATACGAGCTATTTGTACAGCTCCCTGCTCACCATGCTGTTTGCCGCTGTAGTCAACCTTTTGCTGTACCGTCCAACTACCCACATCGATATGGTGTCGTCACTCAAAGCCGTGGAGTAGACTACCTTTTAAATCTCAGATTAGTTTCCGTTAGTTTTCTAACCCTTAGGAACTAAGCTCTTTAATCCTTACCATTTTTGGCAGAGTATTTTCTCCCAGCGACGAAAAAGGTGCCCTGACCTGCGTGCTCACACCGCTTTCAAATCTGTCCAATCCTTTCGGGCTGTTTTTTGCTTAAGCCTCAGTTGACCTTCTGCTGTTTTTTTGTTTAACCCTCATCTGACCTTCTGCTGTTTCTTGCTTAACCCTCATCTGACCCTCGACTGGTTCGTGCTGCTCAAAATTTCCGCTTTTGTGGTGCTTTTCCACTGAATATCTGCCATTCTTGCTCAAAATCTCCGTTTTTGTAGTGTTTTACTGGCATTCTCTGGCTAAACATACCACAAAAACGGAGATTTTGAGCAGAAGGGAACATCGTGAGGCGAACAGAGGGTCAGGATAGAGCCTCAATGGTTGTATGTTCTTTGGAGGAAGAGGTTCTGGGAGTGTTTCATGTACGACAGATCGTGGATCAATTTGCTCCAGGTCTGTTCGGGTGAACGGCGGCACTACTTGCAGTAATGGCGCCGTTTGCACGGGCAGAGCTGGGGCAAATTGGCCGCAAGATGGCGTGCAATGAATACATCGATGCTTCCTTGGCTTTAGGCATCCCAGCATCCCTGTTGAATGCTTTGCGCGGGTTTTTGCAAAATATGGACGTCACATGCCCTGTTCACCCGTCAATAGCAGTTAGAGCTACAATATAAACATGAAAATAATTCGCTCCAGATATGCAGGCGCTTGCTACGGTGTGAACCGGGCGCTGTCTATACTCGAAAGTGCTATTGAGACCAGCAAGGTTGTTGGGAACGATACAGGCAGCAGAATAGGCAGCGATACAGGAAACAGCACTAGCGGCAACACGGGCAGTGACACAGGGAACAACGCAGGCAGCAACATGAGCAGCGCGGGTGGCACGATCAGCAACTCACGCGGCAGCTGCGAGATTCACACACTGGGGTCACTCATCCACAATCCACAGGTGACAAGAGAGCTCAGAAGTCGGGGCGTGGAGGAGGCAGACAGCGTTGATGATATAAGCTCGGGGATTATGGTGATTCGCTCTCATGGTGTTGCTCCAGCGATTATCGAGAAGGCTGAGCGCAAGGGGCTTGTTGTGGTGGATGCAACCTGTCCGCATGTAACCAAGGCGCAGGTTGCCGCCAGAGATTTGCAGGAGCAGGGGTATCAGGTTTTGATTGTTGGAGAAATGGAGCATCCCGAGGTGGAAGGCATCAGGGCATATACCGGTGACCAGGCAATAGTTGTACAGGAGCCGGTCGACCTGCCCAGGGCTTTTGAGTCAGATAAAATCGGGATTGTGGCACAGACTACTCAAACTGAAAGCTCGCTTGAGTTGATTGTTAAGGAGCTTGTCAGGTGCGGCTATGCCCCTGTTGTGCGTGATACGATTTGCTTTGCCACCAAACAGCGTCAGGAAGCTGCGATAGAACTGGCTGGCAATGTTGATGCAATGGTTGTAG
>Ga0209737_10004219_pt1 | contig 10115 bp, 8 predicted proteins | sample TergutCu122P3_FD_187284 | JGI IMG/M metagenome (GOLD analysis project Ga0209737, IMG submission 187284) | Cubitermes ugandensis P3 segment gut microbial communities from Kakamega Forest, Kenya - Cu122 P3 (SPAdes) (version 2) | ecosystem: Host-associated > Arthropoda: Insects > Digestive system >...
TTGAACGTGTGCTGCAGGTAGATCAACCCGGCCACCAACCGTCCCGGACTGGCCGGACGGCCTTTGCTGCTCGGAAAATATCCCGACCACTCGCGCTCAAAGACCGACCAGTCGATCAAGCGCGCCAGCTTTGCCAGCGGGTGGTTCATGTTGATGACTTCGTCAAGGCGGTGACGAAACAACTCTGCGCTCTGCGGAGAAGCGAATGACGCAATCTCTGGTCATGCAGGCCTTATTTCGGGCTGTGGCAAGCAGGCGGCCAGACAGAGGGCTTATCCACCATTCGGATCGCGGCAGCCAGTATTGCTCGCATGCTTATCAACGCTTACTGCACCAATTTGGCATGCAGGTTTCCATGAGCTGCAAGGGTAATTGTTGGGATAATGCCCCGATGGAAAGTTGCTGGGGATTGCTCAAAACAGAATTGATTCATCATCGCCGCTTCGCTACCCAGGAGCAGGCAAAAAAGGAGTTGACCGAGTACATCGAAATCTTCTACAACCGGATACGCAAGCAGGCCCGGCTTGGCTATCTGTCGCCTGCCGCGTTCATGCAACAATATCATGCTAAACAGATGGCCGCTTGAGCCGTTGGACTCCATTTTTTTCCGACCGACCTCACCTCGATTGCAGTGACTGCAATTTTGGAGTTACACTTTATTAACCGTATGGCATTGCTAATAATCGTGGGCTTAAAAACTGCCACGATTTAGTCATAATGTATTTACATGTAAAAAGTTGATCAATTTAGATGAATAGTTGACATGCATGGTGTGACGATGTACCTTGACTCTGATGTTATTCATGTGAACTAGATTTGCGTCATGGTAAAAGCTGGTCATTATCCGCATCGGAGTGGCGTTCCGCCTCGGACGCTGTCTGAGCTTCCGGCAGGCGCTCGTGTGCGTGAGTTTGAGATTGTGTCGGTACTGGGTAGCGGGAAATCAAGCCTCACCTACAAAGCACATGATCACAGCCTGAATTTGCCAAGAGCAATCAAAGAGTATCTACCTGCGGGCATCGTAACCCGGGCAGATTACGATTCGGTGGAAGTCTTTTCTGGAAAAAGAGAACAATACGAAAAAGGTCTTAGACGGTTTTTAGCTGAAAGCCGCTACATGGCACAGTTTCGGCATCGCGTATTTTGTGAGGCAATACAATTCATTGTTGAAAATGGAACAGCATACATTGTCATGCCTTATTATAAAGGCAAAACGCTACGCAAATTAGTGCGTGAAGGTTGGCGTGTAAAAAATATTGGAGAATTGTTAATGATAATTCTTCCAATTCTTAATGGTATTATATTGTTGCACATGAACAATTATTGTCACTGTGACATCGCTCCAAATAACGTTTTGATCAGTGCTGGCCCCATCCTTCTCGATTTTGGAGCGGTCCAGCAAAACGGAGTAGTATCTGTAGATCGACCCATCATTGATCTTGCTCCAGGTTTTGCCGCAATAGAGCAATACGAAAAGACAGAATTATTGGGCCCCTGGACAGATATTTATGCACTTTCGGCGCTGTCTTACTATGCCGTCACGGGCATCATTCCTGACGTTTCTATTTCAAGAATAGCGCACGATTCCTTGAAACCGCTGTCAAGCTTTGCAACGCCTGAGTTGCCATACAATGTGTTGGAGGTTTTTGATCAAGGGTTGGAAGTAGAGCCGGAGGATCGATACGAGAGTATTGCCGAGTTTGCGATCGATCTGAAAGAGGCACTTATAGAAACATTAATGATGACGGCCAATCCGATAGCTCGCGAGGCGCAGTCAATCGAACAAGCGCTTGCATCGTTTACTCCACTGCATAAAGAAATAATAGAAAATGCTCAAGAGTTGCGTGAAAAGCTTCAAGTTGGCGCTATAATCTGATTAGATATGAGATTTCACTTCAAAAATTCCAAACTCTATTCTGCAATTGGATTCCTGGTTCTGATTGCGTTGATCTGGTTTGTCGGCCCGTATTTCGATCTGAGCAGCGAAGATTGCTTGATATTGATCTTTGGCGTCATGCTGCTCTGGGTGCTCACCCTGCTCATTGGGCAATTGTTCGCTACGCGCGCGGGCCGGCTGATTGAAAAAATGCTGCATCGTCAGGCCGATGCAGCCGTCATGGAAGCCAGCGCCGACCGGCGTACCGCCGTCAATCTTCTTCGCGATCAGTTGCTCTCGGCCATCAGTACGCTCAAGACATCCAAATTAGGCAAGGCGCGCGGAAGCGCGGCGCTCTACGAACTTCCCTGGTACATGATCATCGGCCATCCGGCGGCAGGAAAGAGTACTGCATTGCTCCAATCAGGGCTCACTTTCCCGTTCAGTGATCATGGAGGCAGTGTTCAGGGCGTGGGGGGAACGCGGAATTGCGACTGGTTTTTCACGACTGAGGGCGTTTTGCTCGACACCGCCGGGCGGTACGCCACCCAAACCGAAGACCGCGAAGAGTGGCTTGGATTTTTGAAGCTGCTCAAACGATACCGTAGCAAGGCGCCAGTAAATGGCATATTGGTTGCAACCAGCCTGCCAGAACTGATACGGCACAGTTCGGAAGACTTCACGCTTTACGCTCGCCAGATCCGGGAACGTATCCAGGAGATCGAGAATGTTTTCGAACTGCGGGTGCCGATCTACCTCGTTTTCACCAAACTCGATTTGTTAAGTGGTTTTAGTCAATTTTTCGAGGATTTAGACGAAGCCGGGCGTGCTCGTGTTTGGGGTACCACGTTGTCTCATGAACAGGACAGCGATGGTGATCTCAGCCGTGAGGCCGGCCAGCAATGCGAATTGCTATACCGGGGACTTAGACAGATAGGCGAAGAAAAACTTGGCCTTTGCCGTGGTGTTGGCGGCAAACCAGCGCTATTTGGCTTTCCTCATGAATTTCACTCGCTCAAGGAGGGGGTCGAGCGTTTCGTTCAGTTGCTACACGAAGATGATCCTTATCACGCCAAGCCACTACTACGGGGCTTTTATTTCACCAGCGCCCTGCAATCGAACGAGCAGCCGCACATTGCAGCCGCCGAGCGTGCTGCAAGCCGGTTTGGCTTGACGCGCAAAGGTTTCAAACCCGTTCAACCGTCGGCTTCGTACGGCTACTTCCTGTATGACTTGTTTAGGGAAGTACTGTTCCCGGATCAATATCTAATCATGCGGCAAACCCGACCGCACGTAAATCGTATGCGCCTGGCAGGCATGTTTGCGAGTTTGACTGCGCTCGGTCTCTGTGCCGGAGTTTTGACGCATTCATGGATGGGCAATCGTGACATGCTCGATACCATCAGGATTCATCAGGCACAAGCGTCCGAGCTGATTGCCCATGATGCCCTGATAGACAAACTCAAGGGCTTGGCCCTGCTGCAAAAGCATCTGGAAGAACTCCAACAGCACCGTCTCAATGGCACCCCCTGGCAGATCAGCATGGGGTTGTACCAAGGGAAAAAACTGGAAACGGCTTTGCGGCAGAACTATTTTGATGGCGTACGCTCCGTTATGCTGGAACCGCTTCAAGCCAGCCTGGAGGAGACTCTCAAGCGTTTTTCACCTACTGCGCCTGTTACCGCATCGGGTAGCAGACAGCCTGCCAACTCAGCGAACGGAACGACGCCTGCTCAGACTTCGGGAACCGCAGCATCGCCCGTAGCGGCCAATACCCGGAACCAGGAAGAAACAAACGTCCAGACCCAGGTGGAAACAGGCTACGACGCGCTCAAAACATACCTGATGCTGGCTAATGAACGGCAGCATCTGGATACAGAGTATCTCGCCGACCAAATGCAGCGCCACTGGCATGGCTGGCTCAAAGCGAGACAAGGCAAGGCCAACCTGGACGAGATCGAGAATGAGGCTGGTCGACTTGTGGCTTTCTACCTCTCTCAATTGCAGGCACAGGCTCCGGATGTGCCGTTGATTAGTAACCAGCCTTCTATCGTCGAAGATGCTCGTTTCGTGCTCCGTAACGCAGCGGCCCGACCACAGACCAAGGAACTGGTCTACAACGAACTCAAGGGGCGCGCCAACAACCGCTTCCCTGCGCTCAGTGTAACGCGCATTCTTGATGGCAAGGATGAGGGCGTTGTGACTGCCACCGTCACCGTGCCCGGTGCTTTCACCCGCGAAGCCCAGGAAAAATTCATGAAGGACGCCATTTCTGAGGCAAGTCGAGGAGAAATCAAGGGGGACGATTGGGTATTGGCTGCTCCTGTAACACATGAGGGCGGTACAACAAACGATGACATCAACAGGAGACGCACTGAGCTCGAAGCCTTGTACCGCACCGATTACGCCAACGCCTGGATGAAATTTCTGCAAAGCATCAGCATTCCTGAACATCCAAACGACATTTCGCAGGCCGCCCGGATGCTGGAACGTCTGGCTGATCCTCAAAAATCACCACTCAAGCTAGTGTTACAACGTGTCACCTATGAAACATCATGGGACAACCCGATCCAGGTTTCTGGCGTCGTCGAAGATGCACGGAAAAAGATCACCGACACAGGGTTGGTACGCACACAAACGCCCCAGATTCCCAATTTCAGTCAGGAAAAGAGTTACGGCCCCTTGGGGCGCCAATTTGCATCGCTGGCTGCCGTGACGGAGAGTGATAAACAGGGGGGCACGCCCCACTTGGTGAGCTACCTGCAACATCTCAGTCGGCTCAAGGGGCAACTTAACCCGATAGCCACCAGTGACGATCCGTCCTCTGCGGCGCTCAAGCTGGTTCTGGCTACACTGAGCGGTACCGGTTCGGAATTCTCCGAGACCATGCAGTACATCGACAATACCTTGATCCAGGCGGTGGAAGAACAGAGCTTCAAAGACATTTTGTACCCTCTGGTGACAGCGCCGCTACTGAGAAGCTACACCACATTGCTGCCGCCGGTGGAGCGCTCGCTCAACGAAACCTGGCAAAGTGAAGTTCATGACCATTGGATAACCCTTGCAAACAAATATCCTTTCAACAGCAGTTCGCAAAGTGAAGCCAAGGTCAACGAAATCGTCGCCGTGATCGGGCGGAGCGGCATGATCGACAAGTACATCGAAGATTACCTGTCAGGTTTGGTCATCAAACGTAGCGGCGGGCAACTCATTCCACGCACATGGTTCGAAATGGGGGTGCGCTTCAATCCTCAATTCCTGACCAGCGTTACACGGTTTTCATCGCTGGGCAGTGCCTTGTCATCGGGCGGTAGCGCAGGAGGAGAACCCACGCGCTTTGAAATGCGCCCGGTACCAACGCCTGGACTAGCTGAGATCACGCTTGAGATCGACGGACAGACCTTGCGTTACCGAAATGGACCTCAACCCTGGCAGACGTTCAACTGGCCTGGAAGCAGCGATACCCAGGGCGCGCGTATCCAGGTGATTGCCAATAACGGCACGGTCTCAACCGTCTCGAACCAGCCCGGTCGCATGGGACTGATGCGCATGTTTGGGGAGAGCGCGCGGACGCTCGAATCGAACATGAATAGTGGACAAATGGAATGGCGATTCCGGGGATCGGAGGGGACGCAACAGTCCGTGAAATTCGATTTCCGGATGGCGGGAGGACTCAACCCGATGCTGTTGACTGCCCTGGGCCGCGTTGAACTGCCCAGGCGAATCACGCAGCAATAGGAACGCTCATGCCCATCAGCTTCGTACCTGCCCGTGATACCACTGCCCAATACGCCGTGTTTGGCAAACTGCCCGACCGTGATGATTTCATTCGCCTGGGGGTCAGCAACCATCCCGTCGTGTTGGAGTTTGACGGCGTGCTCGCCAGAAGTCTGGCCTACGTCAACCGTCAACCGAACTGGAATGAAGCAGCCGTCCTACGGGCTGGAAGCAGTGATTTTCTGTTCACCACATATGATCGCCGCTGGTGTTACTTCGGCGTATTACTGCCCAGTCACGACAAGGCAGGCAGACTGTTTCCGCTGGTGGCCGGGATCATTCTTCCAGCGCATGCACTTGCTCCAGCCAGCGCCGAGTTTCCCCTTGCCAACGAACTGTATTTCAGCGGTTTGCGGGAAACCCTCACCAGCACAGTGAATACGGGGGACTTGCACCTTTGCCAGCGATTCCTGAACACCTGGGTTGCGCCAAACCCGCATGCACGGGATGACATCGAACTGGCTGGGCAACTGCTTGCGCGGCATCTGGCCCGTACGCCGCTTGCCCGGCTGCAAGCCATCTTGTACGACAATTCTGGCCCCGGATTTGACGACATCCTGCTCGCTTTTATCTTCTATGCGGATACATTGCGCCGCCTCGGCACAAGCGCCCCCAAGCAGGTGATTGAGCTTCCGCTCTCGGGCAAGGAAGGCGAGGCTACGCTCGATCAGGCCATGTGGCTGGCTTTTTACCGTGCGGCGATAGGAAAGGACAAAACACGTTTTCCAGATTTCGTTGCCAGAAACGGAGCGCGACGCATCCTTACCCTCGCTCCGGGGCGGTTGGGGGAGCGTTGCCTGGGCGCACTTTGGGGCATGCCGAATGAGCTCGCGTCCATGCTCGTCATCGCGGGGTCGGACGCCCCCTGGAATCGGCACCCAGCCTGGATTACCGCCGCCTATGACCTGGGACGTCAGGTACAGAACCCGGACGCACTTCTTGCATCGCTTCTCTCAACCGTCGAAAGGATTTCCGGAAATGTCAAATGAATCAGCAAGAGCCCTATGTCGTTTCTCCACCAACTATTGTCCTGAAAGGGGTTGAACATGGCAAAAGATAGCATCCAGAAAAAACTCTCACGTGTGCGTCCACCGCGCGTGCAGATCACTTACGACGTTGAGATTGGTGGCGCCATCGAGCAGAAAGAACTGCCTTTCGTTCTCGGTGTAACGGGCGACTACGCGGGGCACAACACGAACCAGCCCAAGCTGAAAGAGCGCAAGTTCGTCCAGGTTGACCGCGACAATATCGACGACGTCATGAAGGGCATCGCCCCAAGCCTGGCGATGCGTGTCGACAACAAACTCGATCCAGCCAGTGACAGCAAGCTGTCGGTCGAGCTGTCGTTCAAGCAAATCGAAGACTTCGAGCCGCAAAACGTCGCCAGACAGGTTGGCCCTTTGAAACAGTTGCTCGAACTACGTACCCGGCTCGATAACCTGAAAAACAAAATGATCGGCAATGACCGGTTGGAAGAGCTTCTCGACGAAGTCGTACGCGACACCGAACAACTGCAAAGGATCGTCCAGGATCAAGCTACTGGGAAAGCTGAGGAGAACCAATAATGAGTCCGACAACCGAACAACTCTCCCGAGCCGCACCGCAAGCTGCTGAAGCCCCTCAAGGCAGTCTGCTCGATACCATCCTTGAGCAAAGCAAGGTTGCAACCAATGAAACGGAGGAAACCTACGCCCGAGATCTCATCGAGGAACTGGCAAAGCAGGTGCTGTCGGGTGCCATCACCGTCTCCAAAGACCTATTGGCCAGCATGGACGCGCGTATATCGGAGCTGGATACGCTGATTTCGGCACAACTCAATGAAATCATGCACCAGCCAGATTTTCAGAAGCTGGAAGGTTCCTGGCGTGGACTCAAGTACCTCGTCATGGGATCCGAAACCAGCCCTCAACTGAAGATCAAGGTCTTCAACGCCTCGAAAAAAGACCTCATCAAGGACTTCCGGAAAGCGTCGGAATTCGATCAGAGCGCTTTTTTCAAAAAGATTTATGAGGAAGAGTACGGCACATTTGGCGGCGCCCCCTACGCTGCCCTGATTAGCGATTACGAATTTGGCCGCCACCCTGAAGATTTCTTCCTGCTTGAACAACTCTCGCATGTAGGCGCCGCCGCGCACGCCCCGGTCATCACTGCCGCAGCTCCAGGGCTATTCGGTCTGGAGAGTTTCACAGACATCGGCAGGCCGCGTGATCTCTCCAAGATATTCGACACTGTCGAATATGCGAAATGGAAATCTTTCCGCGAATCGGACGACTCGCGTTATGTTGGCATCGTGCTGCCGCGCACGCTTGGGCGATTGCCCTACGGTTCCAAAACCATGCCAGTCGAAGATTTCGGCTTCGAGGAAGACGTTGACGGAACCAACCACGACAAATACCTCTGGATGAATGCTGCCTATGCCTTCGGCACGCGGCTCACCGATGCCTTTGCGAAGTATGGGTGGCTCGCTGCAATCCGGGGCGTCGAAGGAGGTGGTCTGGTCGAAGGGCTACCCGTTCACACCTTCAGCACCGATGAGGGCGAAATCGCGCTTAAATGCCCCACCGAGGTCGCCATCACCGACCGAACGGAAAAACTGCTCTCGGATCTAGGGTTCATTTCGCTGGTACATTGCAAGAACACTGATTACGCAGCCTTTTTCTCCGGCCAATCAACACAAAAGGCCAAGCTCTACAACCTGGATCAAGCCAACGCCAATGCGCGGCTATCGACCCAGTTGCCCTATATCTTTACGGCTTCCCGCATTGCCCATTACCTGAAAGCCATCATGCGCGACAAGATCGGCAGCTTTGCCTCTCGGCAGGACGTGCAGGATTACCTCAAAAAATGGCTTGCTCAGTATGTGTCGCTGGACGACACAGCGGCGCAGGAAGTCAAGGCCAAACGTCCCTTGCGCGAAGCGGAGGTGGATGTAGTGGAAGTGCCCGGAAAACCGGGCGTCTATCTCGCGGCGGTATTTCTGAGGCCGCATTTTCAACTCGATGAACTCACGATTTCGTTGCGCCTGGTGGCTGAGCTTCCCAAGCCAGCCCGCTAGCAAAACGATAGTAGGAGTAGTACCGCGTCTCAACAGCGCTTTTTTTCTTTAGGAGAGCAACCATGGCATTTGACGTATTCGTAAAAATCGACGGCATCCCTGGTGAGAGTTTGGATGACCAGCACCAAGAATGGATCGAAGTCCTCCGCTTCGAGCACGCCCTGGAGCAACCGGCTTCGGCTACCGCGTCGTCTTCGGGTGGCGCGACCGCCGAGCGTGTGAACCATAAACCGTATGTCTTCGTACACCAGATCGATAAGGCCAGCCCCAAGCTGGCTGAGGCCTGCTGCAAGGGCACGCATATCAAGGAAGTCATTTTTGAGTTTTTCCGTGCGGGTGGTGACAAGACAAAATACTACGAGGTCAAGCTCGAACAGGTTCTGGTGTCCAAAGTCGAACCGACAGGCGCAGCCGAAGCTGAGGGATTTCCGTCCGAGCGAGTCTCGCTCAGCTACGGCAAGATCGTCTGGAATTACATCCAGCAAAAACGCTCAGACGGCACGGGCGGCGGCAACGTCGAAACCGGATGGGATCTTACGGCCAACAAGACCTACGCCTGATCCCTGTTTCATGTTTTCCGGTCTGCCGGAAGGCAGACCGGGTTTTTCAGTCACCTGAACCCGCAGGCAGGAGGGAGAGCTTTCTGTGAAAGCACCCCTTCGATTCGTGTCTGAGTCGCCTGCAAAACCGTATTGGAAAATTCTTTGCGCGTGCTGACCGTGTGACAGCAAATGGCGGTAGCGTACCTGAATGAGTAAATGGCATAAAATTCATGGCTTCCGCGAATAGATTACGGTCATCCCGTTTGAAGACTGCCGTAGGGCGCGACGCCCTCGGCGCGCCGTTTCCCAATACCCCAATGCCGTTCCTCAACGCCCCAATGCTGTTATCCGATGCCCCAATGTCGTTGTTGTTTGCCGTGCAGCGGGGCACCGAGGGCATCGCCCCCTACGAACGGGGTGCCGTCGCATTGAACGGCATTTCATTTAAATAGAGGCCCATCATGGACTTCGGAAGCATCAAGGACAAAGTCACAAGCAGCGTACCGAACCTGCCCTCGTTGGGGTCGTTGCCGAACCTGGGGGATCTCATTGCCCCGGATTCGAGCCTCTTCACGCAGAGCGACCGCCTCTTCAAGCTCCAGATCGGCGATGGCAAAACATACGGCGAGCACCTGCTGCCGCAGAGCGTGGAGGCGACGGAAGCGCTGTCGGCCTGCTACGAGTACAAGGTGACATGCCTCTCGCCGGACGCCTTCATCCCGTTGAACAGCCTGCTCGGTCAGGCCGCGCAACTGGATATCATCACCGGTTCGAGCGGTTCGCTCGATTTCGATGCCGCTTCTGAAGACGTGACCCGCTGTGGCCTGATCACCAAGGCCCAGGCATTGCCCTCTGATGGTGGATT
>Ga0209737_10004220_pt1 | contig 10114 bp, 7 predicted proteins | sample TergutCu122P3_FD_187284 | JGI IMG/M metagenome (GOLD analysis project Ga0209737, IMG submission 187284) | Cubitermes ugandensis P3 segment gut microbial communities from Kakamega Forest, Kenya - Cu122 P3 (SPAdes) (version 2) | ecosystem: Host-associated > Arthropoda: Insects > Digestive system >...
TGACGTTTAGCATGGCAACATCTTTTATCATAGCTACTGCTTTAACGCTTTTTTCTGTATTTGCAACAGGATCTTTAGTTATAAGTGTGCCTGGGTTTTCTGGGTGAAAAGTGTTGCGGATTTTTACCGGAATGTTTTCTTTGCTTACTGGTCCTAAGGCACGTGGATGCATTGCTTTTGCACCAAATATTGCCATTTCTGCGGCTTCTTGATAGCTGAGTTGTGGTAATAATTTTGCTGCAGGCACTATTTTTGGATCTGTTGTCATGATTCCGTCAACGTCTGTCCATATCCAAACTTCGTCAACTCTTAGTGCTGCTCCTAGAATGGTTGCAGTGTAATCACTCCCTCCTCGTCCGACAGTGGTTACAACGCCGTTTTGGTCTGCAGCTATAAATCCTGTGACTACTGGAATTATGCCTTTTTCTAAAAGTGGTTCCAGTCTTTCTCGTACAAGATGCACAGTGACGTTCATTAGCGGATCTGCTTCACCAAAGTTAGAGTTAGTTACAATACCTGCTTCTTTACCTGTGAAGTATTGCGTTTCAAGTTTGTGATCTTGTATTGCACCCCAAACTATTGGAGCTGATAGACGTTCTCCAAATGAAACTACATAATCTTTTGATTTAGATGTTAATTCACCTACATAGCAGATACCTGTTAAGATTTTTCCAAGCTCAGCTATTATATCCTCTATTATTTGATTCACTTTTTCCTGTAAGGAACTGCTTACAATTGCGGATGCAATTGTTTCCTTATGTTTTTGCAGTAATTCGTCAGTGAAATTTTTGACCAGTTTTTCATCGCCTTTTTTTGCTTGACAGGCAACTTCTAAAAGTCTGTTCGTAACTCCTGCCAAAGCTGAAACTACAACAGTAACTCTGTATTCTTTAGAGTACTGCGTAACTATGTCTGCTACTTGACATATGTTTTTACCTGTGCCAACACTGGTTCCACCGAACTTCATTATCACTTTTTTCATGCTATTTTTCAGCTCTTTTTAAGATAGTAGTTTTGAGGCCAACTTATGTCTTATGTCTAAAAGATCTCTTAAAACAGCACTTGCTGTTTCAATTCCCCCTGCACCACGACCAATTAACGTTTGATCTGCGGCATACTCCGTTTGGAAAGTAACTGCATTTAATACCCCGCTAACACATAATGGGTTTGTCCATGGAATTTCTATCGGCTTAACTGAAACCCCACTTTCATCTATACTGCCAATAAGCTTTATGGTGCTACATCTCTTTGCAGCGTTTTGAAGCATTTCAAGTGTAACCCTTCTAATACCTGTAATATCTACATCTTTTAAGGTTACTTTCTTACCCATAATCCAATTAGATAATATAACAACCTTACATGCAGTATCAAAGCCATCAATATCCATAGACGGTTCTCTTTCTGCATAACCAAGCTTCTGCGCATTTGCCAAAGCATCTTCAAATGAAATACGACTCTGACCCATCTCAGATAAAATATAGTTAGTCGTACCATTTAAAATACCCTTTATTGCCAGAATTCTATCCCCTGCAAGACACCGCTTAGCAAACTCCAACATAGGTGTTCCCCCTCCAACGGTACCACTAAACCGCAAAAACACATTATTATACTCCGCAAGCTCAGTTAAAGCCGGCATAGCTAACGCAAGAGGACCCTTATTTGTTGTAACAACATGCTTCCCTGTTTTGAACGCTTTAGTAATATATGAAAGAGCTGGTTCAGCATTTTTAATGTTAACCGGGGTCACTTCAACAACTACTTCAGCTTCTACACTCTCAATGACTTCAAGAGCACTTATACCTTTACAACCAAATTCTACATCAGCCGAAAGCGGATATCCTCTTTGTTTAAACTCCTCAAGCTTTTCAGAACTAAAGCCTTGTGAGTTAATAACAGCGCCATCAACATCCGCTATGGCAACAATTTTAGGATTAAACCCATAATTCGCAATTTTTTCTGTATATCTTTTGGCAAGAATTGTTGTTACACCCTTACCGACAACACCATAACCAACTAAAATAATCCTCATGGTATTCACCTTTATTGCTGCTGTTTAATTTTTAATTCCTAACGCCTTTTCGATAGCTGATATTTCCGCATCAACCTCAACTGGGGGTTCACACATTTTAATAGCCGTATCTGGATCTTTCAAACCATGACCCGTTGTAACACAAACAATACGTTCATCTTTGTTTATCACGCCATTACGAACAAGCTTTTTAAGTCCTGCAATTGAAGCGGCACTTGCTGGTTCCACAAATATGCCCTCAACCTGTGCAAGTATTCTTTGGGCATCAAGAATTTCCTCGTCTGTAACAGTTTCAGCCGTTCCATGTGACTCATTAATAGCGTTAATAGCCTTTTTCCAACTGACTGGTGCTCCAATACGTATGGCAGTGGCAACCGTTTCAGGCTCTGCAACGGGCACAATTTTACTATTGTGACTTTTAATGGCTTTGACAATGGGTGCCGAACCTACTGCTTGAATTCCAGTCATCTTGGGCAATTTGTCTATCACTCCCAGTTTATAAAATTCACTAAATCCTTTCCAGATGGCACTTATATTTCCCGCATTACCCACAGGCACTATTAAGCGATCTGGCACATCACCGTCTATCTGTTCACAAATTTCATAACCCAAAGACTTTTGACCCTCAATACGAAATGGGTTAATTGAGTTAAGCAAATAGATACTTTTGTGTTTTTCAGCGAGCTTTAACACAAATTCCAATGCCTCATCAAAATTACCTCGCACTTGCAAAACTTTAGCCCCATGAATCATAGCTTGCGATAGCTTACCATAAGCAATTTTACCTGAAGGAATTAAAACAGTACAACGTATACCTGCACGTGCCGCATAAGCAGCTAAACTGGCACTTGTATTACCTGTAGATGCACAGATAACATGTTTTGCACCTAATTCAACAGCTTTAGTTACCCCCACAGTCATGCCTCTATCTTTGAAACTACCTGTAGGGTTCTCTCCCTCATTTTTAATCCACAAATCCGTAAGCCCTAAAACTTCTCCTAATCGTTTAGACCGATGTAACCCTGTTCCGCCTTCACTTAAGGTAACCACATCTGTTGACTCATGAATTGGCATAAAACCACGATAACGCCAAACCGATAATGCCGCATTTTTATAACTGCCAGTTTTAACAACTTTTGCTGCCTGCTCCATATCTATTTTTATTTCAAGGATGTCTCCACAATTCTTACAGAAATAAACTATTTCATCTACGCCATATATTGCATGACAGTTTATACATTCTTGATAACTCATTGTTCCCTCTCCACTACATAGGCACCTCTACCTGGCCTTGTCACAAAAGCATTAGCATCATAACCTGCTGACAAAAAACCCTCACGCATTGCCCCTGCCACTTTAGCAGCCTCCACCGTTTTCTTGTTTACAACAGCTATCATAGACGGACCCGCCCCACTTATAGTCACACCTAAAGCGCCTGCATTTAACGCGTTTTCTCTAACTTTACTATAACCCGGTACCAATGATGCTCTTGTTGGTTCGACAATATCATCAACCATGGACTGACCAATAATATCCACATCACCAATGGCAAACCCTGCTGCCATAGCAGCTGCTTTACCCAAATTGTACACATGCTTCTCTAAAGGCACAACTTTAGGAATAACTGCTCTGGCTTTTTCTGTTTTATTTGAAGGCGTGATCATTTTAGGCATAGCTACAGCCAACTCCATATCTTTTGGGCACTCCAAATTAATTATTTCTAATGGTTTACATGACCTGATAAGCACAAAATTCCCACACACTGCCGCTGATACGTTATCTGCATGCTCTGAACCAGCGGATGCCACTTCACCTTTTGCTGCATACTCAATTATCTGCTTATTGCTTAAACCTAAATTAAACATGATATTGATACCCACAGCTACTGCCGCTGCTGAAGCTGCACTGCTACCTAAACCTTTCCCTGGAAAGATGCCTTTCTCCACTTGAATCTGCAAACCAGTGGTTAGTTTAAAATCTTTTATCATTGTTTCTGCTACACGGCCAGCAGTGTTTTTTTCTGGTGTAACAGAGATTGTTTTTGCTCCTAGACCACTAACATGAATTCTTATCCCATCATTTATAGTTGTTAGTGTTACCTTATCGTTTGGTTGCTCAAGGGCTATACCGAAAATGTCAAAACCTGGACCAAGGTTAGCACTTGTTGCTGGCGCTTTTACTGTTACTTGTTTCATAGGCATCTTTTTCACTCTGATTAGAAACTTAACGTTTGTGATTATTATTATTTTTATTGCTTATCTTTGTGAGCTAACCAATGATGTTTGAGAGAACTTCATAGGTTTTTAAACTATCTTTCTTTTCTACAACGATAATTGTTTCGGTCCAGCATGAAATGAACTCAATCATGTTAACATTTTGTTCTGCAAGTAATGTGGTAAGAAATGCAACAACACCTGGAGTGGCTTCTAATTCTTCTGGTGAATGAATAACTAACATTGTGCAGTTTTCATGCATAACAAGCGTGTTTATTTGTCCAGGTAAGTCTGCTTTATCTATTAAATATACATATTTTCCTGGTAAATCAACTTTCATACCATTTTTAGGTTGGATTTCTTTGGACGTTATCATGACGCTTTTTCGGTCATAAACTACTATGTTACTGCGTTTAAGTAGGGCCAGAACTTTTTCCTCTCTTTTTTGTTTGTGTTTTTGCAGTTCTTCTGAAAAACGTCTTAGGGCAGCTTTTACAGCATTTGTATTGCTAGTTTCTATCTCGTTTTGGATTTGACGTGATAGTTCGCTTAGATTAACTATGTTTTTTTCTAATGCTTCAAGTAAATATGGTTTATTTCGTAAATAGTTCCGTACCTTTTGAGCTATCGTCATGATAAAATACAAATGTATCAAATAGCACATTTAAAGATTTTTGTATAACAAAGAACATACAAAAATATTGTTGGTGAAAGTTAAACTTACTATACAAAGACAAAATACAAACGAGTTTATGGCTCAAATTTGTTTTACGACAAAACTTGATAAACTAAATGCGAAAACTAACTTTAACTATGCCCATTTAAAAAATTTGGTGGTGTCACGAAGTATTTTAATTATTGTAGGTCACAATTCCAAATAGCACTTGCTTTCAAAGCCACGTCTTATACTCAAAAACGCTGATAAAATAACACACCTCTTGATCATACAACAAAAACATACACACACAATTTAACTTATGACACCACCGAAAAATGCTAAATATTCCTTGACAGAAAGAACATTAAAATAACCCTTAAAGATATTCTTATTGTGGGAGAAGGGGGAGAAAATAGGAGAAGGAAAAATGCAAATGAATTTCTCCCACAATACCCTGTTAGTTGGTCTGATATAAATAATTTTTCCAAGTTTACACTCAAATTATATCCTGTTTAGTAGGGTATAATTGTGCAATGTGTCTGAATATAAAAAATGTTGTACCTAAATTCCCGAGTTTGTTATAACTACGTGTGAGTGTTTGGTTCGATAAAGTCTTTAAATCGTTGTAGGCACTCTAAATGAGGCGGAATTATTTTTAGCGTTTAGTTTTTGTTGTTATAAAAGTTATGACAATCTTGTGAAATGTCGAATCGTTTTTGTTCTTTTTAAGCGTCTTTTATCATTTAAAGGTCACAGTAAGCTTGCAACTAATTGTTGTTATAACTTATCAGGGAATTTAGGTTGTATATTATAAAAACGTGCAGAATTTAGGGTATGTATTCAGCTCACGTGTTTTTAGAGCCTTTTTATCGAGCACAGTGTATATGCATAAACAAACATGCCTGCAGAATAAAAACAACATAAAAAACTAAATCCTGACAAAAAGTGAACTATCTAAAGACATATTTTCGTTGAGAGCTGAATACATACAATTTAGGTTATAAATAACAAGATTATAGTGTAGAATTTACACTATTCTGCTATAAATGGTCTCTTAGATTTCAGGGTGTAGTGGATATTAAGAGTTGTTTTAAAGTTTGAACTGAAAAATTGTTGTCATAGAGATACTGCATTTGAGCAGCAAAGTCCTCAGACGTAACTGATGTGGATACGGCTCCATCACTTATTTGATAGTAATGGATGATAACGATGGTCGAGCTGTTAGCTTGATTTACGTAGTTTTTAAACATCTCCATAGTAGTAGAGTTTCCTATCGCATAACTGGGTAACGCATATTGGTTGAAGGGTTGACTCATGTCAAAATTGCTTTGGTTGATGCCACATGCGGCATAATAATATTGTTGTACCACTTTCTCTATGGCTATATCTCCAGCGCCCTCTCCGTGAGGATAAACAAACAGAGATGCGATGATACCGTGTGTTAGTAAATCCTGTTTGCTCTGTGACAATTGATACTCCACAGTTTCCATGTCATTGGACCTTAAAGGGAAATGGTTTACACTGTGACTTTCAATATCATGACCCTGATTATGTAGTGCTACGATTTTGTTCCAATCCATGTATCCTAAGAGTCTGTTAGGATAACTGGTGACTATGGCAAACGTAGCTTTGAAACCATATTTATCCAGTACAGGGCGGGCATTAGTATACTGAGTTAACCATCCGTCATCGAAAACTATGCAGACTACTCGCTGGTCTTCTTGGGGTACATTAGGATGGTAATAATAGTTTTCACCGGAAAGCTCTGTTGGATCAATAGTTGGTAACCATGAGGCATTATAAACTAAAAATATTGCCGTTAGCAAACCAACTATTGCAACAGTAACTACAACTTTTTGATTCACTGTATTTACGTTATTTGACATGTTAGCGAGTCCCCCAAGCTTTCCCCTTCCAAAGTGTAATCCATGAATACATGTAAACAAATGTAAGAAGTATCGATACTGCAAAGAAAGCAACACGATATCCGATATCTTTGAATGAAAAATAGTCCACTAATAATTTATCAGATAACGCAGTTAATGTTGAAACTAACAAAAGCCCTATAAAGTATATAAAAATTAACTCGTATCGGTTTACTAATGCTAAACCAACAGTGTTTACAAACAATGAAATTGGTGAAAAAAAAGTCACAAACATAGTTGTATAAAAAATAATTTTCTGCATTAGATTCTTCTTGTAGAAGAATTTGGATGCAAACAACATACCTCGAAAACCGCTTCGACCCCATCGTACCTGCTGAACTATAAATTTTTTGAGTTTATGTGGTGCAATGGTGTAAGCTAAGGCAGTAGATTGAAACACAGATTTGCCCCCCATCCTCAACATCAAGTTGGTCATTTGTCGGTCATCACCTGAGATAACCTCGCGGCCGAGAAATTTCTCATTTAACCATTCATCGACAACTTTCTCAAATTTTTCTCTACGATAAGCTGACAACACGCCAGAACAACAAATTACCATACCAAAAAGACTTTCCACACCTTTACGTATTCTGAAAGAATCAGCATACCAAACTTTTTGAAACCGTGCTAGCAAAGTATCGGTTTCAGGATTAGATTCATTAACAACAGCAGCATTACCACAAACACAGTAAACACCTTCATCAATGAAAGGCTGCACTAACAGTTTTATAGCATCAGGCTTAATAATTGTGTCACTGTCTACGCAAACCAAAATTTCACCAGTACATTGTTTGAGACCAGCGGCCATTGCGTGGCGTTTGCCCATATTCTTATCAAGTGCAACCACTTTAAAGTCACATTCAAGGCGTTTCTTGTTGATGGCTTCTAGCGATTTATCTTTACTTTTGTCATCAATTACAACTAATTCCAATTTGTCTTTAGGGTAATCTGAATTGAGAATTGAATCAATGGTGTCGCCTATTCCATTTTCTTCGTTATATACTGGAACAAGTATGCTTACTTTTAGGCGATAACCTTGATCAGGCATAGGTTTATACAAATGAGTTGCAACTAAACGGAAAACTAGAAACGGTGTCACAACTGTACCGTAAATTACTAATAATAAATCTATCCAATGTAACTCGTACTTACTCACCCTAAGTAGGTACATAAAAATTAAAAGTGTTACTGTTAAATAGATAACTGCATAACATAAAAGAGTTTTTTTCATAAAGTGCGACATGGTCCAGTAGTCTAAAAAGAGAATAAGGTTCTATTTTTTAACAGGTTCAGTATTGACGTTAGATTGCTGCTTTTTACTATTCAACTTTGTACGATAGTTAATGTCTGCAGTTACTGCGCCATGCAATAGAGGTGTTTGAGGATAAGCGCTTATAAGGAACTGTATGTCCTTGGGCAAACATTCGCCTCCGATACCTTCACGGACCTCTGCCATATCAACGTTCCATTTTGTATTAACTGCGTCACGTAATTCATTAAAATCTACATCGTTCTTATCACAAAGTAGTTTGAGTTCTTCAGCATAAGCTATACGCAGATAATAGTAAGAGTTCTCAACTATCTTAGAGAGCTCCGCAAGCTCTAATGAGCTGACAATGTGAAGTGGTATGCCTAGGGAGTTATAAAAGGAAATAGCGTTTTTTTGGCTTTCTTGATTTAGTGCGCCTAAAACTCTGAGTTGAACAACACCGTATTTGTCTTCTTCTTGTTTCCACCATCTGTGAGGGCAAACAGCAAGATTGGATAAATTATATTTTTTGGAAAGCGTTCGTACTGTACCTTTGGCAAGAGTTGATTCAAAACATATGAGCGCGTTAGGGTTAAGGTTTGAAACTTTTTGTACACAATCTTCAATAGCACTCATATCAGTATGGTCATTACGATACCAAGTGTTAACTGCAATTATGTAGACATCTGCGTAAGCAAGTTCGGTGGAAGCAGTGACTCCATTTTTAATAGCAACATCTACTGCTTTCTGAGATATGTCATAACCTACAGTTTGTTTATATATTTTTGAAATGTGTTGAATTACTGGTAATCCAATATTTCCTAACCCCATAACACATACATGCATAGAGATACTTTCCGTTTAAGATTTTTCTTAATTTTTAACAATTTGCTTGTTTATGGCAATTTTTGTCTTTATAAATAATACCTACCTGGTAAGGATATATTAATATGTATGTAAATTAATAGAATAAAATTAGGTTAAAAAAATGGTGAAAAACATCAATGTATAATGTTGATTTTAAAAAAATTGAATACAGTTGCTATCAATGGGATTTGCAAGAACTAAATAAACAAATTTTAAATCTTAGCACGGCGGTATCAACGAAATGATAAACACACAAATTAAAAAACATGTTGTAGGCGCATTAATATGTATGTTGCTATTAGGGTTAGTTGCTTTTTGTGGCACTACGCCAGTAGAAGCAACAGATACATCAAGTAATATGACTATAACTAATAACAAAATGATTGCTTTAACGTTTGACGATGGACCTAGTGAATACACAAATAGATTATTAGATATATTAAGTGAAAATAGCGCTAAAGCAACTTTCTTTGTTACTGGCTCAAAAATTGATAGTAATCAACTGGTGTTAGCGAAGGCACTATCCCAGAACTGTGAAATCATTGGACATACATGGAGTCATAGCGATCTTACAGGCCTCTCATATAACGACATTGCACAAGAGTTGACAAAAACAAACATTGCTCTATATGACACATTGGGTATTTCTCCTCAAATGTTTCGTCCTCCTTTTGGGGAAATAAGCGCTGATGTCATAACTGTTGCAGAAGACTTGAATTTTGCTATCATACTCTGGTCAATTAGCACTCTGGATTGGCAAACGCAAAACGCAGATATCACCTATGAAACAATCATGAATAGTGTCCACGACGGTGCCATTATTCTATGTCATGATACTGTTAAATCAACCATAGATGCTATGGAACAAGCTATTCCTGAGTTGATTTCAAGAGGTTACACATTAGTAACTGTCTCAGAACTCTTAGGAAAAACCGAGGCAGGGCAAATATATCGAAACAGCATATCTAACTGGACAGGGATCACTCACACAGTTAAACAAGGGGAGAGCTTGTGGAGTATCTCAAACATTTACAGCACAACTATTAATGCTATTAAGACTTTGAATGGACTTACAAGTGATCTGATCCATCCCGGTCAAGTGTTGAAAATTCCTGAAGGCGCACCTGTAACTCCTCCTGGTACTGATACGAGTATTGAGAATTTGACGGTTGG
>Ga0209737_10004221_pt1 | contig 10111 bp, 2 predicted proteins | sample TergutCu122P3_FD_187284 | JGI IMG/M metagenome (GOLD analysis project Ga0209737, IMG submission 187284) | Cubitermes ugandensis P3 segment gut microbial communities from Kakamega Forest, Kenya - Cu122 P3 (SPAdes) (version 2) | ecosystem: Host-associated > Arthropoda: Insects > Digestive system >...
AATACTGAAACCATGTGTTTCGATTCTCTTGAATATATTGTTGAACCTACGGTTAATCCTGTGGATACAATTATCTTTAATATGCTACCGGGACCCTATTGCAACAACTCTATCGTTAACTTAGACGCTACCAGAATTTTCACAAACGGTTTTGAAGGCACTGTGCAAAATTTCCAATGGGGTATTTGCGAGTTTCAAGGTTTGGGCGACCCGTACCCCTATTGCCACGACATTCCTTTGACAGATTTAAGCGGACAATACAAGATTGAAGCACTTACAACCACAGAGTTTGTTAAATTCTATATAAGATTCAATACGGAAGGATATAATTGTCCTTATACATATTGGTCTGATCCTATATATATTATTCAAACCATCAAAGTTGACCTTATAGGCAATGCCATCGATACCGTATGCCACGGCGGAAGTGTGGAATTGAGATACAAACTTTCCAATATTGACCCAAGTTTGCCAATATGGTACAGAATATTAGAAAACAATGAATGGTATAAAGGTGTAGTTGAAGTACATCAAGTAAATCCGGGTAGTGATGAAATCTGGTTTACAACGCTTCCGGCATTACATACCAACGAAAACGGACCGGAATCTTATTGCTACGCCGTTGAAGTATGGCAATACCCAACATCTTACATCCACGCGGTATCTCCTTATCCTCCCACTTGCTTTGTAACTTCCGACTGCCACAAGGTAATGGTATTGAAAGACCCTGTTCTTATGCTTACCTGTCCGGGCACCATCAACAAACTCCCAGCTGAAAACCCTGTGTTCACGGCTAACTTATCAGGCGGCGTAGGCGAACCCTACTACTACTGGTATCTTCAAACCGAATTGGTTCAGGAAGGACCGCAAAATACCTACGAATTAGACGACCTTTCTATCTTGGGTACGCTGGGAACTTACAGAATTGATGTGAAAGCCACCCAAACTTACTCCGGTTGCGATGCAGAATTAGTAACCTGTTGGTTCGAAGTAGAATGTCCTCCGATGACCATTGAGATTAAAGGACCTGCCCAAGCTTGCGTAGGCGAAGAAGTAACACTTTATGCAGTAGTGGTTACCGATGCCGAATATACAGTGCAATGGAAGAAAGGCGATCAATATCTACAAGGTTTACCGGGATATAGTTTCACAAAAAATACTGTTACCTTTACCGTAGGCGAAAACATCGACAAAGAAAAATATACAATAGAAGTTTCTAACTGCGGTTGCGAAGTTCAAAGTACATACCACGAACTTGAAGTTATCCCCAAAACTGTTATTTGGGTTGACAACTACACCATTTGCGAAAATGGCGCTGTAGAAGTAACCGTTAACACGGTTGCTTTCGGTGGTAATGAAGTTTACCGCTATATATGGTTTGATGCCGATGGAGAACAAATAGATATTACATATATCAATAAGAGAATTTTCAACTATGACGAGATGACAGATGTTGTTACAAATTTCTCTGTTCAAACACAAATGTTGACAGCCCTTTGCTCTTCCAATATTGCAGAATTTTCCATTACCGAGTTAGGAAAACTTGATATCGTTACGCTTCATGCTTCCGATACAATTATTTGTGTGAACAATACGGTATTGTTTACTTTAGGAACTGACGAGAATATTGAAGAGTTTGGTACTCCGGTATATACCTGGTGGGTTGACGGATTCCCCACAGACGCACCAAGTCTGGACTTCCTTAACCTTTCATTCACTTCACTTGGAAAACATTATGTGAACGTACAAATTACCTACCCGGGCAATACTTGTGAATTTGTTACCAACGACATCTATATTGAAGTACGTGAACTCTTTGGTGTTGAAATTTCAGGAGTTGAAGAAGTATGTATGAAAGAGGGTGTTCCCGAATACTTAACCGCATACGTTGAGCCTTACAATGCTCCCGACCTTAAATATCAGTGGTATGAAAACGGCTTGCCAATCTTAGGCGGAAATGCTTACAAATATGCCATTAACCACGTTCCCGGAACATATACTTATATGGTAATCGTAACCGATACGTTATCCGGCTGTGAAGTACAGGCAGAACCCCATACTGTAATTGTGGACAAAGCGCCTGTAATTACCGGAATTACCGCTGTTACAAAGACTATTTGTCAAGGCGAAACGCTTGAGTTCTCACATATTCCACCTATTAATAATGTAACTTATTCTTGGTATATTAATGGTGTAGAAGTACCGGGTGCTAATTTGAATATATTTAGCCATACTTTTGATGTTGAGGGAGGACCTTTTGTTGTAAAAGTAAAAGCAACTTCAAATGTATTGGGCTGCGAATCAGACCCTGTAACCGTAGCAACCATTACCGTTAAGGCTGAGCCTGAGGTAACTGTTGGAGGTCCGGATTTGGTATGTAATGCTGCAGAACAAGCACCGTTATATGCTATCGTGAATCCTAATGCAGGTAATTATAGTTACCAATGGTACTTAAACGATGAAATTATTGATGGTGGAACCGGTGCAACTCAGGTAATTACCAATGTGCCGAGTTCAGTACCTTATCTATATTACGTAATTGTAACCGATAACGAATCAGGTTGTGTTGTACAATCTGCATTTAAACAGGTAACAGTAGAAAAATTCTTAACCACCGGAATTACTGCAGATAAGACAGAGATTTGCCGCGGCGCAAGCGTTATCTTAACCGCTGATGTTTCCGGCGACAATAACTTCGACCTGCAATGGTATGCTACCTTAGGAACACAAACCTATCCTATTGATGGTGCCATTTATCCGAATTTACAAATTACTCCGGAACAAACAATGACTTATCATTTCGTGGCTACTCAAATTGGCTCGGGATGTACAACCCCATCTAATCCTATTACGATTACGGTAATTCAAATACCGGAGGCTCCGGTGTTGGCAGTTACTCCTGCGTTAGTTTGCAGCGGCGACCAGATTACCATAAGCACCACCGCAACAGGAATGATTACCTGGTATAAAAACGACTTTGCACAACCTTTCTCTGGACCAACGCCGTTTAACTCCATTACCGACCAACCTGTTGCCAACCACTCGTTGACCACATATAACTATTACGCAACGGTTACCACAGTGGGCACCACAGTTTCTTGTGTATCCGATGTTTCGGCTCCGGTTACTGTTACTGTTCATCCGCTTATGGATTTTGTAATTACTGGCTATGACAAAGTTTGTACCCAGGCATTAGGCGAAACGCACGCAGTATTGCACGCGCTTCCGAATGCCCTATTTGAACTTCAACCGGGCGTTGTATATGAATATAGTTGGTCTTATGTTCAAGGAAATAATCCTAACAAGATTCTCCTTGGCACACCCAATACAAACAACTGGGTTCAAATTCCGAACAACTTACCGGTTAATGACATCGCTGCTCCATATACTTTCTACGTAGAAGTAAAAGCCATTGGATACAATTGTCATTATACAACCCACCACGTTATGAATATTTTACCGAAACCTACTGTTACCATTGGAGTTGATAATCCGAGTATTTGTATGGCAGGTACTGTTGTAGCCACCGCATCTCCCTATCCGAATGGCGATTATAACTTTACTTGGAATTTAAGCGGCAATGCTGTTCCCGGTAATTTCTCACAAATGACATTCAACAACAACTTTACCTACGGAATTAATAACATTTCGGTACATATTCAGCTCAATAATGCAAGTGAGTCTTGCTTCGGCTCGACAACTATACCTGTAAATGTTCTTACACAACCTTTCATTGATGTAACGCAAAAAATTGCAGGATTAGACCTTGCAGGTATGTGTGTGGGCGGTAAAGTTGACCTCACTGCTCAAATTCTTGAGTTTGACGTTCTTCAAATTGCACCGAATGTATTTACTTATGAATGGACACTTGACGGCAATCCGTATGCAGCTCAGGGTAACACCCTTTCTAAAGTGTTCGATACAAAGGGTACTTACACATTTAAAGTACAGGCTAAATCGGCTGCCAACGTTGGCTGTTTTACCGATATTGCTACCTCTACTGTTAAAGTGGTTGACCAACCTAAAGTTTCAATTTACCCGAAAGATTACAACTTGTATGAAGTATGTCCGGGTGCTGTTATTGAACTTATTGCAGTTACCGAGATTGATGATCCTACTATTCAAAAGGGAGAAAAATACAAATGGAATGTTACCGATTGGTTACCTTTTACCAACCAAATTGACCCGCTCTCCGTAACTATCAACTATACAGGAGTTAAATCATTCTTCTTGAATGCTGAATTTGAAAATCCAACTTGTAATGCGGTAACTACCAACACAGTTAGCTTTACAATTGCCAATGCACCTCAATTTGAACTTTCTATTGCACCGCAACCTTACTTTGGTGGCTGTACAGGAAACCCGATTGAGTTGAATGCAGTTATTAAAGGTGGTGTTGGTGGCGCTGAGGGTGCAACTATCCAATGGAAATACAGTTTAGACGGTGCTCCTTATCAACCAATTGTTGGACAACAAGGTGGAAAAATAACTTTCATACCTGTTCAGGAGGGTAGTTATACCTTTATGGCAGCTTACACTTCACTTAACCCGCTATCAGGTTGTGCAATTGCTCCGGAAGACGGAATGATTGGACCGATGGAAGTTGGTTTATCCATTACTCCAAAAGCAGTATTTGAAACAAGCGCAATTCCTAACATTTGTACCAATAATCCTTTAGGACCGGTAGACCTACCGATCAAATTCACAGGAATACCACCGTTTGCATTCTGTATTGAAGATAATTTTGGAGGCAAAAAATGCTTCACGGATATCCACGACAATCCTTTCATTTACAAGGTTAATCCTTCAAAAACTACCCAATATACTATCACAACTTTGGAAGTGTCTTCAAAATGTATTATTGGAACTTTCAAACCGGCCTCTATCACGGTTTACGTAACCGATGTGATTGTTAACCAACCGGTATATGAGGTTTGCGGCGAGCAAGTTGATGTATTAGTATTGGTTTCCAGCGATGCATTACAAGAAAGTTTTGCTACAGTTGAATTCCTCAAAGGTGGTGCTACGCAATACGTTCCAATCCTACCTTATGGCGATGGAACCAGCGTAATCACAATCAACATACCTGAGGGAACACCATTCGGCTTACACGATGTAAAAATCACTATCGACGGTTGCGAATTTGTGGTAACCATTATTTACAACCACAGCGGAGCCGGCAGCAACTTGATTCATAGAAGATATGAAGGTATTAACGAACTGTTGGTAGTAAGCAACAACTCCAAAGAGGGAAGCGAATTCTACAACGGTGGATACAACTTTACTTCTTACCAATGGTATAAAAACGGCGAATTGATTCAGGGCGCTACACAGCAATGGTATCAAGACCCGAATGGTATCAATGGCAAGTATCACGTAAAATTAGGCGGATACAGAATTTCTGACGGCACACCGATTGAGTTCAGCACTTGTCCTATGGATTACAACAGCACAGGAACTGTCAAAGCATACCCGGTACCAGCAGGCGTTGGAGAACCGGTTTATGTTGAACTTGACCTGACTACTGAAGAATTGGACGGCGCTTTCATCGACATCTACGACGCTAAAGGTGCTTTCATCAGTCAAGTAAAAGTTGTAAGCAGATTAACTAAGGTTGATGGCTTTAAAGCACAAGGTACCTACTTCGGTAGAATTACTACCGGCACGAATGAAATTAAGGCGGTTAAATTCTTAATTGTTAAATAAATCTAAAGGATAAAGCAGGCAACTGAACGGGTTGCCTGCTTTTAACAAATAATCATAAATGTTAAAAATTAAAAATTAAATAAATATGAAAAAACAACTATTATTAATCGGTCTTATTTTCGGAATGTTTACCGCTTTTTCACAAGAGGTAAAAACTACTGACAAAGCAGCAACTACGCCTCCGGCAACCGAGCAGGCAGTTACTGCAGATAATGATTTTTGCCCCCACCGCATAAATGTACATTTTGGTGGAGGTTTTGCCAACAATACTTTTAAACCCATTAAGAGTATTGCTACCATACACTCCTGTGCCGCTATGGCTGAAGTAGGCTATACCTATTTCTTCCACAAACACTTTGGTATCGGATTGGGTGTAGGCATTAACAAAGTGGGCGCCACAGCCAAAATTAACGAGAAACTTACCCTTACCAATGTTTTCGATAATAAATATTGGGGACAAAAGGATATTATTTTCGATTATGTTAAATACACCACTGAAAATCTTGTACAAAAACACAATGTATGGGCTATTGAAGTTCCATTAACCGTGCAAGCTGAGAAAAAATGGGGAAAACACGGTATTTATGGCGGTTTGGGCGTGAAAGGTTACTTCCCGATTGCCGCTAATGCTAAATATACAGATGGAACCATCTATATTAATGAAATGTATTCTCCCGATATGAATGTAAATTATGTTGGTCTTATTGAGTGGATGGATCCGCAAGCATTGAAAGGAGTTGCCAGCAAACAAAAAATGAGATGTTCTGTTGACATTTTGGGTGATTTCGGTGGAATTTTCGGAGTTTCAAGAGCCACAGATATTTATCTTGGTGCTTATGCTTCTTACGGATTCTTGAATATTTACCCCAAAGGTAATAAAATGGAATTTGAAAATTTAGGTCAAATCGACTCCAAGCTTATTTCACTTTCAGAAAGATATTCCAATGCAACAAACAAATGGAATCTTCTTCAGATAGGTGTTAAAGTTGGTTTCCATTTCAAAACTTGCAAATCTTCCCGCACCGACAAATTTATGAGAGACGAAAAGAGAGCCTTTATGGATGAAATGAAGAAAAAGAAAAATGAACCGGTAGTGGTTACCAACACCATTCAGGAATATTATTACTTCGTTCCCACCATCTCTCAAGAATTATTGGATGAGTCTGCAAACGACCCCAACAAGAAAAAAGCGTTATTAGATTTGGCGCAATCTTTATCAAATATCAAAATCTTATTTGACTTAGACAAAGATATTCCCAAACTTGACGACAATAAGAGACAACACATCGACAGAGCTTCTGAAGTGTTAAAAGCTAATCCTGACCTTAAAGTTGTTATTTCCGGATATACTTCTCCCGAGGGTTCCGTGGCTCATAATAAGGACTTGGGTAACAGAAGAGCTTTGGCAGTAAGACAGATTTTCATCAACAAAGGTGTTCCCGGAGACCAGATAGCTGTACAAAACTATACGGCTGAAGACCCGCAACACAAAATTGATATTCCTGAAAAAGAATATCCCGAACAACGCGCTGTTATCTTCAAAATAGAGAAGAAATAGTTTCATAAGGTTTGATTACAAAAAACTGTCGAGCAATCGGCAGTTTTTTTTTGTAATGAAATTTGTTCGTCAATAATAGGACACAATCACTAAATAAGTGTCTTTCCTTTTTTACCTTTTCGGTCTCGTAATATGGTCTTCATTGCACTTTAAAGGTGGGTCCAAATTCCTTTTCCTTTTTAAGGAAAAGGTGTCAGCAAGCGGCAATTTGAGATTTCTCGCTTCGCTCGAAACAGGCCCGCCGCTTGATGACGGAAAAGGTTAATATAAATATAATTCCTTTATTTTAGTCGAGGTGTTATTTTGGCAGCAAATTCACAAGGGTCAATTTTTGGTGTGTGTGGATTTTTAATTATTAATAGGTATCATATTTTATATTAACCTTTTCCGTCATCAAGCGGCGTCTTAATATTTGGTGTTTGAAAGATTTAGCAGCCGCTTGCTGCCACCTTTTCCTTAAAAAGGAAAAGGAATTTGGTCCCACCCTTAACAGACAAAGTAGCAACAATTTTGTGAAATCGTAAAAAAGTTTACAGACAATTTTCAATGATTTTGCCCTGTGCTCAATTTTAATTCATATTTTTGTCGAAATTTTTATTATCATCAAATCATCAAATCATCAAATCATCAAATCATCAAATTATCTAATCATCTAATCTTCAAATCTTCAAGTCTTTAAATGAACACCATCCATTTACTTCCCGACCTTGTAGCCAACCAGATTGCGGCGGGCGAAGTTATTCAACGCCCCGCTTCCGCAGTGAAGGAACTGTTGGAAAACGCCATTGATGCCGGTGCCACAAAAATTCAACTTATTGTGAAAGACGCCGGCAGAACACTCATTCAAGTAGTGGATAACGGCAAAGGGATGAACTTTACCGATGCGCGCATCTGCTTTGAACGGCACGCTACCTCTAAAATATCTACCGCCGAAGACCTTTTTCACTTAAAAACCAAAGGATTTCGCGGCGAAGCATTGGCTTCTATTGCCGCCATCGCCCAAATAGAACTAAACACCAAACGCGATGATGAGGAAACAGGAACCGTGTTGGTGGTTGAAGGCTCGCAGGTAAAAGAGCATCGCCCTACGGCAACCCAAAACGGAACCTCCATCGCCGTGAAAAACCTCTTTTTTAATGTGCCGGCACGAAGAAACTTCCTCAAATCAGATTCCATTGAACTGGGACATATAGAAGAAGAACTGAATAGAATTTCGCTCATTCATTACGAGATTGATTTCACTTTTTATCACAATGGAAAATTGGTACAGCAGTTGCCGCCTTCAAATCAGAAACAGCGCATTGTGAACGTGTTTGGCGCACATTTTAAAGATAAACTGTTTCCGGTGGAATTGAATACGGAAACCGTGAAGATAGAGGGTTTTATTGCCAAGCCAGAAAGCGCCAAAAAGAAGAAAAACGAGCAATATCTGTTTGTTAACAACAGATTTGTAAAGCATTACCTCCTCACGCACGCCATTGAATCCACCTATAAAGAGTTTATTCCGGAGGGACACAAACCCGCTTTTTTTATCGAGATTACCGTGCCCCCCGCCACCATCGATGTGAATATCAGTCCTACCAAAATTGATGTCAAATTTCAGGATGACAGAATGATTTACGCGTTCTTAAACGCGGCAGTAAAAAAAACGCTGGGTACGCTCTCGCTTATTCCGCAGATAGATTTTAACTACAATCCCGAATATGATTTCTCTGCATTGAAGCAGAGAGAGGATATAAAATCGCCATCCTTAACACTGAATCCGAATTATACGCCATCTACTTCCAAGCCTGCCAATAAAATTTCTACATCAGATTCGTGGCAGCAATTTTTATCGGGAATAAAGGAAACCACCTTTGCTACCCCACAAAGAGAAACGGAAAAAATTGATTTTCAATCAGAAAAAGCGATAAACGATGAGATAATAGATGTATCTCTATTGAAGTGTTTACTTTTTTCGGATGATTTTTTGCTATTTCTTTGGAGCGATGCCTTAAAGATTCTTGATGTAACGGCGGCGCGGGAACGGATTCTGTTTGAATATTACCTGAATGCGTTAGAGAATACACCCGTTGTCATTCAGCAATCAATGTTTCCCGAAACGATAACTTTATCGGCGAGCGCGGCAGAAGTTGTGAACGACATTTTGCCGGAGCTGCGCGCGCTGGGGTATGAGTTAGAGCAGATTGACCGTGCTTCGTTTGCCGTAAATGGCACGCCGGTAGGGGAGGAGGAGAGCGATGTGCAACAAACTGTAGAACAATTTGTGGAGATGTACAAATCTCAGATGTTTCTACATAAAACCGATAAAAACACCTCAGTGGCGAAGAGTTTGGCAAGGCAGAAATGCAGTACGCAATTGCAAATGAATTCAGAGGCGGAGCAGCAGGCTTTTGTCAAACAGTGGCTTCAATGCCAAGTACCTCACATCTCCCCCTCCGGAAAAAAAATATCTAAATGTTTTACGAGTACTGAAATAAAGGGTTTCTTTGTATAGTGTTTCAATTCCCTAACTTCTTAACTTCTTAACTTCTTAACTTCTTAATTCCTAAATTCCTAAATTATTTCTTCGTTTGATTCGCCACCTCTTCCATCAGTTTTTTGAGTGTTTCTTCATCGGCTAAAAATTCGTCTTTAATCAGATTAAAGTCGTTGTCGAACTCAAAAACGTAGGCAATTCCTGTAGGGATGTTCAGATTTACTATATCTTCATCCGAGATATTTTTCAGATGTTTGATAATTCCGCGCAGGCTGTTTCCGTGTGCGGCAACCAACACTTCCTTGTGGGTTTTCAGTTTTTCTTTAATATCGCTTTCCCAATAGGGAACAATGCGTTCCACAGTATCT
>Ga0209737_10004222_pt1 | contig 10111 bp, 6 predicted proteins | sample TergutCu122P3_FD_187284 | JGI IMG/M metagenome (GOLD analysis project Ga0209737, IMG submission 187284) | Cubitermes ugandensis P3 segment gut microbial communities from Kakamega Forest, Kenya - Cu122 P3 (SPAdes) (version 2) | ecosystem: Host-associated > Arthropoda: Insects > Digestive system >...
CTTTTTATTAGCATATTATTATTATTATTATTATTATTATTTTTATTAATTTCAAAATCAGTTGTTCTAGTTCCATTTTCATTTGATGTTTCATGCAGGCTCAGTTTCTGTATCATGGCATAAAATCTTCTCTTCCTGTTTTAGCATTAAAATTGCCCACAACAATTTTTACGTCATGTGCTGGAGTTCTTTGGTATATCTGATTAAGTTTATCATAACAGAAGTCCTTAACAAGCTCATCCCTTTCTTCCACAGGTGCATGTACCAAAATTGTAAAATTATTGAACTTTCATCTCATTTTCAATGAGCATATTCAATCATCCACTGCCTCAAAGTTCATAATTGCCTGTTTATACTACTGGTTGTGAAAGTGTTACTTTCATTACCACTATACATCAGTATGAAATTCTGTGTATCCAACACTCCACTTCCCCACCATCATATCTCTTGGATTGCTACAATAAGGTCCAAATTTTTCCAGTTTTGTTTTAACCTCTTTTAACATTCCTGCTGTATAGAAACTGAGTACATTCCAGGTAGTAATGTAGAAATCATAGTCACTATGATCATTTAGTTAACATATAAACTAGAAGAAACATGATAAACATACTCTGTTAACTGCACAGTATAGTTGTATTTGTAAAGCAGGTTTCTTGTATATTTTAGGGATGACTGCCCCTGCGCAGTTACAGTGACAACAGAGATGCCAACTACTACAGAATTGTTTCCTTTTTATACTGCTTTTATTATTACAGTGTCTGAAGTATAAGTATTGGAACATAGCAGGTTTCACAGGCAAAGCATATGACATTTCAGTGGTTGGAATATTTTGGTACTGAAGTTACATCCATGGAACTTCTAAAGAGGTTGGCATCTCTGAAAAAGAAAATGTGCCGCATGCTTGTTACTTGTGTTACAGTTAGAGTATGAGAAGAACTTGAAAGTGTACCACAACTCTCCTGCCTATGTGGCATACATCGCAGCCAAGACCCGTGGTAAGTCGGGTAGGTTGACACCCACTTCACAGCTCTTGATGGTCATGTTGTCACGTTTCTTGATGTTGAGCCTGCTGCAATGACATTTATGATCAATTGGTTGGATTGAGATTGTAATGTCTGTTTTTATTTAGAAAGTTTAAGGGTTTAACTGTCAGGTGAAATTTGTCTAGGAGATTTAAAACCAATGAACTTTATTTTGAATAGTCGTAGAGGCTTAAGTAGATCTGACACAAGAGGAGAAAGGATGTACCACTAGCCAGACTGCACAACTCACAATGTTCTCACTGAAAGTTGCATTAATCACTGCATGTAGTTATACAATAGTAAAGTGTGCATGTACAGTATAAATCTGAAAATAAAAGTTTCTGGAAAATAAATTAGGGAGCTTTCATAGCTCAGTCAGTGAAGTGACAGGCTAGATAGACAGTATTGAATATCTGACAAAGAGGATTATTTCTCGTATCACAGTCACTCCCCTGTTGGCTGTGGGCCCAACCCCTGGCTCCCACTTAGTGGATTCTGGGGTTAAAAACAGCTGGAGTGTGCAGCAGACTATGCACCTTTATGTGGTATCAAGATTAAAATTTCATGGGACCCTACCTCTATATTCCTTAGAAATAAATGATTGCCCTTGAGATTGCAGTGAGATCCTAGTAAACTGTTCATTTCGTATGAGGCAGTCTGATTCATTTGTTTCTAGCTGAAGGGCTTTCATGCAGTTTAAAAGTTACAAGTCAAAATATCTTTTGTATATTTGTGAATTCGTACATTATCAAGTGTTCTGTGCTTTTATTTTGTTTCATTTTTGTTACTTCTCATTCGCATTTGTCAATACACAGTAGTGTGAGAACTCAAATTATCAAACAATGATTATGTCGCATGGTTGAAAGGGAACCAAGATCATAGATGTTAGAGCAGCTCTCATTTAATGTACTAATGGTAGGTAACTAACCACTGTTTCATTTCACAGATATAACTGTATTTTTTAAGTTCATGCCTGTCATTATTCTCACTTTGGTATGAAATGAAACAGTAATGCCCACCTACCCTTTATCTTGCATCTTCTGCCATATTTACCCAAATATAAGGCAAGAATTTTTTTAATTCATATGAAAAATGACAAGGTCACCATATAATTATGCACAAAGTTAAATGTGGTCTGTGACCGGGGTACATGTTCATGTCTCTGCCGCAACTAGATGAATGAAGAAAATTGCATAGCTGGCACTGTCAATATACACATTATTTTATGCTTCTGATTTCATTATTGGTATGCTGACAGCCTATTTCCAGGCTCATTACTGTAGTGAGAAATTATTAAAGTATTTTAAAAATCGTTGGTGATGTTGAAAGGAAAGGTACATCAACATCTGAAACACCAGAAGCAGTGTGTTGCTGTTATGATGTTAGTTTTAAATAATAATTAAACATGCTGAAGAAACAAGTAATTGTGCTGTGGCATGGAAGTTTTATGTTGCTGAAGAGAATGTTAGATGCTGAAGAAAACAAAAAGAATTATTATTTAAGGGAACATTTGAGCCTGAAGATAATTTTGTGGGCCCAAGCTGGGGAATTTAAATGCCATTGTCAGAAAGTTTCTGTAGTTTGTGCTAGAGAAATATAATTGCCTTCATGGTAATAGAGACAAAGTGAGTATAGGTATTGGAAGTTGCTACATCCCTGAAGATTCTGCAGCAGGATTTCAAAGCCAGTAATGCTTAAAAAATAGGATAGATGTGTCATCAAGGGTTAGCTCTTGATAAAGAGCTACATTAGTGTAATAATGTCCTAGAGGCCACCTTGATAAATTAATGACATGTGAAAACCACTTAATAAATCCATTCTAGAAATATGATTACCTCTTAGGACAAATGGGAGATGAAACCATAGCTGCTGAACAGGATCAAAAACAGTACTTGTCAGAACAACTGGACATGAAAAACTGAGAGTGATTATGATGCTATCAGTTTTGGGTGATTGGTGGATACAGATCCCATGTCACTAAATGATAAACACCAACATAGTGCACTTTTGCACCCAACAATAAATTAGTTTAGAATGCTGGTTTCAGTGTTAAAACACATAAAAATACATAAAATTACTCCGACATGTTTCGATCTTAACAGATCATCATCAGGGAGTATGCCTGTACCTCGTTAAAGTTACTGAATTATTTAAAAACTGAATTTTAAATTCATGTTGGAGTAATTTTATGTATTTTTATGTGTTTTAACACTGAAACCAGCATTCTAGACTAATTTATTGCTGAGTGCGAAGTGCATTGTGTTGGTGTTTATCATTTAGTGAAATGAAAAAATGCACGGTAAAACATTGAAACTGATCCCATTTGTTTTTCTGAAGAGAAACAATCATAAAAAAACTCATAGTGGAATTATATTTCATTGTATTGAGAAAGTGTGGATTACAGCAGAGATAATGGTCAAATAGCTGAATGAAGTCTTAGGGCAGAAGAGTAGGTGCTGTTCTGAAGAAGAGAGAAATGGTGGTTATAGATGCTTGTGACGGTTACTTAAGCAATTGATCATTTGAGGGGGCATGACCTCTGAGTTGTAAATTCTTGATGTGGTAAGGCACAAACCATTTAGACATCGTGTTGCTAATTTGTGGAATGGCATCTACTTTGTAACTGCCCACTAACACAAGCAGGAAACATAAGCATCCTTGGGTAGCAGATTAAGGCTGCTTGGAATGACATTTTACCAGATTCCAACATCAGAGGGTTTAAAAAGTGATATGTGTTAAGTGATATGAATGGAACAAAAGATGATGTCCTGTAGGAGTAAGGTCATGGTGATGAAAGAGTTTGCTGTTACTAGTATCCCCAGTGATATGTTTGTAACATTTATTACAATAAACAGGGACAGTCATTTAATTCTGCAGTGTTAAACTTGCAAAAATTAACATAAAAACCAAGTAAATATGAATACAGATATTTTCCTGAAAATATAAAATTGTGAATAGTAATCATCTTATATTTGGGTAAATATGATAATTCTGTGTGTGGTAGTTGAATTTTGTAGGTATTTACATCTATGGTTAATTTAAACATAACCTAACAGCCCAAGAATTCTGGCATAGGCCAGCATACTTAGTATTTTCATGACAAGTAATTGCAGTGGCATGAATAAATGTGTGTGAAGAAGTGAACTGTTACTGACATGAAACAAATTTATAAAATCCTACTTTATTGCCATAAAAATAACTTGTTACTGTTTTTTGTTTTAATTCTCAGTATTATAGAATGCCTGTGATATGTTTCCTTCTTGGAAATGAGAAAAAGAATTAATTAGTTGGAATAAGTTTTGTTCCTTTGTATTGCCTGCTTTTCATTCCTTAATGGCGCTCTGTTCGTGTGACTAAAAAAATGGATTCAAGTGCAGTTTTAAAATCGTGCTCAGTAACAAACTACCTAATTTAGTTCATTAAGTACAGTTTTAATGTATTGTCACTGTAGGATATATTTTGCTTAAATTCAAGGGCTCTGCATTTTAATTTCTCTTGTTTCTTCTCTTTTTGTTCTTCAATCCTTTAAACAACAGGTATTGTATGTCCAGTTTTAGTCAGCTTGGTGTTACTATGTGCCCTTGATTTTTAAATATGAGCCATCTGTCTGCAGAAATCTTGTTAAGTTCATGAGTAACCATGATGGTGGGAGACAAAAATGTATATCCTAACACAACATTATGTTTGTTCATATTTGTTGTGAGTTAACTGTAAATTTTTGTATTGGACATATAATATTTATTGTTTAAACAATAAGTATGTTGTAGCATGCTATATCATGATGTACTGAAATGTTTTATAACAAACATATGTGTGTAATAAATACAGAAGTTCAAATTAGAAGTGCTGAGGGAGAGCGAACATTTGCATTCACAAATTTTATCATGGGTTGTAAGGAGCTTATCATACAGTAATTCTTTCTGCAATATTTGTTGAGTAACAAGTGAAAGTGAAAACCCACAGACTTAACAAAATTTATCTGTTGTATGTTAAGTGTTTTCTTTTTATATTATTTTGTTCAGTGGTGTGCTCCTGAATTTAACTGAAAAAGAAATAATCCTATCAGTAGGCCACAAGTGGATAAAGTTGCAGTCAATAGTATTCACCTAGGTTTGGTGGGTGACTCTCAGGGTTTCCACAAGCACATTTTATTTATGATTAACCGTTTGCCTTCCCTAACACTCCAAAGCGCTCGGGATTTAAATGTCCCGTGCCGGCCTAAACGCTCTAAAGCGCTCTTGTTGTCCTCTTCGTAAATCTGTTGTGTTGTATGAACGAAACAGGATCTCTCTGTTGCCTGACGTGATGAAATCACTTACTAAGCATATCTGCATGTGATTGGTACATTCACGTCTCGCAAGCGTACAGGCAGGAAGAGAAGTTTGCCCATCGGAACTGCATTCCCTAACCTTTACCATACTTTACAAAAAATACCAGGCCGTGCAAAAATGTGTGCTTTGTGTATAGAGAAAAAGAAAAAAGCTCCATCTGGAAGGGGTAAACAGACAACATATAAATGTAAGCAGTGTGACCTTCCATTGTGCTGTGTGGGGTGTTTTTTGGAATATCACGAGCAGCGAAATGTGGAGGTGCAAAATTAAGTGAGTAGGTTATTACATGCATAAATTTATTATGAATAAGATGAAAAAAGAGTTTTCATTCTGTCTTTTTTAGTTTAATTGTTGTGATTTTTTTCCCTGGAGGGGAGACCTGTTTCTGGTGTAGTACGTAAATTTAAATTGCCGCTGAAAAAACTGTGGTCTTTCTGTCCTTGCAGTAGGGCTTTAAATAGGAGTGGCAAAGGGTTAAATTGTTAAATATAACTTTGATAAACACTAATTGTACTTTTTCTCTTGCCATGTATGGTACATTATCAGTGCATTGTTTATTATAATATAAATTGCCATTAATGTAATTTTATTTTATAAATGTTTTATTTCTTTGAATAAAAGACTTTTGAAATGTTTCATTTAATTTGTATAATCAAAAAGTACACTTTACTTTACACGAGTTCTGTGAAAATCCAGATTTAGCACAAGGGTTCCACAGATATTAAGAATTTGAAGACTGCTGCTTTAGCAGATTATTGCAGGTCTCAGTATATTTTGTAAACAACATGCGAGTGATATTGTGTCATGTTGATAATGTCTGCTCTCTTACATTGCACTTATTTGCAAAGTAGTTAAAAAGAAAAACATTCACACTACAGGAAAATAACCTAAATAAAATTGTTGGTGTTGTATTGATGTTTTGTTCTTCATTCCTAGCCCAAGCAGCTGCAGAAGATAGGGAGGCCCATGAACGGTCATCTGCTGGTTCTGGTAAGCCTGCAGATCGGCGTATAGACATCCAGCCTGCAGAGGATGAAGAAGGTAACAGCTGAACCAATACTTTTGCATCTGTCTGTCACCATTGATGAAAGTGCAAGGTCCACTTGGCTTGAAAATCTACTAAAGTGAAGTGTTGATCTGTTGCAGACCAAGATGATGGCTATTCAGTGAAACATGTGGCATATGCTCGTTACCTTCGAAACCATCGCCTGATTAATGAAATATTCTCCGATGCTGTTGTGCCAGATGTCCGCTCCGTGGTGACAACAGCACGGATGCAGGTTCTGAAGAGACAGGTGCAGTCTCTCACCATGCATCAGGTATGTATATGTAGTGTGGTACAATGAAGGATGCTGTTTTTTGAACTGCAAATATTTATTTAAAACATTGAAGGGTGAGGCCAAGAATTTATTTGAGGGAGTTCACCTTCATCTGTTATTATCATTAAGGGACAATTTCACTTGTCATGACCAAGCATTCTTTGCTTTTCTCTGTTTTCGTATACACACACCTCTTGTATCTTTGTCTGCTCTTTTCCTGCCCATTTTTTATATATTCGCTCACTTGGTTCCTTCCACGAAGTTTTTAATCTCTCCAATAAACATATGTGTGAAATCTGTATTTTTTTACTCTGTTTGCCATGCACTACATTTGTCCATACTAAACTTTTCTTGTAATGAGATGTAAAGTGCTCATCACAGTGAGTATCTCGAATGTGATCGCTTGTAATCAGTACCAATATTTCAGGGAAACGTGCTATTTTTATCTTCAGGGTCAAAGTAAAGTTGGACACATGTTCCACCAGAACATCAGTACACACTATCATATCCCAGAATATCACCGTATTTTTCTTGTGGTGTTGCTGGCATAGGATGTTCTGGATTTTATTTCTAAACATCTGTTATTCTTACCGCTTCATAGAAACTTCTCGATTGCTTGAAATCTGCATATGTCTCTGTTAATTGCTGTCCAAGTGTGTGCTCCGTATGTTAGTATGGGAAAGTAATGCATTTTGTACTTTTGCTATTTGACCTGCAGACTACAGACGATAGTTCTGCCAAAGTGGTGAAACTTCCTTAATTTCTTCTTCACAGAATTTGAAATTTTCCATACGATTAAATTCCAGAGAGCTAATACGTTTAATATCTTGTATGTATCCTCTCACCCAGTTCTTATGGCTACATTTTGATGCCAGTTGTGTTCATATTTACTGTGTGAAACTGTTGTGCTATTTATTCATAATATTATACAATCTTTCTTCTTTGCCCTACCATGGAATAGGTGAAGTAGTAATATGATGGTTTTGTATAGGCAGTTGTGTGCTTTTTATAGTAATGTCCTTTACATTTCATGTTATAAAATGATTTATATGCAGAAAAAATTGGAAGCTGAGTTGCAGCAGATTGAGGAGAAGTTTGAAGCAAAGAAAAGGAAATTCATTGAAAGCAGTGAGCAGTTTCAGGAGGAACTAAAGAAGGTTGGTTGTCACTGTTCTTGTTATGCCACAATTGGTATGTAACATGGCTGTAGCTGTTATGACTCAAAAACCAAGATGGTCTAATAATATATTGTGACAGCAGTTGAGGTACCTAAGAGGAATACTGTAACCTGTTTGTCAAATTAATAACCTTGAGAAACTGAACTAGTGCTGCAGTGTGTTATGTAAGATGAATGCAAGCTTACAAAGTGTAAGAGTACAATTAGCCCCAGAAAGTTAGTTTTGGATGGCCAGTACTTGAGTTGCTAGCGCAAGGAAGCTGCTGATTGCTGTGACAACATAACTGATCATGAACGCATTATAAGCTTTTCTGTCATGGCAGTGTCTTCAGAAGTCACAAGGGGTATGGTACTACCAGCAGTGATTCACTGTGTTTGGTTTTCCTATATGCTCCTCTCCTCTTGCCAATAGGTGCTACATGCCATGACCATCTCATTCTTCTTGATTTGATCACCCGAATAATATTTGTTGAGGAGTATGGATTAAGCTCCTCATTATGCAGTTTTATCTACTCCTCTGTTACCTCGTCCATCTTAGGCCCAAATATTCTCCTCAGCACCCTATACTCAAACACCCTGAGCTTATGTTTCTCCCTCAGTGTGAGAGACTAAGTTACACACCCATACAAAACAACAGGAAAAATTATAGTTCTGTATGTCTTAATCTTTATGTTTTTGGACAGCAAACTGGAAAACAAAAGATTTTGCACCAAACGATGTTCTCTTGCTATATGAACTACTAATCGCATCCTCAAATAAAAGGTAATATTTGTAGTAAACTACTAAATTCCACATTTGTAGCACTGTGTGCGGGCAGTGGATGATGAGACATTTCAGCGCATGGTGGAGCGGCAGTATGAACTTCTGCGCAAGGAACGAACCAAAGATTGTTCTGATGATGATAAGTCTCGTCCCCCTGATGACTCAGGCCAACAGCAGCAGCCCACGCAAGCGGAACCAGTGGTGACAACAACAGATGACTCTCAGCCTCCAATAGAGGTTATATGTGTGCTTAGTTTTGTTTCCTACAGTATCTGTAAATTTAATTCATGGACATTATGACATAGTACAAAGTGGTTGTGTATCTTACTGTAGCAAAAACAAAGGTATAAAAAAATTACTCACCCCATCTCTTTGTCCAACACAAACTTCAAGTCACAAAATGTAATAAGGAAAATGTTTTTGGATTTTTGTATAATACGATTATGTGGTAAGGTAATGAATTAAATTTTAGGTTTTTGTGCATGACTGGAAGTTGTAGCAGTATTTTCTGTAATGTTAATGTTAGTCATATAAATATTTAAATTGGGGAACTTTTGATATGGTATATAGGTGCTAGCCCTCCATCCGGAGTTCAAAATTAAATGTCCATTGTGAATTTTTCTTTTACCTACCAAGCTGCTGAAAAAGTTGGATCTGTGGCAGTAGGGTATACATGCATCTACTACTCCATTGCACCCTTCTGAATTTTGAGTCACTGACCAGTATCAAGGACAAAAAAGAAATACTGTCCAGTGGGTTCTCCTCCCATCAAATTTCTTTTCCCTCCCCTATCTTTTCCATGTGAACTGAAGTCAAAGACCACTGCTGCTTAGAATGTTTTGTGGGATATTTACTTTTGCTGTATATTACTCTTGATGTTTCAGTTCTCTATTTCTTTGTTCAAGGTCACCAATTTAAACTTTGAATCACAAATGTGATTCTGTCAGTAATTTATATGAAATAGCAAAATTGCTTTGTCAGAGGGCTTCTGGTTAAGATAGCAGAGAAGTGTAAAGCACTTCCATGTAAATGTCTGTCTTGTAGGGGATGGTGCCATATAGTTTGGTCGATAGGTACCAACATTTTGGAGGATCTTTGCCTCCACCTTGAAGAGTAGTCCAAGGAGAGCTGCATATTTTTATGTAACTTAACACGGAGAGCTTCACAGGACAAGAAAACAGTGTTCTGGATGAGTTCAGTGGGAACATATTACAAGCTGTATATCTCAGTAAAGAATAATGTATTGTTTCTCAAATTGTATAAGGAAAAGTACTAATATTTGGATGACGGATTATATGCAGATGATGGATGTGCAACAGAACGGCGAAGTAGAACAGCATACCCTGGATCACAATGGAACAAGCGCTATGATTGCTGCCACTAAGCAGACAGAATCTCAAAGCCAGAAGGTTGTGTCACCCACCGCAATGCCAATGCCTGGGACAGGGCCTTTTCCTCGATCATCCACCCCTCAGCCTCCCTCCAATGTACCAACAGTAC
>Ga0209737_10004223_pt1 | contig 10110 bp, 9 predicted proteins | sample TergutCu122P3_FD_187284 | JGI IMG/M metagenome (GOLD analysis project Ga0209737, IMG submission 187284) | Cubitermes ugandensis P3 segment gut microbial communities from Kakamega Forest, Kenya - Cu122 P3 (SPAdes) (version 2) | ecosystem: Host-associated > Arthropoda: Insects > Digestive system >...
ATAGTGAAGTAAACACCACTTCAACTTGCTTTTATTTGATAACTTAACCATGCCATCTATATGGGTAAAACTAGCGAAATAATTTCTGGACACTACAGTGCTTAATATGAACTCTCAAAATCAAAATAGCTACCGATTTTGAGGAAAAGCTCCAGATGCAAACGGGTCAATCCCACTATTGGATTTACCCCCAAGACAAAAACATAGAGTACAAACTCGGCGATACCAAACCCCAAACCGATAAGAAACCCAAACGTTACAATCGAATGCTCAGTTTCACCATGCCGATAAAACAGCGGAAAAACCTTTTATCTAACTCTTCAATAAACGGCACTAAAACAGCAACCACAAATAAACTAGACAGATAAGGCAGATCTGAGCAAAAAAACGTAAAAGGAATACTAAGCAAAAACCCACATGAAAAAAGAAGACAAACTCCCACAAACTGGGACGATATACAGGAATAACACAAGGCCGACGGCTACTCACTTTGATGCCCCAAAACAAAAAACTCTACAAATAATAGAACCATCACTTCTTTATCAGCATTATACAGATAATTGATGTTTTTAACTAAATACTAAGGCAAAAAGCAGTTAATCAATAAACCTAACAGTTCGAATGTTGTAGTTATATAGTGAAAAGTAAACTGGTACAAAACCACAATATGTCAGCATTCACTTTCAGGGACCCCTCCCCTGTTTGAAAAGGTTGTTTCTTCGATGCTTTAAATAGATAAAACAGCCGTAACGGGTTTTGTGAAGTGCGATGCAAAAACTAGTAACCATACAAAAACTGATGCCCCAAATAAGACTACAAACAACAACTAAACTACGCTTAACATTTAACATTCCCCAGATAGATGAGCTTTTCCCAGCTTTCCAAGCAGGAGACTTTGCCATCCTGTATGGTTCTCAAAACATAACAAACATAATAGCCAAGCTTTGCCTTCGAGCCAGCCTGCCAGCAGAACAAGGAGGACTAGAAAGCAAAGTAATCTTTATCGACGCCGCAAACAGCGCCACTCTGCCCACTATTTGTCAAACCGCCAAACACCAACAACTCAAACCCCAAAACACATTAGAACAAATCCAAACGTTGCGAGCCAACACCGCTTACCAATTGCATTGGCTCATAATAGATGAACTTGAACAAATCATAAAAACCTCAGAAGCCAAACTCGTAGTAATTTCTGATCTTATATGTCCGTTCTTAACTGCAAATATTGATGATCACGAAGCAAGAGCCGCCTACAATCAAATCATAAATCACCTCTCCAACTTTGCAAAAAAGCAGGGCATAATTATAATTGCAACAAACCTCCCCCACGAAAACAACTCAAGAACCAGAATCCTACAAGAAATAACCACAGCAAAAACAGACATAATCCTTCGCCACACAAAAACACAATACACAAGCGACATAGAACTAGAAAAACACCCCACCTACATGCTAGGCGTTATGGATTATACACCTGAAAACAAAACCCTAACAGACTACTACTAACCCAAAAACCACCACAAGACCAAACTGCCATTAAAGAACAAAGTCGAAAACAAGCTGGTTTTTGACCAACTCATTTTTGTTATCCAAAGTCAAAAAACGGGTGAATTCTATTTCTTTGCGTAAGCTGGATAACATAAAATTGTGGAGTGTCTTAACTAAATAATATTATTACGTTGAATGTGCCGTTGACCCAAAATTTTACATACAGACATTGTCAAATCGACCATTTGCAGGGAACGGAAAACAACAGATTTTTCTACGGAACCGTACAAACCAATACCGCTGACAAAAATCACCCCGCACAACCCCACACATCTCTGCCTTTGTTTAAATCAACAAATCTTTGGGAATCAACTCTGCATAAGCCTCCCAATAATTCGGCAAAATACACTTTTATGCTCCATCGGTAAAGCCTACAAAGCAACCTTTGAAAAGTTCTGCTATTGCGATTCCCACATTCCCAGTTAAGAAGCCTATGGGTAGAGCGACAATACGCTTTCCAAATTCTAAACCTGTTTTTTCCTCTGCAAATAATGATGCCAAACCTCATCCAACTCCATCACCACTGCAGAGATTATGTTTTGTGGTTTGGGTTTTTCATAATTCTCGATAGCGTATTGTCTGACCCATTTTAAAACTGCTGTTGCAGTCACATTCATTAGTTGTGCGATGGTGCACATGGATAGACTGTTTATGTATGGCAACGTAGCGGTTAGTTTTTCGGTTGGGGTTTTTCCATGTTGTCTGGTAGGTACAAATTACCTGCCATGCCCTCTACAGTTGTAGCGTTGTTCGCCCTTGACAAAACCTTACTTGCAGACGTTTTCACTGCGGTACTTTGTACAAAACATAATAAAATCAGCATCTTAACAACACCCCAACATAAAAACATTATTTAGCTAACAATATTAAATTGTGTAATAGTTAAATACATACGGGCTTTTCAATAGGTATACGGGGGTTATCGGGATAACCGCAAATATTAAACCCAAAATTGGGATTTATCACAGAAAGTTGAGTATTGTTTCTTTACTACTTACGTTGCTGGTTTTTTCTTTCTTTATTTATGCGCCAACAACAGATGCTGAAACTCTTTCTTGGGGAAGGGAAAAACACGTTGGAACTGAGACTGAACTCAGAAATGCGGTTAATGAAGCTGCAGGGGAGACACCTGTCATTATTGTTTTTGACAGAGACATTTACCTGACTGAGACAACTCTTGCTATTTTTCCCCGTACAGAGGTTACTTTGAGAAGCAACACAGAGTTAGCAAAAAAGAGTGGAGTTAACTTTTTCAGGTTGTTTGGTGTTAGTGATGTAAGCACGATTACTGTTGAGAGCGGTGGGATACTAAAACTTGAGGGCATCATTGTAACCCACAACGAAGGCGATTATGGAAGAGGAGTAGATGTTAGTTTTGGTAGCATGCTCAGGTTGACTGATGGTGAAATCTCAAATAACACATCTAACCATGGCGGCGTACACAACTTGGGTAGCTTTATTATGTCGGGTGGCAAAATTTTAGATAATACCGCCACAGAAACAGGCGGAGGTATATGCAACCAAGGCAAAGTCAACATATCGGGCGGTAAAATTTCAGGCAACACCGCAGAAGCAGGCGGAGGGGTAAGTAACACTAACAGAGATGCGATCTTTACTATGTCTGGTGGCGAAATAATCAACAACACTGCAAAAGTAGAGGGTGGCGGCGTACAAAACAACCATGGCAGCACTTTTAATTTATTTGACGGCGTGATTTCAGGCAACACCGCAAACTGCGGTGGTGGTGTGTACAACTGGAACAGCTATTTTTTCATGTCTAGCGGCGAAATAACCAACAACACCGCCACAAATACTGGCTCAGGAGGCGGAGGAGTCTGGTTTGGCGGCGGTAGATTTGAGATGACTGGCGGAGTAATCGCAGGCAACAGGGCTCCAAACGGTGGCGGCATGTACATCAATAACGACAGAGTACAGTTATCTGACGGCGTAATCTCTAACAACGCAGCATCACACAGCGGCGGCGGAATTTACGCAACAATTTTGGAAGAGCTTTATATTTCGGACGGAATGGTATTCTCCGATAACCAAGCCTCAGCAGCATATGAGAGAAATCCAGAACACGATGAAATATACCACGCCCAAATAGGCGATAATGTCGTTTGGACATTGCCTTTCAATCAAGGCTACAACAACTATGACATAAGCTACACAAGCGGACCGCTAATTTTCAGCAACCAGACCAACCCAACTAAGACACCAATATACCTCATTGGACTTATAACATTAATTATCTGTATCATAGCAGCTGTTTCAAATTTTTATTTCAAAAAACAATAATAAACAAGTTTACAAAATACTAACCAAAGACACTATTGCCTAAACGTGTGGATAGCAAGAGTTGGGGTAGATGAGCGACCGGATTTTGATGTGTTTAGAAACCTGCGTGGAGTGGGTCGGAGGGTTTAATGATTTCTCTGAGAGGTATTGTGGCATAACATCCGCGTAGGAGCATAAAACTAAGGGTTGTAGAGTTGGAGTTGTTTGTATTTTGCAGGACGAAGTTTTTTAGGGGTGTTATGGTTGTCCGCAAGCCTCCTTTGCCGCTTATCCGAGACAGAGGGTTAGACTGCAGGCTCTCGGGTTTGATACCTTCTTCTTTTAGGATTTCTTGCTCGATTTCACCCATGATGCCGTTTGAGAGTTTCTGTTTAAAGCCCCAAAGCGGCAAAGCTACGCGCATTTTACCTGCTTTGAGTGCTTCATTTATATGATTGATGTTTTGGGCGGTGACGAGTTTTTCTGCAGTTGTCAAGGGTAGGCCTGTTCGCTCAATGCCGACCACAAAGTCGCCTTCTTGGGCGGTGTTTAGAGGGAGGTCGTGTTTGATGCGTCCGCTAAGAAAGCGGTTAAACAGATAGGACTGATGGGCCTGAACAAAGAGGACTTGGAGTTTTGGGGGCAGGCGTTTGAAGGCTCCGGTGAAATCTTGAGGGTTTTCTGCTAGGTGGTTGAGCATGAGTTTTTCGTAGCGGAGTTGTTTGGGGAAAGTTTGGGCGGCTTGTTTGAAATCGCTTGTTTCTTGTAATTCTTGGCGGGATTGGCGGGATTGGGGGTGTTCATCGGAGCTGGGTTTTGCTAGAAAAATTAGGGCGGCATCTTCGATTTTGCCCTCTATTAGGGCTTTGCCGACTAGATGGGTTATGGGGCGGATGGTGCCGAAGCGTTGATGCCCAAAAAAGTTTGGAATACCACCTATGGTGGTTAGTTCTTGGATGATTTGTTTGCTTTGTTGCTCAATTTCTGCTGGGGGTATGGTTAGGTTTTTGATGGTTATGGTGAAATTGTTGCCTAGGAGGTAGAATAGGGCGAGCATTTCGCGTACATAACCGATGGGGTGTACTTGGACATCTTTGAGCTCGAGTTGTGTGGTATCTTCAAGTGAGATATTTTCTATGGTTATGTGTTGAGCTGTTAGGGCTTTTGCATCTTTTATCCCTGCGAATTGTATACGGGCTTGGTCTATATTTAGGGCTTTGGCGAGGTTTTTGATGACTGTAAAGGTGTCCCAGTTACGCTTGACAAGACTACAGAGCAGATAGCGTTGGCGTTGTGTTGGGGTAGAATCTAAAACTTTGCTTGGAACAGCTCCGGTTATACTGGCTTGGGAACCATCGACTAAGAGTTCTTCAACGATGAAATCGTTGGCGGTTGCTTTGATGGTTCCACCTATGCCAGAGGTTTTTGTGGCGTATACTTCCATACCTAAGAGTTTGTCAAGCTCGGGGGCACTCAAAGAACTTACCTACAATAGTTTGAGCTGACCGGTTAGTCGATCAACTTTTTGGGCTGGGGCGGGGCCGATGCCAAGACAGGTGATGGAGCCTTCGGGGATTTGGGTTAGACCGCGGTCAACAATCAAGGCATGGGGTAAGCCTAAATCTTCTGCTGCTTCTTCAAGTTCACATAGTTCTTTTTCGGTGGGAACTTTTAGGGCGACTTTTTTTTGTCCCTCAAACAACCAAGCGTCCCACCATTTCTTGTGATGTACATAAGCATCCTGTGCGGCGGAGATAGCAGCATGCCCGGCTTGTGCGGCAATTTTACCTTTGCCCATCTGCAAATCCATACGAAAGACAATAACCTGTTTGTATTCAAATTCATCAGACATTGAGTTTCCCATTGCTAGTTAACACTCGAGATTTTAAGGCTTTGCAAACATCAAACACACTAATGCAAAGGATTATACGAGAATACATCCGGTCACAACAACGCTACACGCAAAGGTTACGCTACAAAAAGAGAGAAATATAAGACACAACCATAGAGAAATAAAGGGTGAAAACATCAATAGGGTTAGAGTGTTGTAGTACATTAGACGTTAGTCTCAATTATTTTTGTGTTCTCAAACTGAACAAATGCATTAACAAATGATCAAAACAGATGGATAAAAACACAAAAACCACACAGCCACACCACTAAAACGATCCATATAATAATTAAGACTAACGTCTATTGTAATATCTAAAACCATATATTAGCGGGTTTCGTATCTTGTGATGTGGCGCCTTATGGGTAAGCATAGAACAGTTTTGTTAAGTGAATCAGATAGAGTAGAATTGAAAAAATTTGGTTGTGTCTTCTAATCGATTAACTTTTCTCTGTTATCGCCATTTTAATTACAGTAATTCTGTTTTTCATTAACTATATGTATGTTAGAGTTTTACGTTATTCCACACACAAATAATACGAATTATAGCATTGCAAATATTCGCCTCACTGTTGAAAAACCACAAACATAGTTAACAAAAAGTTATGTTGCTATATGAGAGTTTTATAGAACTGTCTTATAACGGCTCCTAAGTAAAAAGAGACAAAACATAAGGTATTACATCTGAAAGCTATATTACTTAAATCTGGAAGTTAGAGATTGATAAAGTAAACGTGACAGAGAGACATGTGAAACAATATCTCGATTGGCTACTGAAACGTGCTCTTGAAGCTAAAACAAATAGAGCACATATGCGATCTAAACAGTAAGCTCTTTCTATTCATCTTTTATCAAAACCATCTCAGTAAGAGTTACAGTTATATTAGCAAGTTTTAATATATCAACTCAGGGTATCATGGGAAGTGTTTATTGTTGGATTCTGAGGGGGCTGAAGATACTGAGGAGACAACGGAACCAGAGGATAAAAACCGAGACTATGATACACTGGAGAAGAAGATAAAAGAGTTAGAAGAAAAGACAGAGAAAGAGAAAGATAACCAGGAGGTTAAAATGTTCTTGATTATAGGGTGCTTTGTCTGTTTTTTCTGTTGCCTATTTTTAGGAGTAGGAGGTTTTTGCTTATCTTCACGTTTTTCATAGGTGCAATAGCTATCATATACAGCGTATCCGTGTGTTTAAGGTGGTTGTGGTATAAAGTGAAGAGGTGAAGAAAAGAGGTGAGCAAGGGACTGGTTAGTCTTTGGCTGATAGATATAGAGAACTGTTAATGGGACAAAGCAACAAACCTAATAAAAGATAAAGAGTGAATTCTAATCGTGTATTTGGTATCTGTAATATCGTTAAGATTTCATTCATTGAGAGTATTGTAAAAAGGACCATAGGGTATTAATCCTTTGTACATGCAATAGTTATGAGGCGCCCAAAGTGTGGAAACCAACACAGCATAAAAACAGGCTTTAACAACAACAAATAACACCACAAATACAAAAACTGCAACTCCCAACTAACACAAACAAAAAATAAAAACAACACAAAACGCATCCTCGCCCCGTATCTTTATGTAGCCGGGTTACCCATGAACGCTATCGGCCGGATGCTAAAAACAGAACCTCCCCCCACCGTACTGTACTGAACGAAAAATTTTTACCTAAAAATTTACGAAAAACTCACCATTAAGACGAAATTTTAGTTGAATTATATGAAATATGACGCTTTTTACGCTCAAAAAAAACAAAGCCTTGGTCTGGAAAGCGTATTGTCGAACTATCACAGAGCTTGTGTATTGGAAACGTGGAAACCGAAGTGCTCAAACGCTAAAAAATGCTCGATAGGCTACAGAATTTGAAGGTTAAGTTTTTTTGCGGATAATTGGGGGCATATGTGGAGTTAATTTTCGTCTGTGCTACTGTTAATTTAGACTAAGGCGCAGTCGTGTGGGGTGGAGCGGAATGATTTTTGTCAGAGGTATTGGTGTGGTTGGTTTTGTTGGAGGTCTTGTGTGGTTTTGCGTAGTTGGTTTGATGGTTTTTTGTTTGTTCGTTTTCTTGTCAATGGTTTGTGAGAAGAGATTTGGAACCTTATATAATCCCTTTTGAAATATTTTCCTAATTTTATATGTAAATGTTTTGTTGCTTGTGTCCTGTGAACAGTCAGGGTTAAAGTAGAATGCAGTGTTTGTGGAAACTTTATCAACAGAGAGGCAACAGCAGAAGAATACAGCACTACATAGAAACAAAGAATGGAAAAAAAAGAAGTACTGTTATCATAGAGTGGAAGCAGAAGAGGATAGAATAGCTTTGTTCCAGAATGCAGAGAAAAGACAGATGTTAATTATAGACTCGATAACCCAACCAATATGAGAACAAAAACCTTCAGTTTAAGCTCAGATTTAAGAAAAGTGGCGGACGGGGAGGGATTTGAACCCTCGACCCTCAGCTTAGAAGGCTGATGCTCTATCCGTACTGAGCTACTCGCCCGCAGTGTATCTACATCCTTTACATTCCTGTATTTAGTATTTGCCTCTTTAACTACGCTTAGTGGAACATATGACTTAATTCTATTCTCATCTGTACATTCCAAGTTGTTTCTTTCAGCCTTTACTCCCAAAACTGTATTCCCATTTGTATTCCCAACTGTATGTTTAACATAAACTTTCCATCTATGTAACCTTGATAATGAAGAACTCTTACTGTTTCCTCTTGTTTCTAATACACCAAAGGTCCTTTCACCACCACCAAACTGACAACATATAGCGCCCCAACACCAACTACATAAGCAAAACAATAAAACAAATTATACTACCAAATCCACACATATTCTCAAAAAAAACCAGTCCAGACATATGAAATGTCTCAGCCTGCCTCTTGCCGAAAACTATTTCTGACTTAATTTTAGCTAAGGCATAATTTTAGAGAGATCAAGTTAGTTCAAATTGAGGGTACACGGCAAATCGAAAGTAAAAGATGTTAAAAATAGCTATTATCCGGTGGAGTAGTTTGGGTGATTGCAAGTCGGATTATTAGTGTTTGGTCAATACTGTTGACCTAAAATTATTTGCTGGTTAAAAATGGGTGTTTGGGTTGTTTGTGGGTTTGTTTTAAGTATGTTTTAGTGGGTGGTGTTGATGTTTGTTTGGTGATTGTTTTTTTGTTGTTTGTTGCGTTTTTGTTGTTTTATGGGGTGTTTTGTAGGTGTTGACGGACGTACGTGACCCATATGCTCCAGACCCATCGTGCCCATTAGCTTTTAAAAATTCCTTGCACCTTTCGTGTTGTTCATTATCCGCAAATATGTGTGAATGTGTATCCCCATTTTCATCTCGAAATACAAGAGGGTATATAGATTGTCTGCGACTTAAAATTAAGCTCGCGTTCTCACTTTCGCGTTTAAAAAAGAGTTTCGTAAGCTCAACCACATCTATATCAGGATAATCATCTTTTCTAGCGCGAAAAGTTTCATATCTTGCTCTTTGGGCTTGATCTTCAAAGCGAAAACGTTTAACCGGAGAAACATCATCAACCTCAATCTTCAATTCAAGTCCTTTCGTGCGTGAAACTAATTACATGTTCATTTTCCTTTCTGTTTAAAATTTTCAAAATGTGTACTTTTTGAAAACTTACTTTTTTATTAATTTTATCACATAATGGCAATAAAGTCAGCAGTTTTTGACAAATTTATAACTAAAATACAGCAAAGTGTAACAAAAGAATTTTTCGCACACCAAAAACGTCCTAAAAATCGGCAAACAAGGCACTTTTCATATACTACGGATTAATGAAGCATCTGTTTGATTGTGTTAGTGCAGTTAGAAAAGTGCATGTTGTTGTTCATTTGAAGGTGAAGTATGGTATCAGGAGGTCTTCCATGCTGTAGAGACCGTTTTTTCGGTCGATTAGGCTTTGGGTTGCAAATAGAGCGCCGTTGCCGAATGCTTCTCGGGATATGGATTCGTGGATTAGTCGAACGGTTTGGTGGGGGAACCCAAAGATGATTTCGTGTCGGCCTATGATGCCGCCGGCTCGGACGGATTTGATGTCAGTGTCTGAGAGGTTTAGGGTTTGGGCTATTTTTAGTGCGGTGCCGGAGACTTCTTTTTTGGATTTGAAGTGTTCTTCGATTAGTTCGATATCGGTGTAGGGGGCTATGATTTTTAGGATTTTTGCGGCTAGAATTAGAAAGTTTATGCCTATGGTGATGTTGGGTGACCAGAGGATGCGGGTTTTGTCTGCTAGGCTTGCTATGTAGTTGATTGTTGTTTGGGGGTAGGATGATATGGCGGTTACGATGCATATGCCTCGTTTGGCGGCTTCGTCGCCGTAGGTTAGTATGGCATCGGCTGAGGAGAAATCTATTATAGCGTCTACGGGGTGTGT
>Ga0209737_10004224_pt1 | contig 10109 bp, 7 predicted proteins | sample TergutCu122P3_FD_187284 | JGI IMG/M metagenome (GOLD analysis project Ga0209737, IMG submission 187284) | Cubitermes ugandensis P3 segment gut microbial communities from Kakamega Forest, Kenya - Cu122 P3 (SPAdes) (version 2) | ecosystem: Host-associated > Arthropoda: Insects > Digestive system >...
CCGTAACCGTTCAACTTTGGATATAGGTGTTTTGGGTTATATCGTTATAGTTTAACATAAGGAACACCCTCCCGAAGTTTGGTCCGTTCCTCCTGTGACGCCCTGTATTTCTATTTCTCACTCTGTTTCTAAAATAATATGAATCTCTGCCATCGTAGTACAAAATGTAAAGTTGCCTGATTCTGTGAAAAGCTTTAATTTTTATTTAATTTCAATTAGGGCATAATGGGCGATCCCAGTGACCGCGCGGTCTTAGACGTGGGTCTACGGCCGCTGGTTTGCTGGGATTGTGGTTTAGAATCCCGCCGGGGGCACGGATATCTGTCTCTTTTGAATGTTGTGTGTTGTCAGGTAGAGGTCTGTGCGTGGGGCTGATAACTCGTATAGAAGAGTCATACCAAGTGCGGTATGTCCAATGAGTGTGATCGCGAAGCCCCGTAAGGGGGAGGCCGTGACTCGGAATCGGCTCGAAGCGCCACAAGAAAAAGGGCTTAATGAGGTATATACAAAATTATTGTTGATCATAAAAATATATATATTTTTTTCATGACTGTATATCCGTCGTAGATCTACGCTTCGTTAATCACACTGAGACACGCTGCACTCGTTAGGACTGCTCTGGACGAGCTATCGCCTAGTTGCAGACACACAGAACAATCGCAAGAGAAAAACATCCATGTCCCCTTGGGCCTGGAACTCGCAATCCCAGCGTGCGAACGGCCGTAGAACCGCACCCTAGACCACGCAGCCACAGGGATCGGATCATAAAGGTATATACCTCACACAAATGCTGGCCTAAAAGTATTTCCCACATTATATGGATTGGTCACCTATGCAATTGAAGACGTATTCTGTGGACTATATATTAATTACCAACTTGATGCACTGATTATTATTTATTCATAAAATATTATTTTCCTCTACATGTTTCAAGCCTCAAGTGTTCGTCTTCAGGAGGATGCAGTTGTATACATGCAGCCTATTGTACTGTCACTCTGTAAACAGGTGAGTGGTCGTGTATTACTAAAACATGTTTTTCTTGTTATTACAATCTCAAAATATTTACGTGTTATTACAATCTAAAATATTAATCTGTGTAAGTGTGTGTCGTAAATTTAGACGAGGTGTCTTTGTGTATACATTAAAATCATATAAAATATCATATGTTGGGTCTTTCTTGTTGTAAAATATTAAAATATGTAAACAGTGAAAAATGTGAATAGTTAAAAATTATATTACAAAGTAACTGTTAGAGCTACAGAAAATGCAATATTTGCGCGCTATTTTACCTCTACGAGAGTTCGTGGTGGCCTGTCGGTACACAGTTTGAGTGAGAACTGACTGTAGGGGGAAGGTTGTTGGTAGGGCGTATTACTGGTTTGTGACGTAAGGTGTTTCTGTGCGGAGGAGTTCAGACATGGGGTTATGTTGGTTGGTTTGCTGTTCATTGATAAGCTCATTACTGTGGTGAAGTGATTGTATGAACATCTGTTCGTACGGAAATAGGAGAGATGGCTTATTGACCTGTTTTAGAAGCGTCATTGTGTCGTTAATATTCCCGTATTCATGTCTACAATTCAATATGTGCAGTGCATAGGAAGAACGAGGATCATTATTTTTTATAAAACGCGTGTGTTCTTGAAACCTCATTTTCAGATTACGACTAGTTTGTCCCATAGTCAGTTCTCACTCAAGCTGTGTACCGAAAGGCCACCAGGAACCCTCATAGAGGTAAAATAGCGCATAAATATTGCATTTTCTGCAGCTCTAACAGTTACTTTGTAATATAGTTTTTAACTATTCACATTTTTAACTATTTACATATTTTAATATTTTACAACAAGAAAGACCCAACATATGATATTTTATATGATTTTAATGTGTACACAAAGACACCTCGTCTAAATTTACGACACACACTTACACAGATTAATATTTTAGATTGTAATAACACGTAAATATTTTGAGATTGTAATAACAAGAAAATCATGTTTTAGTAATACTCGACCACTCACCTGTTTACAGAGTGATAGTACCATAGGCTGCATGTACACAACTGTATCCTCCTGAAGATGAACACTTGAGGCTCGAAACATGTAGAGGAAAATAATATTTTATGAATAAATATTAATCAGTGCATCAATTTGGTAATTAATATATAGTCAATTCATAATGCACGGTCAGAGAAATATCAAGTATTCTGTGGAGTTGAGCGAGTCAAGAATGCGCTGTTACCAAATGAGTTTAACTGTTATGAAACAAGACACAACAGACCAGATGACGTGATAACTAATTCGTCGGCTGTGGTTCGTCTTGTATATTATTCATTAATGTGCTGCAGTAACATACCGAGTGGTGTTTAGTATAGGATTGATACTCACTGTGGTTTGATGTTTGTACAACATTTAAGTAAATGCGGAGGAAAAAGAATACTTACGAGCATTGAAATTTGTGATCAAGGATTGTGTAATGTACGCCACTCTTCCGAATCACAGGTTTCTGGATACATGATAAATACATTTCACATATGGCGAAGTTAAAATATTTAGGAACAAACATTACAAATTACAATTACATTAGGGAAAAAGGCAATTAAGAGCCGATTTAATGCGAAGAATGTTTGGTACAAGTAGTTTCAATGAAATTTATATCCCTGTCGCCTCTTTCAGAAAGTAAAATTAAATTATACGGGAATGCAACTTTTCCCTGTAATTTTGAAAGGGACCGAAACGATGTCTTTACTCGAAAACAAGTGCTGAAGAGAATATATGGAGTTAAGGAAGTTGTAGGGGGTTGGGGAAAATGCAATTTTTGGCACCTTCCTAATTTGTAACGTTCCGGATATCATTACGAAATCAAGAAGTCTGGGGCAATAGCGACTTTTAATATGGACATGGAAGATGAGAAAGTCATGCAGTATTTTGTTTATGAAAGTTAAGGGAAGAGGCCACATGGAACATGTATGCATAAATAGTGAGATATTATTAAATTGAATTTTTAAGTAATAAAGTAAGATGTACACTTGAAATTAAATCCAGGGTTGCTATGATAAAAGCAGTATTCAACTAGAAGAAGGCTTCTCTCATCAGAAAATTGGACTTACTTTAGGAAGAAACTACTGAAATGCTACCTTTTGGGCATGAATTTTATAGTACCGGAACTTGAACACTTCCGAAAGTAGATCAGAAGTACCTTCACAGTTTTGAAATTTGTTGAGGTATCCCTTATGAAACTGGTAAGGCTAATAAAAATGTGTCTGAAAGAAACCTATAAGAGATAGGCAAACATTTGTCTGACATATTTCCTACTAGGAATGATTTGAAACAAAGATAAGTTTTATCGCCATTGATTTTCAGCTGTGCTTTAAGGTACGGCATTAGGAAGATTTAGGTAAACCAGGATGGCTTGAAATTAAATGGTACACATGAGCTTTTGGTTTATGCTGATGATGTTAATATATTGGGAGGGAGCGTGCATACTATAAAGGAAAACACAGAATCTGTATTTGTTGCTAGGTAGGAGATTGGATTAGAAGTAAATGCTGATAAAACTACGTACATGGTCATGTCACGAGAACAAAATTCAGAACGAAGTCAGAATATAAAGACTGATAACAGTTGTTTTGAAAGTGTGGAAGAGTTCAAGTATTTGGGAAAAACCTTAACGTATCAAAATTCTATCAGGAAGAAATTAAGAGGGGATTGAAGCCAGGGAATGCTTTTTATCATGCGGTGCAGAATCTTTTGTCTTCCAGTTTGCTATCCAAAAATTTAAAGATTAAGATACACAGAACTGTAATTTTGCCTGTTGTGTTGTATGGGTGTGAAACTTCGTCCCTCACACTGGGGAGAGGGACGTAGGCTGAGGTTGTTTGAAAAGAGGGCGCCGAGGAGAATATTTGGGCCTAAGAGGGACGAGGTAAAAGGGGATTGGAGAAAATTACAAAATGAGGAGCTTGGTGATCTGTACTTCTCACCCAGCATTTTTCGGGTAATCATATCGAGAAGAAAGAGATGGGCGAGGCATGTAGCAAGTTTGGGGGAGATGATAGTTGAATACAGGGTTTTTGTGGGGAAACCTGGGGGAAAGAGACCACTTGGAAGATCTAGGCGTAGTTGGAAGGATAATAATAATGTGATGGGTCTTCAGGAAGTGGGATGTGAGGGTATGGACTGGATCGATTTGGCTCAGGATATGGACAGGTGGTGGGCACTTGTGAATGCGGTAAAGAACCTTCGGGTACCAAAAAATGCGAATCATTTTTTGACTAGCTTAGAACCAGTTAGCTTCTGAAGAAGGACTTTGCTCCATGGAGTAAATAAGTAGGGTGCTGAAGAAGGATGGAGATCAGTTGGACCGATCATGTGGGAACTGAAGTACTGCGTAGAGTCAAGGAGGAGAGAAATATCCTACGTACAACAGAAATAAGGAAGGCGAAATTGATTAGTTAGTTCCTGCCTAAGAACTGCCTTTTAAAACACGTTATTAAAAGCAAGCTAGATGGGACGGGAAGAGGATGAAGAAGATGTAAGCGGCTACTGGATTGCCTTAGGAAAACGAGAAGATAACTGGAAATTGACAGAGAGAGCATTAAACGCCGTCTCTAGAGAACTGGCTAATGTACTGTCGTTCGAGTTTTGAATGGATTGACCGGAATCAGTATAGGGTCCAATGGCCGGCTGTTGCTAGTACAGTAACAACCCTTTGGGTCCATCAACAGCGGGGAATTTTGTGACCAGCTGATTGATCGTCAGCTGCCCAAGAAGGAAGCTGCCATGTGGAAAGAATTTATTTAAACTCTGCAGCAAACTGGCACTGTCACTCTTTTACAGTCAAGAACCCAAATTTATCTTTTCGAAATCGGGATATGTGTTTGACAGACATTTCAGAATTTACTGAATAAGGTATTGGGAGGTTGAATACAGTACGTGTTTACCGTTTCCATCAGAATTTTATAAAACATGCTGTGAATGTGGGTATTGTTATGGAAACTGCGGTAGGCTACGAGAACTGAAGAAGTTCGTGATATCTCGTACGTGAAATTTCACCAATTATTGTAGGGATTTTAATCATGACTGTATGCCGATAAACTCTCGCTACAACTTAGTCGATTCTTGGTTACATCATGTAAAAACTGACATTACCTTACTGTTAAGTTTGTCGCTGTAAACGTTAACCAGGCCGAAAGTATTGAAGACAAACATTTAGAAGATAAATATATTTTAAGTTAGGTACGTTTTCGTTATAATGACGTACCTAAAATGAGAAGTGCGGCGGGAATAGTAAACGTCCTTCCAAACGGATGCAATTTCTTTTCCTAATTTTCATCTGCATGCCATTAAAATACATTTTCTCATCTCGTTCCCTAGATATAGGGTGTTTTTTTTTCCTCCTTGGCCATAAGCGCCGGCCCAACTCTCCGCCCGACGCTCTGCCAGCGTTGTGTCGTAAGCCGCGTGTCGGGGAGCAGTCGGTGAAGGGAGCTAGACAAGGGATTGCAATGATTATAACACGTAGAAAGTGTTATAAAAACAGACTGGAACGTCCGGCCGGCCCTTATCTGTCAAGTAGGAAAAGAAACACCCTATATAACCACTGAAGTTGGTACAGTGTCATTGACTGATCAATGCGTAAGTTTACGTGTAATAATAGCGATGATTGTGTACGAAAGAACGCCTGTCATAAGTCCTGTCTTGCTCTTTCTTTCGTTACATCTTTCCTTGTAGTATACTACATTGTAAAATGCACAAGTGGTATGCTTCGCAGGCTTCCGTCTGTGAAGGTACAGGTAATCCTATTCATCGTAATCATATAGCTTGCAAGGTTTTAGGCCTCGTGACATGTTCCGGTCCCATTAACAGTCTATAAGTCTTTGAGGAGTCATCCTTGGCTTCGTTTCCCACATGGTTGATATTTCAATGAGGAGGCGGGTAGTCCGTCTCTGTCCATTCATCGAACATGTTGCATCCATTTACGTCTGCATTTCTCAATTTTCTCTACAACCGGGTTAATTGTAAGTGCTGATAAAATATCTTCATTGGTTTTGTAATCTTTCCATATGTTTTTTTGCCGTTCTCCTTCAAAAATTTCATTTCTGCTGACGTTATCCTGGATTTATCCTTTTCTCCAATTGCTCAAGTTTTCCATCTGTACAATAGAGTAGGTAATGCCAAAGTATTGTATGTTTTCATTGTAGTGTTTGCTTGAATTTGAGAGGGTTTTGAAATCCCGTTAATAATTCCCGTTATACGGAGAAGTTTTGATACTCTAACAGTAATATATTTTTTTAAATTCTGGTATGAAATAGAGCAACCTGGGTAATTTGAAGTGTTGGTTTATTCTATAATATTGTTATTCATTACAATCTTACTTCTCACTGGATCTCTTCCCTTAAAAGCCACTTTTTTCGTTTTGCTTGTTGAAATTTTTGGTTCAGGTACTCTTATTGTTTCTTAAATTCCACCACAGTAATCACGTACAGAGCAGTGGAGGTATAACTCCAGTATTTCTTAACGTTTGGCCCTAGATAGATGAATTATTTTCTTCACGCCTCACAGGATTGCTTCAGGAAACAAGGTTCGCTCCGGGTGGGCACAACAGTCGATCTGGACACATTTATGGCAGAAGTATCTCCGCTTCCATCAAGAATCGAACACCGATTCTACCGATATTTGCTCAGCCTCACATTACATTGAAGGTGTCTTGTTGCTCTTAAAGTAACTGCCCATCGTAGCGTTGAAATATAATATTATGAATCTTGTGCTCTGAACATCAATTCCACCGAGGGTAAAACACTTATTGAAGAAACCCACTTTTCTTAAGTGTCTATTACGACTTCACCCCTTCCACCCTAAATCCATACTAATACCCTCACATCTGTCTCATAATCTTCTCTGATGTTTCATAAAAAGTAAGAAAGAAAAAAAAAAAGGAAGGAAGAAAAAATTCCCCATCTCTTTTTCCCACACTATTCCCATCTGCTGCCAACCGCATTATCTGGCTTCTACTACAAGCTTTTTCTTCCAAACGTCATTTGCTGGTTTCCTGCCCTGACCTTTTTTTTTATTTGTAAGAAAGGTGATCCTAGAGTTGGAGGCAGGAGAAGGCGAAATCCTTCATTATTTTCATTTTTTATTTCTTTTCTCTATCTCCTGTTATTAAATTTTGAAAGCCGTAGAAGAATTTCTGTAACTCCGTTGTGATGCGTGGGCGCCCAACAATTTCGTCCAAGGTTGGGAAGTTAGAAATTACTTCTTAGAAAATAAAATTTTGTATTAGTACTCGATATTTTCTTTCCCTCCTTAAATTTTCCAAATTCTATTTTTTTCCCCCCAAAACCCAATGGGAGAGGGAAGATTCCTGGTCCTCTCTACGCATTTGCTCTTGCGGTTACAGTCTACTGACATTTGGAATTAGCCGGATCTCTACAAATATGACACGTGGCTAAGCACATCTAAATTTAGGTGCTTTTTAACCAGTCATATTTTAATGATGATAATATTAAAAATCTAAGCCGGATTCTGATATTTGTAAGTGCCATAGAGACCTGGCGTCTTATCTGACAAGACCTGGAAACAAGTTTCTTTCTATTTGTAGGTACTCTCTGGCTTTCTTTCGAACACCTTTATGAAAGAACTGAAATGTGACTTATATGTTTTTAAGCGATAAATTAAACTATTTTCTTTCTGAATTTTAGAAACACTCGCCCTTAGCGTGGTGTACCTTGCGGTTTATAATGACGTGTTTGTGACATACATTTACAAAAAAGATGAATGCATGTTTAATTCCTGCAATGGCTGCTATTAGGTATTTCAGAGTATTTTTTAACTTTTGTTTCCTGTTTAAAAACGCAAAGTATAAAATATTCACTTCTATAATTTTACCAGTTATCTTATATCAGTGTGTAGCTTGGTCTCGACGGTAACGAGCGTTAATAAGTGGAAAAGATGCTGAAGAAAATATCTGGATGGAAGCTGGCTAAAGAGAAATTTCTACCAACTAATTTTCTTGAATATAATAAGGGGCACGAATTATATTAGGAAAAGATGGGAAGGGTATATAACATTCTTGAGGAAGTGAGAAATTTCCACAATATATTGAGGGAGCAGGGGCAGACGATTGACACTTCTATGCCAATCCGAATCGGAGATTCAGTGTACGGGGGCGGGGGGAGGGATGGATGTGTAACGTTCCTCGAAGTTTTCCGGAATTGTGACGTTGTGTGCAACGTGTATAGCTAGTGAGGGGTCGTGGAAATTTCTAGGGGCGCGAATGTGCCTGATCACGGGTCCAAGTTTTTAATTAATTTTGCGACTTTAAATGTTTAGTCCTGACGCTGGAAATTTATAAGTGTATAAATGAGCTTGGTTATAGGCGGTCGGTTCCTTTGTTGCTTCTTCGTAGGCGAAACATACGGGTGAAAATTACACTAACCAGTGAACGTTCACCAACCATCACCAGTCACTTTAAGTTACAATTTTGTTAGCAAGCAACTCAATGTATGACGATTTAACCTGTGTGACCTACCAATTTGTGCATGCAGGATAACGTGTTTCCCATTTAATGTACATTTATCCCAAGTCTTTCAGTCTACCTGGTCTACTTATCTACTGAGATTTCATACCTCACCCAACGAGACGTCGGCTGAAGTGTTGTCACTCCTTCCTTAACGGTGTTTTTACCCACAGCTACATTGTTGTCCCCGAGCTAGCGTGGTCGACATTGCGACTCTGTACGGGCTGGATGGTCCGGTGATTGAATCCCGGCGGGGGGCAAGAGATTTTCTCTCCTCATCCGTCTAGACCAGCCCCGGGGCCCCCCTAGCCTGTTGTTCTATACATACCAGAGCTCTTTCCAGGGAGTAAAGCGGCTGGGTCGAGGCGTTGATCATCTGCTTCATTTAGCGCCTTTAAATTGTTTAGCACATCGCGTTTCCTGACACCAAAAAATATTATGGCCTTCGAAGTAAATCTTTTTATCTCCCGCCAATAAGGAATAGCAGACGCACATGTAGAGGGCTCTTGAGGACCCGCCGAATTCTCTTTCTGACTGACACAAGGCAGGGAACGCACAATTAAACGTAACATCGAGGCCCATTCTTGCAACTATTGTTGCCGTGGAAAAGCAATAAGTATTACATATTCTGAGTATGTGTTTGTAGCCTCAATTATCCAGCATGCAATGCGCATTTGCCATATTGTCATCAGTGGCCTGTCCCAGCTGTTCAGTATTTTCCACATTATCCCATAAACGGGACGATTTTAGAAAAAAATTGTTAGTTAAATAAGCGTGTTTTGATTTTCTCTGCAACATCTGTTTGACTTTTTTTTATTCTAAGAAGAACTGAGCGAGATATGATTGGAAATGCATATTTGTCTTCATGTGACCTACCCTTATTCTTGTCATATTTTAATGAAACTTGAATTTTCTCTACAGACTTTCGAAAAATTCTCAAATATCAAATTACATGAAAATCCGCCCAGTGGAAGCCGACTTGTTTGGCGGACAGACGGACGGACGGACAGACAGACAGACAGACAGACAACAGACAGACTGGCTGACAGTTCTAGTATGGCCAAATATTATGTCCTGTCCGTCTGATGTTACGGTTGCCAGGCTGTGTACAATTTGTTTATTCATGTTAGTGTCCTCATTTCTTCGAGATTAAGGAGGAAGTGTGAACTTTCTAGCTGTTTGTTATTTGTTGGTATAAAATCTTCAAGAATTGTGAAGATGCATAATTAAAGTCCTTTGTACTAGTTATTTACCGACGGGTCTGGTTTCGTATTCTGATATATAGCTAGTTCGAATCTCCTCCAGACTACTGACTGTGTGTTCTCTCTCTGTTTGGCTCAAACCGGGTCAGTACCTTCAAGTAAGACACTACCGCCTTCTCCCAAATTCCCTATTTACTGACCGTCCGTAGTCAAATTCGCTTATCTCCTTCGAGCTGTGTGACCTCTTAACGAGATGTCGTTAACTAAACTTAAAAACGCTGCTACCGTCCTTCATAAATCCTTTTCTTTTTTTTTCCCATTGAATATTATCTTCAGTTTCATTCGATCTGTACTGCTTGACCAGCATCTTAATGAAGAGGTGATAGAGAGGGG
>Ga0209737_10004225_pt1 | contig 10108 bp, 4 predicted proteins | sample TergutCu122P3_FD_187284 | JGI IMG/M metagenome (GOLD analysis project Ga0209737, IMG submission 187284) | Cubitermes ugandensis P3 segment gut microbial communities from Kakamega Forest, Kenya - Cu122 P3 (SPAdes) (version 2) | ecosystem: Host-associated > Arthropoda: Insects > Digestive system >...
ACATTCAACTTTGAATATAGGTGTTTTGGGTTATATCGGTATAGTTTAACATAAGGAACACTCTCCCGAAGTATTGCACATTCCTCCTGGGACACCCTGTATGTCCCTACATTTCTTCAGAGTTCAGAAATGCACTGGAATCTGTGGGGACATTACCTCACATTGCCCTTTAAACAATGTGTTTACTGTGTTTTAATCACAGCTATGTACACTGGATAGATAGTCTTGCTCAGTATATAAAAGTAAAACATCCTGAGAGCCATATTATCAGTGACCATAGTTGACATTTGCACCCCTTGTCCAACGTCGCTTGTCTTGCTTGCTGGATTGGTGATGGGTTCATACTACTTGTTCTTTTTCTGTCTTGCAATCCATTCGTTCTCCTCTCCTCCAATCTACCCCATTTGCTCCATGACTCAACTCTGTCAACAACTCAAAAATGCCATACTGAACAACACATCAGTTGGAGGCAACCTTCTTTTATTAATCGCGAACCCAGGAATGATCCGGACGGAGGTGACTTGCGCGCATTGTGGTGCACACCTGGGGCATGTGTTCAATGATGGTCCAAAACCTAAACCAAGAAGATTCTGCATCAATAGTGCATCTCTCAATTTTCATCCGGCAGAGGGAAGTTCAACTGCAGCAGAAGATGTGACCATGAATGGCCAGTAACAATTGTCAATTTACTTTTATCAGTTATTTTCACATTGTTAATTATACTGATAGAAATGTTTTTAAACATTGGCTGATATTAAATAATTAGGATGTTGTTTAACATTTTTTACCTATAATAGCAGTCTGTTTGTTTAGAAAAATTAATACCTAGAATGGATATGATATTATTCAGTCTAAAAAGCGCTTGACTCTCAGAGGTTTATGACACTTATATTGTGGATTGATTTGTTTTTCAGTGTACAGAGTATATATTTCATGACCCCAGTAATACAGAAGTGAGATATGTGTTAGAGTACTACAGTGGCTTCATTAATCACTAGGTATATGTCTGAAATTTTTCTCAGTATTTTGTTTGGTTGTGGTTTGCTATGTTTGGTGGCATATTCATCTGTTGCTGTACACATCACTCACCCTGCAGTCAGTAAAGAAGTCATCCAGCATGAGAAACTTCCCATCGAATTAAGTAGTAATTTGCAGATTTACTACTTAGAAAGGGGAACTGTTTCACAAAGGAATTACTGTCTGTTGTCAGTAATTAATCCAACTAATTTTATACACATTCATAGTCCATATTATCTATCAGTTTAGGTCCCAACAGGTGAATGTAGTTACTCATAAAAATGACTGTAAAAATGAAGATTCAAGTCTTCTGGGGTATTACTACACCTGGTCAGCATTCATCTTCAGATCTGAGAGGTCCTAGAAGGGACCCTTCAAAACGTGATGACCTTTTTACCCAACAACACAACATAACATCCAAAATGCTTGAATCTTCTGTAGAACTGCTGTGAGAGCCTCGAATCTTGTGACTTTGAATAGGTCATTGAAACTTTAAAAGTGTGTTACTCATTATAATGTCATCTGTCATGGCCAGACCTGTCAGTTTTATGTAATGTAGAATATCAAATGGATTTGCTTCAGGCACTGTTTTGCTAACATTAACCTGAGATGAAAAGTGTTACAGCCACTACCCAACCTTAATGACACTAATGGTCTGGATGCAAAGAATGTACATTGTAATCTCAAGCAGGTAAGTAGTGTTCATTATTGAATCCCTAGTCATGTTTAAACAGATTATCTCTGTACTTTTTCTTCTGTCAAGAATTGACAGATACCATGAGGGTGAATGTATTCCTGTTTTTGTTGTTATAAACATCTTAGTGTTTGTATTTTATGTTGGGCACCATTGTTCTTATGTGTCCTGTATTTTCATATTTACCTATATGAATAGTCAGATAGCTGCTGCGTTCCATATTCTGAAATTTGAATTTCAGACTGACTAAAATGATGGTTCTTGGAAATAAGTCTGTATATGAGCTGAATCTGCTTATGCAGGAGCCATGATGAAGCCAGTAAATAACCAGTGCATAATACAGTAGAACCTCAGTTCTTTGGACTGTATGGAGGAAAGGGCTCTCTGATCAGGTGATTATTCAAAAGATTTAGGTGAATAACATATTGCATCAGTGATGAACAAATGTTACAAGACAATGTCTGTATGCATTTACTGTACTGCAGTTTATGTTACAGTGAATTGATATTATTATAATAATAATAATAATAATACAGTCCTAAGAAAACAGTAATTATAATGAGTAAAAGTAGATTTGTACAGAACCAGTTATTCTGAATTGCTACCAGATACCTGCTGCCAGGGAATGTAGTTTCAGAAGTAGATGCTGTGTCAAGGAATGTATCCATTTTCACCTGTGTAAAGATGCCTTTAATTTGCATTAGTATGGAGTAAACTACACTTTTTTTTCACCCATGGAATCACAAGGCAGATTACATGAATGGATATCTCCAGGATATTACAGACTGCATTCAAGAGCTGCCTCAGAGCAGCATGATTTGCAGTCCCAGTTGGGTGTGAAGGAGGTAAGGCTGCTGCATGTGAGTGAAGTTCATACAGTCAAGGTTTTACTGTATGAAATTTTATCATAAGAAAGCTTCCTGATATTATTTTTAGGCATGAGCCAAATGGGTATTATTTATTACTACTTTTGATGTCAAGGATCATATGTACTGCAACAAGCATTGGTATATTTGTATCTAAAATGAATGCATTTTGTGCTTCAACTTTCAGTAAACATCCCTGACTTTTAGTGTATACTCTCGTGGGGAGACGTAGGCTTATGAGAATACCATTCTGTATGTGTCCTCTGCTCAGCTTTTGAAAAGCTGTACCATGGCTCTTTGCAGTTAGTGACTGAACCCTCACTATGGAGGCCCAGGTTTGAGCCCAGGCCAGTGTATGTGGGTGTTTGTAGGTTGTCATGGTAACCACTATAGCTGTGTTCTGTCTGTGGTACATGGTGATGCAAACAAGCACAGTTGCCATAGTTACCAGGTGTGTTGTCTGTGATGTATGCACAGAGGCAGAAGAATCAGGGATGTTGAGCATGCAAGACAATATAGCAGAATCAGATTGCATTAATTCTTGGTTTACTAGTTGAATAAAGAAACAGTCGAGGACAAGCCATGAAGTAGTGCATGAATGTTATGACAGGTGATCATGTAATTGATTCTCTGTAAGGTACATCTAGAGGAAGAAGGAAGAAGTTTTATATCGAGCAGAGTTACTTGATGTTATCACTTATCCTCCCTCTTTCCCTTCGTCATCATTTATGTTGCTAGATAATTGCAAATGTGGATGTTATAACTTATCCTCCCCCTTTCTCTTCATCATTGTTTATGTTGCTAGATAATTGCAACTGTGTTGCTAGTAGAAGACTGATCGAATGCCACTACTGTTTCTTTATTTGTCAACTGTTTAATTTACAAAGTGACCACTATACAGTACCACATTTCCAAATAATAGAAAACTACTTAATAGGAATAAAATGTACAAGTTTCTTATGTCAGTGCAGTTTATTTTACGAAAAATCATGGCCAGGGACAAGCACTTTGGCTGTTAGTTATAATAAAGATTATAGTTGTGCCATTGGGAAGTTCAGTATATTGATAATGGGACAGGTTTTTCTCTGAAAATTCTAGGTTTCCCCTGTCTGTGTCATGCCACTCATGCTCCATAATCGTTTATCTACCACTAGTTCTATTAAATCTTAGCAATTGGCAACCTCATTAAACAAACATTTGTCTATTTCCTGTGTTTCTGTCTCTGTCAACTTCTGAACCAGCTGTCCAATTTTTCTTTAAGCTTGGTGTGAAGGTTGTGCCATTGGAGGCAACACCAACAGTGTCCTTTTTAATATCCTACTCTCCATAAGAACAGCACGGTTTACACAGACTTCTGAAACAGGAATGATAACAGGTATCACTTACGATCATGAAATGATGTTGGTACTAGATCTTCAAAAATGCAGATTTGTTTCAGGTTTTTTTAAAAATAGAATTAACATGGCAACAATGTGAAACCTTTTCTTAGGTCTTAGTTTAATGGCCGTACCTAGTGATTCCCTGGAGCTAGGCATATGAAATCGCACATGGAAATAGATTGTAAACATATGCATATTTTGTGCATGAAATGCTGGTTGAAATTCAGCAGCTGCAGTTATGATGAAGATATGAATTTTTGAGGTTGTATCTTACAAATCCTGATCACTTAAACTAAATATGACCACATACTAAAACAGCTCTTCATGCTTTGAAGTCACAGCCTAGTAATCATGGAAACTATCAAACATGCTATGTGGGGTGTGACATCACAACCCCATAATGGTGGCAACCAGGGTACAGCATCAAAACTTCGGAACTCTAGCAAATATGGTTTGACATCACACCCGAGTTACCATGGAAACTTGTCACAGTAGTAGTGAAGTTTAATACACACCACGGTACACCTCACATTCAAGGGTGTGACTCACATACTGTATTTATGTAACTAATATTTTAACACTTTTGTCATTTTTTGTTAGCAACTGTATATTCTATATTGAAAATTGCTACTTTTTTTTCGTACCAAGATCTCATTCTCAACATCAGTTGCAGTTACTTGCAGTTCTGTTATATGTATGTTGACAAGTCCCCTCACCATAATTTTAAACTTCAAATGCAGATGTTTGATATGTTTGGATATGACATCTTCCCAATTTCAGTGTAATGCACAGGTGTTAATTTGTACAGTGTCAATAAACATGTTTATGTATGTTAGTAGTAGTTAAATTTGTAGACTATTATTTGTATTGTGCAGTGTTAAATATAAGGAGGCTGGTTTTGGCAAAAGTGCTGTTTATGGATCCATGGATGAGAAGATGCTGGGATTTACTGGCTTACTGCATAAATTACATTTTTGCCAGGAAAACTAAAGAAGAAATATAGAAACTAATCTCCAGTAGTGTAAGCCTCTGTGCAAAAGTGTTTCAGTACACATATCAGAACTGAGAGGGAGATGTGGGATAGTGTGTAAAATAAATCCACCACAATGATTACTTTCCATTCTGAAGAAAGGAAAAATGCTACATCATGTGGACTTCTGCATTTGTGTGCACGTAATTGATTGTATTATCAGTTGTTGAATGTATCTACACCCAAAACACTGGAAGACTGATAGTTGTGGAAAATGTTTTGTGCTCAGGTCATGAGTCCCCCTCCATGTTACATACATAGAAGGGTGAATTAGGACAGTGTGTCAGTTCCATAGGTTGTAGTTGTAAATACATAAAGATGTTAACATGAAAATGCCATTATCCCACATGATTCTTTTGCAAAAGGGACCAAGGTAGATCTCTGGTGAAAATCATCTTGAACATAAGGATTACTTATAACATTTTAATTATGACTCACAAGACTAATTTCAGAAAGTGTCTATTTTCCTGCATGATAAATGTAATCTTCACAAATATTACTGACTGATTTAAAAGGGAGACTGAAACAGAACTGAAAGCTTTAGCTTTTCAGGATGGAAGTTCCTACAAATACAATTAAACCCTTTATAAAAAGGATTTCAATTGAAAGTTAAATGTGACTCCTGCCACTAAGGATTTGTCATATCATTTCAACTACTAAGGTCAGTCAGCTAAAGATTGTTCAGAAAACGGTTAAATTAAAGCCACAAATATGTTGTCATAATACAAGTCCACAGTACCTAGTCATCACTTTTGCATGGAAGTTGATGAACAGACAAAAGAGTTTTGGGTAAATGCATATTTAATTTCCTTCTATTAAGACAGTCCATTTCATTACTGTAATTCACAGTTTCAGGTTTTCACAAATACCATTCAGTTTTTCCCTGTATGCGTGTGTGTATTTAAGGGTCTGGGGCATACATGTTTTGTTTTTTGAAGATATTTATATATATTTAGAATATTTAGATTTTTTCCTTCCATGTGTGTTGTATTATGTTTAGTATAATTGTAACAGTTACAGCTGTTGAAGCATTTGTATAATTATTAATTATTATTTTTCCCATTGTGACTGTGTTTATGTGATGCAGTATTGTTGCATAACAACAGGGCGAGGAAGGTGGGTACTTGAAAATTTAATTTATGACATGCCAACATTTGTACGTATAGTTCTATTTTATTTTGTCATTCAAGAAACAGTTTCTTGCAATCTCTGGTGAGGTGTCCCCTCTCCCCCAAGATGAGACTCCCAGTTGTGTTCATTTTATTTAATGTATCATTATCAAGACTATGTACAGAATCCAGAATTTAGAATATTGTTAGGACATCTAAGGGTGTATATTTTTCATTTATATAGTTACTGTTGTTAATATTTCGATAATTGCATCAAGATGGGTGCTGAAACAGTAGCTTTAAATTAATTAAAAATATAGCATGGAGAGTGAAATTGTATTTTGTCAGGTGTGTGGAAATAAGTTTTATGCGAGAAATATCAGCTGAAACAACATTAAAACACAAGTGCCCATGTAACAGCATGAAAACATTTAAGTACCTGAAGACCAACAATGGCACTGTCAGTGAAACTTTTTCTGAAAGCAGTGCTTAGTGTTGTTTTTTGTGATCTTTCTGAAACAATGGCGAATACAAACATATTTTGCATTAAGATGAACAGTTAGAGTTTCTGATCTGTACCGTAGAAATGTTGTAAACATATGTCCCACAAGATTTGACACCAAGGTAAATACGTGTGTGTGGATTAGTGATCAGTTTGATGCGCTGTGCTATTGAATTTTGGAAGTTTTTTTTACCTTTCAAATGATGCTAGAAACTGCTTAGCATCAAGTGATTGGACGATATGCTACATAAATTTGGATTTAGAAAGTAAGCAGCAAATTAAAATTATTCCAAGATCTTCCATTTGCCAGGGATGCTGAAGGATAAACACGAGCTTGAGGAGTCTCCCATATATAAACCAGCAGTGCCAAATCCTGAGTTGTAAGTTAAATCTGAGGCAGGTTGCACCACAAAACTGCATCTCATATTCAAGATGTACCAATTTTATATGATGTAGAATTAAGCCTGTCATAGAGACAGTTTCATGTTTTCCTGAATTCCTATACATTTTAATGGTCTACATCTCCTATCACTTTCATTGTTAACAATTGAGCTTCAGTTTGTAGTTGTACAGTTTATAATTTCTGTACAATATTATTTTAACTGTTCAATCCTTCAATCTGCCAGAATCTTGATAAAATCTACAAGATAATTTGTGTTCTTAATGTGTTTTTGTAACTCCCCAGCATTGATGAAAAATCGATGCTAAATTTGCATATTATTACCCAAACCTTGATCTGGAAAGGAAATTACTTTTAAATCATGCAGATATAGAATAGCAGCAAGATTGGGGGTAGGTTATTTTACTTGTAGTCCATGCATGTTGTACCAGCGTATATTACAATCTTATGTGGATTCATACAATAAATTCTCACACATGTTGTTATGTTGGTAGGCATGTGCAGTCACTGAAGTTAAATATTTATTATAGGATATTCAGTGTTTGAATTTTATATGTTATTTTATTGCTATACCAAATTAAGTTTGAAGGATGGTAAAGCTGACCAGAGATCTCATTTGGTTTTCCTTTAACAGAATTCACACATCAGCAACCACATGAAAAGTTCTCATACTGCCAGTATTGTAGCTTAGGGATAAAGCTAGAAAATTATGATTGGGTCATAACTGTTATAAAATAATTCTGTCATGAACACGTCAGTATACAACCCTATTAATGGCATGAGTAATAATGAAAAATATCAGTGACATTTTTTAACCACAATACAATTTTCTTACAGTTGTTTATAAAACTTAACATATCTGTCATGGGCATATGACCATGTTAATTACAATTAAGAGTTGCATATTGCAATTTTCATATCAGATTTAGAGCATTTTGGTGCTGACACATCCATAATGGATTTTACAGCATATGATGATGATTTTTCTGTTAATCAGTGTTAATTGTGGTCAGTGACCATGTCACTACATGGACAGAAATGCATTGTAACGGAAGAAATATGTGTATGCTGTGACATTGAGCTGTTTTTGAAAAACGTGAAGAAACACGAGTTTCAGATTTCATAGTGTTCATTCCTTCAGGGGTGTTTGCTTTCGTAATTCATATGTATATTTATTGTTAACTCTCAGGAGGTAAATAATCTAATCAGATATAAAATTTTGTGTATGCTACTTAAGTTAAAATGGAGTGGAGTTTTCTGATAATGAACTATTATGGTTGAAATTGAAAAGCAAGTTACTGAAGTTCTTGTGTGTGTGTTTGTGTATATTTATATATAATAGTTTTGTAACAAAGGAGGGATTGCAGTAAGCCTTGCTTAATACATTTTTGTGAGTAATGGCAGTTTAAAATTTTTTTTCCCTGTACAATAGTTTCCATCTTCATCGGTTTTGATAACCAGTCTTATTGGCTAGACATGATAATTTTACTGTGAATTAATGTTCTGTGCTCACCACTTTTAAATGTACAGAATTCTTTGCATCTTATTGCTCATTTTGTAACAGCTGTCCCATGGTGTTTCCCGAGTCAACATCATAAAGTTCCTGAATCCTTATCATCAATTTTATCTATGTTTATACTGTACTAATGCAGGAGTTTCTTTTCGAAACTCACCGTACAGGACATTTTAGCTTCTTGTATGTGGTGGTGACATTGTGTGGATTACTGAATACTGCAGTGCTTTGTATGTAACATTATGTTCCTGAAATAACTGCTGAATTCTATGAAAAACCCCCCAATTTAAGGAGTGTTTGCATAAACAACTTTTCAAAACTGTTATACTAATACTGGAATAAAGTTTATTTTTTTCTACACTTTCGTCGTTTAAATTCTGCAGTTTTCCCGGCGTGAGTGTAATGGCGGCTGCAACTTCCGCCAAAGATTACAGTCAGCACAAGTGCATGGAGAGGTATGCTTACTTGCAATCTGACACGGGTGATGGGACTGTCGTAGGAAGCATGGGAAATCAATCAATTTGTGACAGAATAAGCAACTTTGTTGGCGATTGAGCATTCGTTATGTTTGCGTGTAATGTAAACCAATTGTATTTTGCGATTAATACCTATTTGGGAGCGTAAGGAGCCTGAAACGAAGTGTTTGTGTTTGAAAGTAATAGAACTTTAAAGTATGAATTGGTTAAATTCGTGAAATTGTGAATGGGTATTTTCAAGGTTAATTGCGCGTAGTGTACGTGTCATGCATGACGTATTCCTTGGGCTGGGATTACGAAGTAAGGTCGAAGAGTGACTTGTAATATTACCGTCGTCCGCTGACAACCAGTGTAGGTTGACTGGAGTGGTTGGTGGTTTGAAGTGAAGAGTGGATAAATCTTGTTCAAAGGTTTTGTATTCTGTTCACAACATGGGAAAGATAAAGGTTGGGCCGGTTGTCGATATTCTTGGAGATGAGATGACAAGAATTATATGGGAGTTAATTAAGGACAAGCTCATTTTGCCATTCCTCGATATTGAACTTCACACGTATGATCTTGGAATTGAATACAGAGACAAAACCGATGATCAAGTCACCGTAGACTGTGCAAAAGCCATATTGAAGTATAACGTAGGCATTAAATGTGCAACCATCACCCCCGATGAAAAGCGGGTGGAAGAATTCAACTTAAAGAAAATGTGGAAGTCACCAAATGGTACAATTCGAAACATCTTGGGAGGTACTGTGTTTCGTGAAGCCATCATATGCAAGAATATACCTCGACTGGTGACAGGCTGGAACAAACCGATCATCATAGGGCGTCACGCACATGCAGATCAGTATAAAGCTACAGATTTTGTTGTCCCTGGTGCAGGTAAGCTTGAGCTTAAGTGGACCCCCAAAAGTGGCGATACTAAAGAAATTGTTCACACTGTTCATGAATACAGTGGGCCTGGTGTTGCACTGGGAATGTTCAATACTGATGAGTCTATTACTGCCTTTGCTCATTCATCATTCCAGTATGCTCTAGACAGGAAATACCCTCTGTATCTGAGTACCAAGAACACAATCTTAAAACAATATGATGGAAGATTTAAGGATATTTTCCAGGAATTGTATG
>Ga0209737_10004226_pt1 | contig 10108 bp, 9 predicted proteins | sample TergutCu122P3_FD_187284 | JGI IMG/M metagenome (GOLD analysis project Ga0209737, IMG submission 187284) | Cubitermes ugandensis P3 segment gut microbial communities from Kakamega Forest, Kenya - Cu122 P3 (SPAdes) (version 2) | ecosystem: Host-associated > Arthropoda: Insects > Digestive system >...
TTCAGGTCGTCAGGTCCATACCGGGATAATTCGTTAAAAAAGAAAATTCCTTCTATCTTTTCTGTTTATTGCTGTTAGAATAGCTAATCACTACGTAAAACGGCGTACTTCGACCACGGCTTCCGAACCGCGGTACCGCAGCCAAGGGTGTTCAAAGGAATCGATATGTTCCTGAAGATCCTTATGGTGGTGCTATTCTTCATAGTCACCATCGCCATCGGCTTTTTAACCAAAAGTAGAGCATCAAATGTTGAGGGCTTTGTCCTTGGTGGGAGAAAGGTAGGTACCGGCCTGTCGGCCTTTGCTTACGGCACCACCTACTTCAGCGCCGTGGTGTTCATCGGCTACGCCGGGCAGTTCGGCTGGAAGTATGGCATGGCAGCCGTTCTTATTGGACTTGCCAATGCCATCATCGGATGCCTGATGGCATGGTACGTCCTCGGCAGACGAACCCGTGCCATGACACGCCATCTTGGCGTCAGGACTATGCCGGACTTCTTCGGCAGCCGCTTCGACAGCAAGGCACTGCGGATCGTGGCAGCCGCCATCGTTTTCATCTTTCTGACGCCCTACACGGCAAGCGTCTATAACGGTCTGTCGCGCTTGTTCTTTATGGCCTTCGACATGCCCTTTGAGTATGCCATCATCGGCATGGCGGTGATTACCTGCATCTTCGTGGTGCTCGGCGGGTACATGGCGACCATCGTCAATGACGTGGTGCAGGGCAGCATCATGCTTATCGGTGTCGTCGTCGTGATTGCGGTGGTACTCAATCAACATGGTGGTTTCACCCAGGCGGTCGTAACTCTATCGCAGGTGCCACTCGATGCCAATGCCCCGGAAGCCATCCAAGGTCAACAGGGAGCGTTCACCTCACTGCTCGGGCCTGATATCAAAGGCCTCATCGGAGTCCTCATTCTCACATCTTTAGGCACCTGGGGTTTACCGCAGATGGTAGGACGGTTCTACGCGATCAAGAGCATCTCGCGCATCAGAATAGGTGCCATCATCGCCACGGTCTTTGCAGTTATTATTGCCGGCGGGAGTTATTTTCTCGGTGGTTTCGGGCGCTTGGTTGCAGACGACGTTGCCAGACAGGCATCTGGCGCTCCGGTCTACGACTCCATAATCCCAACTATGCTGTCTAACATGCCAGACCTGCTGATCGGCCTTATCATCATCCTGGTTCTTTCAGCTTCCATATCAACACTCAGCGCATTGGTTCTGACCTCAAGCTCTACCCTGACCCTTGATTTCATCAAGGGCAACTTCATCAAGAAGATGACAGACCGCTCACAGCTCATAAGCATGAGACTGCTGATCGTCGTATTCGTGGTCATCTCGGCGGGCATTGCACTCTACCAGTACAACTCCCCGGTGACCTTCATTGCGCAATTGATGGGAATCAGCTGGGGTGCGCTGGCGGGGTCGTTCCTTGGGCCGTTCCTCTACGGTCTTTACTGGAAGCGTACCACCAAGGCGGCTGTCTGGGCAAGCTTCATCTTCGCTATCGGACTCACTTGTTCAAACATGGCATTCAGCTTCTTCACTTCACCCATTAACGCCGGCGCCGCCGCCATGATCGGATCTCTGATAATCGTACCGCTGGTCAGTTGGATCTCACCCAAGCCGGATATGGCAAAAGTAGACGAGATTTTCGAGAAGAGCTACAAGGATCTGAATCTCAAACCAGTTGATCTAGAGGAGTAATGCGTCTTTTCATTGCAATCGATTTCCCTGAGGAGATCAAGCAGGAGTTTTTTGAGCTTTCATCCGAGTTGATGCGCCAGGCCGATGCCGGGCGCATCATCCCTCTGGAGAACTACCATCTCACCCTGGTATTCATCGGCGAAACTGAGCGTGTGACAGATGTCAAAGACGCAATTGCCACTGTCTGCCGAACGGGTTTCACTGATTCTTTACGGATTGTGTTCGGTGGGGTTGGCAGCTTTAAGGGTCGCAGAGGGAGAAGTCACACCTGGTGGGTGGGTGTCGAGGAGAACGCCGAGCTAACCAGACTTGCCAACAAGCTGGCTGACGAACTCAGGGTGCTTGGCTTTGCCATCGAAAAACGTGCGTTTTTACCACATATCACCATAGGTCGGGATGTAGTGACGTCTGGCCCAGTTGCTCTCGATCTGTCTGAGATTGAGCTATCTGCCAGCGCTATCTCCCTGATGCGCTCCGACTTCAAGAACGGCAAGCCGGTATACCGAGAGCTTTTTTCGTGCGCCCTGTCACCTATCATATGAGTTTTGTGCATTTTTCTGAAAAAAACTACTAATCCACGCCTTAGTCTAGTAAATCACCCTCAAATGGGCGTGAATGCTAGACTAAAGCGTGGATTAGTAGTTTTTTTCCGAGATTTTTCGAAAAGGAGTGCCTTGTGTCTTGTGAGTGGGCTGATGTATTACTCGACTGTTCCGTAATACATGCCCCAACCGTGTCCTGAGAGGGAAGAATTCAGCTGGTCGCAAAGCTTCTGCCGATGGAAGGGGCCAGGTGGCAGAAGCGTGACGATTTCCAGAAGATCGCCAGTGAGATCGAAGGTCTCCGCTAATAATACGACATCGAGCCGAGACACCTTTTTCTTGTCCCGATACAATGTATCGACCAACCGCTGTAATGTCCCATATTCCTCAGATCGCAAAGCCATGATGTGGTTTTCCTTAATCTATTTGATGCAGATGACTTGTCATTCTCAAACAAAACAAACCCCTGCGAACCAGTATATCGCAACTCATCAGGGTTCCCTGAGAGTCTGAACCTTTGGACAGTTGACGAGTGGTATTATTGTTTCCACTGATGTTGACAAAACCGTATTGAGATGGGAAGCATCATTACATGGAATTTGTAGAACTGCTCAAGGCAATATTCATCGGAATTGTGCAGGGGATCACTGAGTGGCTTCCGATTTCAAGCACGGGGCATATGATCCTATTCGATGAGTTCGTGAAGCTTCAGGTATCTTCGGAGTTCCGGGAGATGTTTTTTGTTGTGATCCAGTTTGGCTCCATCATGGCCGTAATCATCCTGTACTTCCGAAAACTCAACCCCTTTTCGCTCCGCAAGAATAAGACAGAAAAACGCGCAACACTGGTGCTATGGGCAAAGGTAATAGTTGCCTGCATCCCAGCAGCTATAGTTGGCATTCTGTTGGATTCCTGGGCGGATGAACACTTTTTTAATGCGGTGGTTGTTGCCTGCGCGCTGGTTGTATATGGCATTGCCTTCATAGTAATTGAGCGAGTAAAGGGCAACAAGTCTGCTCCGGGCGCACCGCTTGTGCGAGGCAAACACTTTGCCCAGAAATCATCGGGTGAAGACGATGAGCTTGCGCAGCTTTCCTTTCCCCGCGCTCTGGGAATTGGGTGTTTTCAGTGTCTTGCCATTATTCCCGGCACCTCGCGCTCAGGATCAACGATTCTTGGAGGGCTGATACTCGGAGTATCTCGGAAGACCGCCGCGGAGTTTTCGTTCTTCCTTGCGATTCCAGTTATGTTTGGTTGGAGTCTTCTGAAGGTGGTAAAGGTTTTCTTCCTCGATCAACTTACACCTACCGCTACCGAGTGGGGAGTGCTGGGCGTAGGCGTGGTCGTTGCCCTCATCGTTTCGATTCTCGCGATAAAATTCCTGATGGGTTACATTAAGAAAAATAGTTTCGAAGCCTTCGGGTGGTATCGCATTGCTTTAGGAATACTGGTGTTGGCGTACTTTTTCGTGATAAGCCCGATGCTGGGCTGAGTATAATCTCGTCAACGAACACAACGAACAGTCCTCTTAGACCGCAATCATCTTCCTCGTGAAATATAGAAGATTTCAGACGAAATTACTTCGGTGTTTCCTTAGAGGTAAAGCTGCAGCTCTCCTGCTGGATTGCCACGTCGCGCTACGCGCTCCTCGCAATGACGGGGGCAGGTCTGAACAGTAACTTAGTAGATTCATCGGTAAGAAAACTCTGTCGTCCGCTTGCATTCTGTCTGCAAAAGTCTTATCATGAACATATGAACACTTGTTCATATGTTCATGATAAGTAAGCATAGGTATGAGAACAAAAGACTGGCACGAGCAAGGAAGAAAGATGGAAAGATTGGCACGAGCAAGGAAGAAAGATGGAAAGATTGGCATGAGCAAGGAAGAAAGATGGAAGGATTGGCATGAGCAAGGAAGATAAGTTTGCTGAAGTAGTGCTGCCGAATGAAACTTTCAACACCATGGGTCTTTGTGAACATGATGAGGATTGTTGCGGGGCAGTATTAAGAAATACCGAGTCACTGTATGGTAGGCTGGATGCCATTCCGAGCGATACGCTTATTTACAAGGCAACTGATATATTCTCAGCCTTGGCCGACTCCACGCGGTTTAAGATACTGAGTTCGCTTGCAGGTGGTGAGCTATGTGTGCATGAGCTTGTAGCCATTTGCGATGTGTCACAATCTGCTGTAAGCCATCAGCTTCGACTGTTGAAGGATCGCGGGCTGGTTAAGTCAAGGCGTGACGGCCAGAAGGTAGTTTACAGCTTTGCTGATGAGCATATCCGATTGCTTATCATCGTCGGGCTTGAACATGCAGCAGAGACAGAGGACTGACATGGGCACAAGTACAGAGGAAACCACCACCCCCACAACTTCTACCGAAATCACTGTTGTCAATGGCTCTAACGAAACCTATGTCTGCTCAAGCTGCTCAAGCTGCTCAAGCAGCGCCAGTTGTGAGGCTGACGAAGACAGCAAAGGCTTCATCAGCCGTATAACTGTACCGCTGTTGATTGCCTGCGGGGCACTAACTGCTCTTGCTACTATTGTGAACTTTCTCGACCTGCCAGGTCCTATACTCTCACTACTGCCTGCGGTGTTGGCGTTCATTGCCTCGGCGATCGGGCTGACAATAATTTTTCCCAACGTCAAGGCTGCGGTGGTAAAGAAGTCCATTGACATCAACATCCTCTTGATTGTTGCGGTGGTCGGAGCATGGCTGCTCGGAGATTTTCTCGAGGCGGCAGCTGTTTTGCTTTTCTTCTGTATTGGAGAATGGTTGGAGGGTTTTGCCATAAGCCGCAATCGTTCATCAATAGAAAGACTCCTCGATTTGACTCCACGGCTAGTTCGGGTAAAGGAGTTTGGCAAGGTGCCCGAGGGGGGCAAGGTGCCCGAGAGGGGCAAGGTGCCCGAGGGGGGCAAGGTGCCCGAGGGGGACAAGGTGTGCTTGCAGGGCGAGCCAGGCGAGCAGGGCGAGGGTAGTGAGGCGTGCGCGGTGTATGAACTGCGCGAGCTCGCACCTGAGGCGGTTGTGCTCGGTTCGGTGGTGGTGATTCGCCCAGGAGAGAGGATCCCCCTGGACGGAACAGTGCTGGAGGGGAGCGCAACTGTTGACGAGTCCCCGATAACCGGTGAGTCGGTACCCGTACTCAAGCAACCCGGCGACATACTGTATGCTGGCTCGCTTTCCGTTGACGGAAAGCTCGAGTTCACCACAACCTCTACCGTCCGCGACTCGACTTTGGCACGTATCGTTGCCCTGGTGAAGGAAAGCCAGGAAAAACGCACTCCCTACGAGCGCTTCATCAATCGGTTTGCCAAGCACTACACTCCACTGGTAATAGTTTTAGCGCTGGTGGTCGCCATCGTGCCAACGCTTGTCAGCTTGCTCACAACACTCGATTTGGGCGGCATCACGGTCTGGGGCTATCGCGCCCTCACGTTGCTTGTGATCGCCTGCCCCTGCGCTCTGGTCATCGCAACGCCTGTGAGTGTTGTCAGTGGGCTAACGCGGGCAGCCCAACTGGGGGTACTCGTTAAAGGAGGAGCCTTCCTCGAGCTGAGCGCTAAGGTCAAGGCGATCGCATTTGACAAGACCGGCACACTCACCTACGGAAAACCCGAGGTAGTCGAAGTGAATCCTCTACCTGCCAGTCATGCTGATATTGCTTACGCTTCCCATTTCGATTCCAGAGAATCCATTCTTCTACTTGCGGCAGCGCTCGAGCAGTACTCAACGCACCCGCTCGCCCGTGCTGTGATTAACGCAGTTAGAGATGCCGGGGCGATTCCACAGGCAACTGCAGTCACTGAGCTTGCTGGCAGGGGAATCACCGGTGTGGTCGAAGGAAGAAGCATAACAGTCGGCAGTCCATCTTTTGTCAGAAGCCTTGTCGATATGGATGACGCCGCGAGTGCCTGCATAACCGAGCTCGAAGGAACAGCATCAACGGTACTCGTCGTCCTTGTAGATATGGCTCCCATTGCCCTGATAGGCATCAGAGACAGGATTCGCCCGGAAAGCCCCGAGCTTCTCCGGCAGCTCAAACATACACACGACATGTATACGGTCATGTTAACCGGAGACAACAGCGCCACCGCCCATGCGATCGCCCGCGAAGCAGGCGTTGATCAGGTGTATGCAGAGCTGTTGCCGAGCGATAAGATGGAGCAGGTCAGTGAACTCAAGAGCAGCTACGGCCTGGTTGCTATGGTAGGGGATGGAATCAACGACGCTCCGGCTCTGGCGCTTGCGGATGTGGGCATCGCCATGGGGGGCGCTTCGAGCGACACGGCGATCCAGGTTGCCGACGTTACCCTGATGGCAAACACCATCGAGGTTCTCCCGCAATTCTTCAGGCTATCAAGAAAGGTTGTAAGCACCATCTACACCAATGTTGCCTTTGCGCTTCTGGTCAAGGTGGTGGTCATGGTGCTGGCAATCATGGGTATCGCGCAGATGTGGATGGCCATATTTGCTGATGTCGGCGTTTTGATCATCGTGCTGTTGTACAGCATGCGGCTGGGGCTGGTTTCTGGTCACCATGTTAAATAATGCGGTCAGGCTGGTATACTGTCAGCATGAAAATAGGGATCATCAGCGACACTCATGGTAGCTTGCCAACGGCGGTACACAGTGCGTTTGAAGGCGTCGATCACATCATCCATGCAGGGGATATCGGCGGCCATCATATACTTATCGAGCTGGAACTCATCGCACCGGTGACGGCGGTTTATGGCAACTGCGACTACTTTGGTGATTACTTTTGCGTCGAGCAGGCAGCAAGCATCACGCTGGCAGGGGCGCACCTTTTTATTGCTCACAAACCTGAATCAATAACGGAGGCTCTCATGGGGAGGGGAGACCTGCCCGCCTATTCCCCGCTGCCACATATCTGCATACATGGGCACACCCATATCCCACGCAACGAACTTGTCGGAGCAGTACGGATGTTATGCCCTGGCTCACCGGTTCGTCCCCGAGGTGGCTCAAAGCCTTCAGTGATGCTGCTTGAGCTCAACGCCGGCACGTCTCCTCTCGTTATTCTGCAAAGTCTTTGAAAGGCTGGATCATGAAGTTTAGAAGCGAAGCTATACCAGCTTGTATCGATGATCGTTGTGCCACGCGATGGCCTATTCTTCTCGTTCATGGCGTGGGTTTCAAGCAGGCGGAAAAGCACAGGTTCTGGGGACGTATCCCAGAAAGACTCAGAGCTCATGGTGCCCAGGTTTTTATCAGCAATCAGGATGGCTGGGGCAGTTATGAAAGCAACGCGCTTCAACTGAAAGATATCATGCTGAGAATACTCGATGAGCAAAAGGTTGATAAGATCAACATACTTGCGCATTCAAAAGGTGGGATAGATGTCCGGTTGCTGGCAACCTTGCCAGAACTGAAAGAATGCATTGCTTCGATAACCACAATCAGCACACCGCATCATGGATCGAAAGTCCTGAATTGGGTGCCCCGAACCCCCGACCTTCTGAAGCGTCTGGCCTCAACGGCGATAGATACCATTTTGATCCTCTTTGGAGATGACAACCCCAGTTTTGTGTATGTATGCCAGAATCTGAGCACAGCTTCGATGCAGGAGTTCAACAGCCTGTATCCCAAACCCGATACCATCTTTCTGCAAAGCTACTCGGTAGTTCAAAAAAGAATACGCACCGACCTGGTCTTTTCTCCCAGCATGCTGCTGATACGCCTGTTTGAGGGAGAAAACGATGGACTGGTTGCCAGGGAGTCTGCTGCTTTTGGCAACTATCGGGGAGAAGTAAATGAAAATGGCTCCTGGGGTTTATCACATACAGACATCATCGACAGAAAGCTGTTGCCGATACCACACGGTCACATCAACCGTGACGGGTTTGATGTGTCTGCATGGTGGGTCGAGCTTGTTGCTGAGCTGAAGAGCTTTGGGTACTGAAAAGCAGTGCGGTGCTTTTCAACAGAATATCTGCCATTCTTGCTCAAAATTATCGTTGGCAATAATTACAAAGCCAAAAGAAGCGCGAAAATACTCAGCCAAAGCGCATACTGACAGGGAAGAGCTTTTCCGTTGGGCATGTGATTTGGCACTTTTAAGAAAAACCCTGAAAAAAGCCAAAAAAACTGTAGGTTTTTTCTTAACAGGCATATATAGTGTATTCAAACAGTTTTTTCCTACAATATATGAGAAGGTACACCGTGCTGAGGTCATCGCCGGGTGAAGGCGGAGCTTATAGAGCATCATGGCACTTGTTAAATAAACACATACGACAAATCCACAGAAAACAAAGAAAAGACGTGCTCACGGTAATTCCGGGCGTATCCATAATACGCTCAACGAGGCTTGCTGAGGGCTTACGGGGCTTACAGAGCTTGCGGGTATCGAGAATAACCGAGAAAGTGATTTTCGAATACCCGGGCGTATCTATAAGCAACTCAACTTTACAAAACAGCGTAGCCACACCCTGAGGGATAGCAACATCGGGGGGGATAGCTACACCGTGGGGGGAGAGCAACACTGGTGGGATAGCTACACCGTGGGGGAGAGCAACGAAGAGGAGATAGCAACGACGAGGGGATAGCCACGACTAGAGGATAGCCACACCGTGGGGGAGAGCAGCGCTGAGGGGATAGCCACATTGAGGGGATAGCCACACTCGGCACGAGGGTTACTGGGTGGTACTAACAACAGCAGAAGAAGTTGTTGGACACCAGGCGTAACGTGAGAGGTAGAGTAAGATGAACACAGCACAGGTCTTTCAAACAGCAGAGACTTCACCCAGCAGGCAGCTGGGTTTGTGCCTGACAGGCGCAGGCGCAGGCGCAGGCGCAGCAGCTGCACAAACTTCAACCGGCAAACAGCTGAGGTTGTACCTGATGGGCGCGGTGGCGGCCATCACCATAGCCTTTGCGCTGTTTTTCTGCATGCCGGCAATTGCCTGGGCAGAAGATGATGAGGACTCGAGTGGTGGCGATGGCATAGAACTTGCAGCTAAAGAGGGCGAGGCCACTATCGTCGACCACACAAACTCCGATGGCACAGGAAAAACCAGCGACCTCGGTGATGAAGATGACCTCACCTTCACCAATGACCTGCCGTCTTATACCCATATCATTACCAAGAACGTAGAGGAAGACAAAACGGTCTCGGACGAGTATTACCTCACCGAGAACGGGCAGGCAATAACCTTGCCCAAGGATCATAAAGACCCCGATGATGCCAAGAAGACAGAAGGCGAAGTCGTCGACAACGAGCAGGTCATCACCATAGTGACCGAGTCACAGAATGCCATCCAGAAGGCGGTAGACAAGGCGCTCTCATCGATACAGGACGACAGCACCTCCGTCACCATCTCTATAAAGCCGGGCGAGTACGACGGCGACATCACCATAGATAGCTCCAAGGCAACCGCCACAAGCGTTGACTGGAGCACCTTTATCCTCTTTCTCGTATCTGAAGACCAGTACAAGGCAGATCAGGCAACTCAGAGCTACGATGCCTCATCAGAGGGGCTTGCCATCGTCAACGGCAATCTGATCATCAATGGCGTGAAGGTTGAGATCATCGGCCTGCTCTTCTCGCCAAACACGACAACCACGATAGAGGATGGGCAGATTGTCATCTACGGGACGGTTCAGGATGACACGATAAAGGTCGTTTTGTCCGGCAACGAAGTGGTTTCTGTCACGGTATATGGGGGCGACGGCAACGACACCATCACCGTCAGCGGCGGCACGGACAACTCGCCTGCAGCCACTAGTAGTCTGTTACAGCTAAATATTAGGATATAGCCTACGAAGATGCACCCTTGCATCATCGGTGGTGAACTGCCAGTCAACACTCTTCTCTCCAGTATTCCGC
>Ga0209737_10004227_pt1 | contig 10102 bp, 8 predicted proteins | sample TergutCu122P3_FD_187284 | JGI IMG/M metagenome (GOLD analysis project Ga0209737, IMG submission 187284) | Cubitermes ugandensis P3 segment gut microbial communities from Kakamega Forest, Kenya - Cu122 P3 (SPAdes) (version 2) | ecosystem: Host-associated > Arthropoda: Insects > Digestive system >...
TGCCATGCAGTATGGCTTGCAAAACATGGTGGTGGAATGTGTTGCATTCCATTCAAAATGTATGACTTATTCAACCGTGTCAAAGCGCATCAACCGCCCAGCTGTTATTAAGTTCTGACCCATGAAAATGAACCTCCCATCAAAATTCACTCGCAATTATTGGCTTTCTATGGTGAAGATACTGTGGTCATAAGCACTGTGCATTGGTGGGTAAGAATATCGAGAGATTGTGGCAGAAATGTGGACTTAAATGTCCAGCCACATTCTGGAAGGCCTGTCACAGCAACTTACTATGTGAAAAGGCAAAAGTTGAACATATTAAAAAAAAAAAATCGAAGAATTTTTCAGAGAGCCATAGTGCAAAAGCTGAACACTGGTTTAGCCCATATCAATGAAAATATTAAAGATTTGGATTACACAAAAAACATGTGCTCTATGGGTGCCACATCACCTTATGCCCAAAATAAAGACAGCAGACTGGAAGCATGGAACTTGCTACAGAAGTGAGGGTAATGATTTTCTGTACACTGTCATGGGGGATGAGAGTTTGGTGAATCACTATGAAACAGAAATGAAAAGCCAATCACCTGAATCATGAACATCTCACAGGTAACCCTTTTATATGCGATGAAGGCATCCAGATTGCTATGGCAAAATGGTTTTGAGAACAGACCAAAAAATTCTACACCAACACGTTCAAAAAAACTTGTTTATCGCTGGTGGCATTGTATCAATTCAGAGGGGACTACAAGGAAATGCAAGGTAAAGAAACAAATTACACAATCTGAGCTATATTTTATGCTTTTGATTCATTTTGATAACTTATCTGGATGTAAAGACAGAAATCTGAAGGCAATACTTTTGAAACGCCTCTTGTACATGGAGCATTGCAATCCCGGAGGATGACAGTCTTGTAAGCTTCACAAATGTATATATGGATAAGGCACACTGGCAGAATTACATAAAGCTGTACCTGAAGAAATTCAGAATTTATGATACAAAAACTGTACAACTGCAATGCCCTTCTAATTTTCCACGAAAGACACAGAAAAAACTGCTCTTTCTGCCGCAGATTTTTTTAAATAATCCTAAAATACTGACGTTCTTAGACTTAACATAATCTGGAGAAACAAGGTTTGCTACAAATTTCAAATTTCCTTTCTGCTTTTGCACTCCATATGAAAATGCTCTGAAGTCACCAACAAGTTGGCAGTGCAATACTGCAAAAATCTTGATGCTTTTGAAGATTAACAAACTGAACACTTCCAGCATGAAACATGAATATTACTGCCTCACACAGAATCAGCAACTCCACTTAAAGTTTGTCGATCTGCAGAGGACTATACCCTTTGGGGTTTGTATCCAAACATATGTATCACAATATGCAGTTTTCTGAATTTGCGTGATAATGCTTCTTCACATGCAAGGTGTTCTATTACGCATGAAACAATTTACTACTAACAAACAAACTGAAGCATATTTTCTATTTAGTAAAACACTCTTAAGAAACATTAATTTTGACATGCTATACATGAATAAAACAAGAGTTGCACTACATCACCATTAAACTTGCAACTCTACATAGGCCAATATATAAAATGATTACATTTCTGTTGTGCCAGTGCACAAGCTATTTTAAAAACAGGGTGTTTCATGCCTTGCGGACATTACTGCAGGAGGTGATTTCCTAGGTCTTTGTGATCAAAAAAGTTCATATAAACATGTGTCCGATTTTGGACGGTTACAGAGCTATGGGCATTTTTAATTCGCGTACAAGCCCTCGCGTGAACCGTGTCTTACAGAACCAGCTGGCAGGTGATGTACTCAGCTTGGTGGCTTATTGTTTGTGGACGATGCAACGAGCAACTTGCGCAGTTCACAATCGAGCAGTAGCCTGTGTTGCGGCCGGCGGTGGCATTTTCGATAACCAGCTTTAAGCACAGATCAATTCAAATTAAAGGTAATTTCATGAAGTTAACTTTACATTTATACTTTAAATGTATCATGTATTATGCTGGTTTATTATTTTGTTCTGTTTATTGTCAATAATCGTTACCTTCTATTCTAAGTTTCAAGCGGTCATAACTCTGTAACCGTCCAAAATTGGACACATGTTTATATGAACTCTTTTGATCACAAAGACCTAGGAAATCACCTCTTGCAGTAATGTCCACAAGTTGTGAAACACCCTGTATAACTTAGTATTTTAAACAGAAATTCACTGGGGGAATGGCATATATTTAAGTTTGTCTATGGTACAGAAATGCCTTGTCCCAGATGTGTGAGTCTAACCATTATACATCACATGGGGAGATAACAAATTTCTTTCAATCAGTCTCCTTATGAGACTTAGCTAAGAGTCAAAAGTACTCCTATGGCATGCACATTTTCCAAATGTGATCTTTACAATTTTGTACACTTAAAAGAATTCACTGCAGACACTGACAGTCTGAAAGTGGAAATCACACACTTGGCTCCGTTTCAGGTTCTGCATGACCCATTCACAGAACATATAGATACACTGCATCATCTCAGACTGTCACACAATCCAGCTTCATATGCTGGGTGTAACAGATGAAGATTGTTCTTTGTAGTTTGTGAATATAAGTACAGTGCAACACAGAAGCTTTTCAATGCGTCACAGATTACTGTTGTTATACGTGAACATGCAAGAAAGTGTTATATTGGGCCTTTTTCTTATGGAACCTTACATAAGGAGGAAATTCTACAAAGTGTCAGAGCAAATTTTGGAGTTAGTTTTCTGGTGATTCATATCCTTCCAAATCAACAATATTTTGATCAAAAAGCAAATTTCAAACAACAAGTTTCTCAATAAAGAAGATTATACCCGTTCTAGCTCAAAATGAAAGCCGGACTCTTTATTACAGGGAATCTAAGTGTTTCTTTGCGGACCCGAAATATTGATGGGAACCAATCACTGCACACGAATGTCGGAATTTGGTTACTAACTTAATAATCCTCTTTATTTTCTTTATAATTCTCTTTTTGTTTGTCTTGTTTTAATTATCCAAACTAAGTACAGATATATGACTTGTGTAATATGGCCGAGGCACTGGAATTATTGACACTCCACCTTTTCGTGGTCACCCAAATTATTGTCTTTACTTTACCCTGACTAAACAGTCATTGCCCTTATGCGTCGTTACGCGGTAACTGCCTGGCACCCCGTTCTCATTTCATTTCCACTACATGAACCTTCTGTCCACTGCCCTAATTTCCAACTGGCTGTCTTTTTATTTCCCAATCTCCTAATAGATCCGAAAGTAAGAATTTTCGAATTCCGTCACATGATTGGCTACCAATGCCCTAACGCTGCCTGCTGTATTGTGACCTGTATGAATACCAAAAAACAAAACAAAGCGTCCTAGCCGTTTCTCTCATTGTGGACTCCTGACTACTATTCATCCTCCGCCGCAAAATTTAAGAGGTATAAAACTGTCACAGTTTAGAAATTTTCACTATTTAAAAAATCTGAACAAAACCCCTTTATTTCGACATTGACTTTCTGTGACAATTTCTAGACCCTTCTGGCCCCCCCAACGCACAACGTCTCTTCCTTTCAACTCATCCCTTTCTTTTACGACCCCTATTATGCCTTACCAGAGGCCAGTCAATTTTACTTGCGCAATACTTACTCTTTCAACACATGTACACCGGTTATAAGATCCAAGAGTGATTACCATGTGTTATTTCAGAACAAACACTAGATGATACCGGAGGTTTAAGAAGCAGTTCCACAAAAATCTTTTTGGGCATTTATTCCAATATACTGGAATGTCAAAGTAACCCATACATACAGCCACAAAATTACTTCATGTGATACCATATAAATCTATAGATGCGCAAAAATTCCCACCTTTGTTGTGACCATATGGTTTTGTATATGGTTCTGTGAAAGTGTGTAGTGGTGAAGTTTATCCATTGCTAACATCATTGGTAGATGAGATTACTTGAAATGTCATGTAAACATTCAAAATAATAGACACTGGTTGGCAGATAATCCACACACACTAGTGACACACTTAAAGAAATCTCCTGTTAGTACAGGCAATTTATAGACAATAGCATAAGTTTTTAATAACCTGTTCAGAGAGTGTCAAACATGTCTGACACGTGAAGGAGATTATTTCTAACACTTGCTGAAAGCTTTAAAGCATATTCTATAAGCAGATTCTGTGCAGATGGTTACCTGTATTACTACAGAGCTATCAAACAGCCCAAACAACATACTCAGACCCCCCCATTAAATCTACATTTCACTGAAAAATGCTGAAAATGAATGAGGCAGATTTTAGGCCTATACAGTTATTTTTGGGAGTGCTGTCAAAGTCTAATTTTACTAAGTCCTCCAAAAAAAAAAAAAAAATATAATTGGTGAAACAATTATGAATTATGTACAACTGGGAAGGGAAAACCAAAATGCTCAGTGAAAAATAAGCACTATAGAAAAATTTTAGTTTCTAACATTAGACAAATATGGGTCAAAAGAAATCCAGCTGACAAATTTCAAGTGTTGATTCCACTACCAAACATCAGTGAAACTTCCTGGTGATGAAGCATTGTAGGACAGACTAAGAGAAGTGCGCTCTACATGAACTAATGCTTATACCATTAGACTGACATAAAACAAAACTACAGTGAAGATTCCAGTACCAAATAGCAGTACAATTTATAACTGACAACACATATGGTACAGCAGCCATCTCACTGTAACATATGAATTTTTTACAATGGTTTTACTTGAATATTATCACCAATATTCACAAGGACTTTTCCACTGTCACAATATTCAAAACAAACAGTACGTTTTGGAAGCAGGCAGCTTTCAAAACAGAGTGTTTGTTTGGAATATTATGACAATGGAAAAAGCCCTTGTGAAGGTTCATGATATTACTCAGACACTCATGCTCCCCATTATGCATTCATTTTAAATAACTGCAAAAAGAAAACTTAAGAACTGTTAAAACTGTGGACTCTAGTTCAGTAGAGAACCACTTCAGACACATACACATCAAAGGCTACAATACCCAACTAACTGACAACACACAGATTGCCACAAACCCTCCAGAGCTGAGTTTGTCAACACTACAACCGCAACACAATCATCAAAGAATGTCTCAGAAACCACATATAAAATTAGGTCTAGGCCTCGGCAAGTGATAGGTTTGTAACCTGAATTTCTTATACAGAATGGGATGTGGAATGGACAATATAAGAGAACACTGTACTAGACAGGAATAGAATGAAAGAAGTCAGATTTGACAAGTACTTCACATCTGCGGCCTTTAAGAAATCTTCAAACAGCAAAATGGTGAAGGGAAAAGGAAGAACTTCTGTAGACCTCAGGGATATAAATATGATTGAAGGTGACATTCCTGTTATGAATGATGTGTAAAGACAGACAAGGCATTCTGCTTCTCTCAGACTGACAGGATTACTCTCATAATGGAGAAGAAACATCAAGATTGCTCACATATATATTCTGCAGAGGCTGAAATAAGCACTGTGGTATGAAAAAATAAATGTGACAGTGATTCATACACACAATCTGTAAAAAAATAAATTCTGATTCTGATGCTTGCTTTCTTTTAAACATTTTTATCCACACCCAAAAAAACCTAGCAGAAGTTATAAATTAATATTTACACAACTAAGTAATATATTTAATTTCTGTATCTACCACCAGCACAGATATCCTCTGTTTGAAAACTGTCAAGCATAAACTCTTTTAAAACTATTCCTATAGTGAGTTTTCTATTGCTCATGAAATTGTGGTATGGCTTGCTTCAGCCCTTTTACTGTATATTTTTCTATGTCTTTAAACTATGACTTCTTACTGGGTGTATGTTTGTTATATGAGAATGTTCTGCACAAGTACAGCAATAAACATTATTTTCATTTGTACTTCTGCACATTCCTCAGCTGGGTCAAACTGCTAAGAAAACAAATATTCTTTGCTGGGGGGGGGACACTTTAACTTAAAAAAAAAACATATTAACATACCAACAAAAACCTCAATGAATAACAAGCAATAATCAAATTTTGTATAATTAGTTACAATACATACTGTATGCCAAAAATAGCAGGAAGCTACTAAATAAATGTCAAATTAACTGAATAATGTATGTTGCATTTGTAGTTGAACATCATCCATGAATGGGTGTACTGTATACACTGTATACTGTATACACTGTATACGCTTTCATCACAAACAAATCTAGTACAAAAAGTTTGAATAAATACGGCCACATTTCACCAATAAACCCAATTCAACCAAAGACAAACTATCAATATCTAATCTCTAGAAAGACAGAATGAAAGTGAAGACTGTATCTGTTTAAACACTTGCAGTTTTTCTCAGTCTTCAGAATTTTATCAAAAGAACTTGTTCAACTAACCTCCTCTGACTGCAGGACTAAGTGGAAATGCCTTGCTAACCTGTAACTGACTAGAAGAGGAGTACAAGGGTGTGGAGTGAGGAAGTTACAGATGGAATGTAGGGAACCTCAACTGACAATATGCTCAGTCTTCTATGGATAAAGGAACGGACAGGATATCCTTTTGTTTATTCCCAAAACAGACAACAATTAATAAGCCACTGTAACATCACTACTAGTAAATATGATGAATGGAACTTCCATGAATGGTGAGAAACAATGAGATGGCTAATGAATGAAGATATGAAGCAAAGGCGAACAGTTGTGTTATGCTTGTACCAGATAGCAGTGTCTGTACCTGAGACCTCGGATTGCCTCCTTATGTGCCTGGAACATCTTCACATTATTCATGTTACTCTGCCAGTACTTCACATAGCCTGCATGATCTCCTGTAACCATCCACACATCATTATGGGACCATACCATAGTTCTCACTGGACTGTCATGTGCCTGTAACAAAACAAATAATGTAAACCACTTAAAAAATTCATGTAAAACACTAGATGAAATTTGTCTTCTTGGGGTGTTTATGCTAGTGGCAGAGTCAGCCTCTGTGCTGACTGCTTCACGGACTACCACCTCACAAAACATGTTACTAACTGTATCCATTCTTTTTATAGGACTGCAGATTCTATACAAAAGGCTGACTAGGGAGTGGCGATACATAACATCGCATGTTGCATTTCAAAAGGTTTAAATTACACCACAGCCAACTGTAAGAACTGACTTCACTAAAAACATAAAAATCAGGGATCATTTTACCATCAACTTTTGCCCACAGCAACACTTCAATTACTTAATTCTGTAAAGTACACTAAGCTAGCCAGCTCATAAGTAAAATGGGCTGAACCAACAACTTGATAATATATGGGAGCAGCAAAAATGAATTCTACTTAAATTTGATGATGACAAAGGACTGACTGGCAAACATGGTGCAACCTGCAAGCAAGGCAGCGTGATAGTTGGACCTATCAGTTTCAACCAGTATCCAGCAAGGTCATGAATTACTCTTTGCATAAACATAACAATATGTATAGCAATTCTTCACAATTTGCAGACAAAACAGAATTTGTATACAAAATTTAATTACAGCTGTAAAAGTTACAGTTACTTCAGTTCAAATATGTATTATTTGTGAGTCTAAAGCCACATCTCTCTTCACAACTACATAAATTGATTTAACTCGTAAAACTCTATGGCATTAACATTAATACATGTAGGAATCATAATGTTTTATGTCTTTAGTTTCAGAACCCAGAAAATGGACATGTAAAAATATGCAGAACCGTGAAATAGCCACATGATACTAGAGGCAATGTGTTAATTTACCTTATAAAGAGGTTTCTGCACCATCCTGTATACAACACATTTTCTAGATTTCAATTTTTAGATAACACTTCTTTTGTATACAAATATGCATACAACATTGTTCACAATGCACACAATATACAGCAACTGCAGAGTTTTTTACACAGACAGTATTAAATTACCTGTAAGATAGTCTCGAAGTTGAATGTAAGACCATTCCAAAGTGTAAATTCTCCACTGGATGCACCTGTGACCAGGCGGCGGCCTTCTGGAGTCCAGGCCATGCAAAATATTGGACAGCGCATTTTATTGGTGGCAGTCTTGACAAAGCGTGTTGTTACCGAGTTGATAGCATTCTCAACATAGCTAGGGGGTGGCTGGAGGTCTGGATAATACGTCACATCTGGTTGCAATGCACGTCGGTCCCGAAAATCCCTCTGCCATACACGACACTGTAAATTATATTCATGTAGTGCACAGCAGAAAACTACAATCCATAAACAAGTAATAATAGAAAAAGGTGTTACAAAAAATGAACCTTTACTATGTAACTCAGGGAGCAGAATCTGTAGTACACGTTTAAGGTTCACTGCCATGTTCACATTAGCATGTCAGTGGTCTCTATCTCCAGCCAAACTAATCTAGTTCACACCCTCCCACCTTGTATCTTTTAAGGCCCACTTTTATATTATCTTCCTATCCATGGCCATATCATGAAAGTGGTCTTCCCATTCCGGTTATCTGACCAGAACTGTGTATGCATTTCTCAACTTCCCGAAGTGCCCTAACCATCTCATATTTCTTCATCTTTTTACATTTGGCAAAAGGTATGAACTGAATGACATGCTTACATCAATGATATATAGTTTACATACTACTAGTTTTTTGCAGTATGACAAATGCAGGATATCTGATCAGTAGTTGACCCATTATGTCCAAACCCACACTGTTCATCCCCGGTGATTTTCTCTCTCTCTCTCTCTCTCTCTCTCTCTCTATATATATATATATATATATCTGGAGTTAATTTTGAGATACATGTAGTGGATAACACTCTGAACACAGCTGCTGACAATGACACTCCATGATAATTATAAATCAAGTAATACGTCCACTCAGCCATTCTTTCCATTGCTGCAAAAAATCCTCCTTATTCTGGACAGAAGAAATAAGTCTGTACGTGTCAGAAGATGCTTTAATTCCTGCCTGAATCAGTTTTCTTGGTCAATGACCAGAAACTTATTTGGAGAGACAGTCATCGTTATGGACTTTTCAACAAACCCTGCATAAAGGAGTATATACTTTATACAGTACTTTGTGGGTTTTTAATGTGCTTTTACTTGCCTTTTTATGCAGGCATAAATACTGTCTTAAATGCCAATATCCCTCCAATCATTTCCCGTCACCACAAACACACAAAAAACATACATTCTCTCAAGAAAATACTTTCTCAGGGGAGTTACCATAAGAGAAAACAACCTTGTTCTGAGTCACTCTGTTGTGCACAGTGTTCAAGCAAAATGAAAACAAAATGCGCCAAACACTGACTGACATATTTTGTTTTCACTTTGTATGAATAAGGAAAAACCTCTAAAATGAAACTTCTTAAACTTTACTGCCCCCCCAAAAAACACATTACTGTAATATGTACATCTCCATGCCTGAAATGAAAAACACTGTCCCGTTAGGTCAAGATGCTTTCAAAATTTTCTGTATTTATGAAAACTAACTCTCAAGAATCAATCGATCTAAACTGCTTCCATAGGTTCAATAGAGTATATGAGATTGACTTCTGAATTGTCCATTTCTGAGGGATAATCTTACTAATTGACACTCTTATAATTTTTACAATAGCTGTAATAATTGTGCTGATTTATATGTATCTACAAGCAGCTGTTCCTTTTTTTTTGTGTCTCAGAGCTCCCAAATGAGACATGCACCAAGACCCTTCAGATATGTCCCTGCTTTTTTCACAACTCTTTTGTAAAATCAACACCATTCTGGCCTTGCTATTTGATCAAAGCAACATTAGTGAAGAAAAATATTATTTCAATAATAATGGTTACATTAATTTTGCCTATGTCTTCCACTTTTCCAGCTTAGTGTCAGTCTTCAGAAATGCAGGTTGGTTTGGTATAGCTGGAAGCCAAGACACAACCCCACACTGCATTCTGGACAAATGAAATTGTTGTTTCTTTGTACTTAGTGGAACACACATCATACCGAATTCTCTTTCCTTTCTATGTACGAGGGTTGGAACTTTAATAGTGGCAACTATTTATTTACAACTGATACAAAATAGATACATGTTTCGAAGTTTTACTGTCCTTCAATGT
>Ga0209737_10004228_pt1 | contig 10102 bp, 6 predicted proteins | sample TergutCu122P3_FD_187284 | JGI IMG/M metagenome (GOLD analysis project Ga0209737, IMG submission 187284) | Cubitermes ugandensis P3 segment gut microbial communities from Kakamega Forest, Kenya - Cu122 P3 (SPAdes) (version 2) | ecosystem: Host-associated > Arthropoda: Insects > Digestive system >...
AAAATATCGTACATGTTTTAAAAATTAGGAAGCGGGTTTGAATCACTTCTACACATTCGACCACAATATTTAGAGATCATTTTAACAGCCGCGCTAAGGCACTTATTGACGAAAATATTGATATCTTCAGGTATCCTCTGTTAGTTTAGACTTGGAAAGAAACAAATATGAGAGTTTATTTTGTACATTACACGTTACAGATTAATTTATTTCATGCCTCGTACATTATTCTATTTCCAATTACAACCCCACAGCTTTTACTCCGTAATACGATTTTGTTCGAGTGAACGAACTGAACCGGTGGTAACGAGCAGTTTAGTTTTTATACGGTAGATGGCTCTTTGGTCGGGCTGTAAAACACCCTGCATCGGTGCATAAGGAAGCCTTCCTCCTTCATATACAGCAATACCATTGTATTATTCTGCAATCTCTTTTCATGTTCGGATTAGTTTCCCCACACCTACGCACTTAATGCCCAAGTAGGCGTACCTTGAAATTCTGTACTTCTAATTCACGTTGTATAATTACAGTAATATGTTTCAGTCTTAATACAACAAAATTTAATGCATAATTTCATATAAAGTACATGCTACTTGCTTCGACATAATAATATTATTTTCAGACGAAATATTTACAAAAATGTTCAGTGCGATGCACTAATTTAAAACAACACAGGAAAAGAAATTTTGTAAAACTTGATCATAAGCTACGTAATACTCCTGTCATAGTGTGGAGTACATAAAAATCGTTTAGTTACTCTTTAAAATACTGTAGCGACTAACTAAAATTTTCGTCGTTATGTTTATTGCTTTTATGTAATGTTTCTTGTAATTACAACAGTGTTCGGGTGGAAGAGTCTCATTCCTTCAAACACACCTACGACAGACCGGGCCATCTGGCCATCTGGCGAAACAATTATGTACTGGTTGTGGATGACGCTGCTGTGACGTAACTGCCACTCAATGAGGACAATCCAATCTATAACAAAAGATGAGATTAAAGAAAATATTGAACGTAAGGATAAAAGATAACCTGTCTCACGGAGTTTTTTTGTTTTTCTTTTTTGGTTTATGGTTTATAAGTTCTGTAACGATCCTAATTTTTGTTGGGTACATGCGAGCTACGTCAAAAATGGCACACGTGTTAATCATATGGGACATCACATAGAAGACGCTGTTTATCCTAATACCACCGTAAAAGCTCTCAACCCTTGGCACTACTTTTACGTCGGATCTGAGACGAGTAACGTAAAGAGAACAAAGTTCTTGCGACCAATTAAACACGCAACGCCAAGGAGGCTTTTGCGAAAGTATTTATAAAACTGCGTGATTCCTTAAACCAGGCACTGGACAAAGATCACAAACGCTCTGGTCGCCACAGAAGATCCTGGTTCTCACTGCACATGAGCCTGTATAAGATACAGCACAGGTGTGAACTTTTGTAACGGGGAAAATGTTCTGCCTCGCTGGGTAATATAATCCTGACATTTTCCCAACCTTCACTAAAATAACAGAGCCAGAGTGGTTCCAGTTATAATAATTAAGGTATCCATGCAATAACACATGGCTTTCCCCTCTAATCCCGAGAATTGTACGAGCCAAAAATCTTACTAAATACTACAATCGCTGAAATTGCAATTAAACTGTAACATCAGTACTGATGTACAGGAAAGGACAGGGTCAGGGGTGATAAATATGAATTAAATGCAGTTATGTTTCTGACGGACGTCATGATGCAGGTCGGGTTAGATCAGTCAGGGCACTGAATGAACTCTAGCCTGGAACGTTAGGGATTTGCAGCCAGGAAAATTTATTGATACACTATCCAAAACGTTTAGAACGAATCTGAGGCCCACCCAGCACATACTGGGAAACTTTGCTGGGGTTAAATCGGCAGGAGCCTGAAGGGAACCACTCACCTACATCTAGCGCCGAGGTTAAAAATGGATACAACTACATATCTATTCCCCCACATAGCGAGAATTTTAAATTTGCATTTACCTTTACCTTTAGCATAGTTCGTTCGACACGCTTTATTCGCCACTGAATTAGGCAGGTTTGTGTGTTCTACAATCAGTGCCAACAGAAAATAAGGTCATCCCTCTGCCCTCCATACAAGGCCAAAGGGGTGAGGGCGTACAGCACCCCTCATTCTTATCCTCGACACTCGGGGGAAGTAAGTGTTCAGATTCACGTTCCGGCCGCTTTTTCCTGAAGAGTTTGTCTTCGATATTCACGGAAGGGAGTCTAGTTTGGCCCTATAGCCGATCCGGACAATCTGGAGAAGGAAAATATCTCTTGTCCCCGTCGAGTACCCTCCGCGTTCCCTTGGACGTCCAGCCAGTAGCTTAGTCACTATGTCAACTGAGCTATTCCAGCTACTACATTACTGTACACTGGAGCCATTAACCTAAATTAAAAACACACGATTCTGATACAAATATTAACTCTCGTATACGGTGGGGCCAGTAGAGTCCTGTACCAGAAGGACAAAGTATGGAAGTAGTGAGTTTCACTTGAGTTACAGGTCGTGACCAACTTTAGTGTTGTTTAAGGATGCTCTTTCATCTACACAATTCTTTTATGTATTTTTATTTAATGAATTGAATAACTATTTGAAAATACCAGGCATTGTTAACAATATGTTTACACAACAGAAACCTTTAAAGAAAACAAGAATAAAACAATACAGTACAATGGTCCTTCCAGCTTCGTTATACAGCAGTGAAAACTGTAACATTAAAGCCAGAGACGCAGAAAGAATAACAGCAGCAGAGATGAAATATACGAGAAAAACAGCAGGACACACTTGGACAGATAATAAACCAAACACACAGATAGGTAAAGAACTAAATACAAACCCAGTTTTGGACAAAATACAGAAAGACGGAAGAAATTGTTTGCAAAATACAAACAGAATGCCCCGTAATAGATTAATGAGAATACCAAAAACTACAGACCAAAGGTAGAAGAAACCAGGGGAGAAAATGAAAGAGACTTCTAGACGTGTGAGACCGGAGCGGGTCAGCAAGTGTCCCAACTGCATGTTAGCTACATGATTATGATTATTTATGTAATGACTCTGTTAATATTTTCGACTCTACAGTATATAAATTAGTGGAAAAATGTAGAGTGATTATAAATTATGAGCTACCGATAGCGATGACGGAAGAAATGTGGCCTATTTGAAGGTACCCTCATCGGGAGAATACTGGAATGATGCAACCCTTCTGTGAAGGGTTTCACTGGCCAGTCTTAATTCAGTTCGTTATTTCAACCCCTTTAGCACAGAGCAGGACTATTAACCACCCATTCGAGATGTTTCAGAACATAAAAGATAAAGGTAAAGGTAAAGTCATCACTAGAACAGGCCACGAAGGCCCAAAGAGAGAGTATAGGTACAGCTCTCCTCTTTCTTTAACCTCTGTGCTGGATTGTGTGGGTGGTCAACACCACGCCCCGGCCGCTTTACCTCTGGGACAGATCCGGTACCCAATGTATAGGAGGCTGGGCGGGACCCAGGGGTGCGGAAAATCTCGCCCCGAGCGGAATTAGATCTCCGGACCGTCCGACAACACCATCCCGGCCCCGAACATAAAAGATAACTGCTTTTATTCGTCTTCCTGTCTAATCCATGGGTCTGCTCACTGCAGAGGCAATAACTCCCATTTTTCCAGGAACTCCCCTACACGAGAGATTAACAATATCCAGTCTCTGTCCATGCCATTAAGGCATGTGAAGGAGTGGTGTCATAGCTCCACTCATTCTTAACCTCGGCACTATACGAGGTGACTGATCAGCTTCACGCATTGGCCGTTTTATTCCTGAGGAAATAGCCTCCGCTACTCATCGATTGAAAGCTGAATGACCCCAGAACATTCTGGAATCTTCGAATTGGAAGTATTTCTAGCCCATTTTCGGAATCGAACCAACACTCCTCGGACATATCTCCCCTAGTCCAGTCACTGTACAGACTACGCTATTCAGCATACACTTCAGGGACAGTAAGTTACACTCAAATCAAAATAGGTGTGTACATTTCTGTAAGAAGGGTTTCTCCTCACCTGACACGGCTGTACCGCCTGCCATGCAGTGAAAAGCCAGTGGTCGAAGTGGCGCCGATAACGAAGCGGCATTGCGGCCATGGAACGGAGCTTACTGCTGGCTGCCTATCTACGTGGGCAGACCCTAATAATGCTTCAGCGTTGTCCCACGTACAAATATGAAGTGTCAAAAGACGTCGGGGGATCGGCTGTTAAAATTGGATGTCTTGGAGAAAAGATAGGAAATAGTATAGATTTAAGAGGCTGTGCTAACTGGATGGCATCACGTTTCGCGACTCGGAATGCATATTTATACACTAATTATGTTGTAAGTTCGGTGTAGAAATATGAAGGTAAAAGATATAGCAAAACACGGGAGGATGATATTAAAATGAATCTGAATGAAAGGAACAGTACAATGGCCATATACTCTCCTGAAACATTTTCACCTGTCACTGACAGAGGTTAGGCTTCTTGAGTCTTCATAACATTATACTTCCCTGATGATTTCCAAACCATGTGGCCCAAACATGCAGAAGCGAAAAAACTAAGCTTTGTGCAGTAGCTGGAAATAAAAACTAATGTGCAGAAGACAATGGCACGGAATATGTATAACACTAAATATACTAAGTAAATAAATAACATGACTGAATAAAGTCATTTTAAGAAGCCAGTAATTTCTCATCTCCTTAAGATACTACCCTTATTTTATGGAAATTTAAAGTTGATTTAGCGTGTTCTAAACAGCCATCCACTTGTCCCTGTCCTGAGTCAAATGAAACCAATTCAAACTAACCCATCGGATGCTAACTCCTGCAAGTGTTGATTGACCCTGTAGGGACGAGTTCCCAAGTTCCGCAATTCATTCCCATTTTCTTTCCAAGTAATACGTTTAATGCAACACTTTTAGCGTTGGTGTATATCTGCCATTTTCTGCTTGTGTTGTTGTGTGAAATCAGAGACCTTCAGGTCGTCCGACTTTGCAGCAAGCAGTCGTACCGAACGTCTAAAATATTTACCTGTACAGAAATTATATCGCGACTGGAAGATTCAGATGACCTGCGTCATTGATGAAGCAAACAACAGAAAAGATTCATGTGCTGTCTCTTATCAGCACGACAGAGAGCATTTAACCGTCGTATGAAGCTCAGTATGGTGACTAGCAGCTTCTGAAAGCAACAAGTTGCTCTGGAAATAGCTAGCTAGTTGGTTAGGTAAGGTTAAGTTTAGGTTTTGGTTTAGGTTTAGGTTTAGGTTTAGCTTAGGTTAGGTTAGGTTAGGTTAGGTTAGGTTTAGGTTTAGATTTTGGTTTAGGTTAGGTTAGTTTAGGTTCATTTAGGTTAAGTTTAGGTTAGATTTAGTTTTATATTTAAGTTTAGGTTTAGGTTAGGTTAGTTTAGGCTAGTTTAGGTTACATTAGATTAGGTTAGGTTGTATGGTTGTTTAGTCAGTAAGTAAGTCAGTCGGTGAGTCATTCAATCAATCAGTCAGTCAACCAGTTAGTTAGTTAGATATTGGCTTACATACTCAACTATTATGTCGAGTAGGAAATTCTTTTTTCACGCCAATTTTTTTCTGTATTTAAATTGTGTGAGCAAGGTTCCATATTTTGCTCTTAAGGTGATTCGCCTCCGTTGTGCTTGTTAATCATTTATTTATTTCTCAGAATACAGTCATACACAAACCCAGATTTCGTCTCAGTTAGGCTACCAGTGTCAGTTTGATACAAACTATCATCAGGCCTCTTCTTACATTAAGATTCTTGTCACATATAAATACGATTTCAATCCTAACTGCAGTTCAATTTTTCACTAACAAGACAGGCATTGTATGTATAAAGCAACACTGAGGCTCGTACTTGCAACCATTGCTGCAGGGAAAAAGCAATAAATATTACATAATCTAAGTGTGTGTTCGTAGCCTTTAGTATCTAGCGTGAAATGCGCATCCGCAATATTGTTTTCTGTTGCATCTCCTTCTCCACTATATTCTTCCATATTATATCATAAAATTATGATATTCGAAAACATGTTACTGAGTTTTCTCTACAACTTTTGTCTAATCATTTTTCTTTCTAAAAGAATTGCAAGAGATATGATCAAAAATGTATATTAGTCTTTGTTTAAAGTACCCGTTATTCTTGTTATATTTTAATTATAATTGACTGTCTAAAATGATAATGATTATAATAGACTGTCTAAAATAATAAAATAGCAAATTTCATGAAAATCCGTCACTTGGGAACGGAGTTTTTCTATGCAGAGAGACAGATGGACAGACATAACGAAGCTAATAGTCGCTTTTCGTTGTTTTGCGAAGGCGGTTATTAAAAAGAAGAGGCCTGATAATGGCTTATATCAATAATACAAAACACATAGTGTGAATATACATTCAATAAAACAACACTGTATCACATAGGAGTGATATGTGAGATACAACTACATGTTTCGGCCTTGTAAGTGGGCCATCATCAGGTTGTCCATAGAAACTGTAAGGAGACTATACAATAGGTGTGGTGATATTTGGGGGACGAGATCTTGACTTACATCATAATTCGTGGGGTTAGTATAGGCTGTCAGCATTTACATTGGTGTGTAATCTATCATGTGAAGTGCACTGGTAATCATTTTCTAACCTTAGCATGCAGGTGACCAACAATTATCACCATATATAAGGTAACATCAAGTTCGTATGTCTAAATTCATGGGGTAGAGTAAGTTACGCACAATATATTTCCACTGATGTGTAGTCAATCATGTAGAATGAATAGGTATTCACATTATAATCCTAGTGTGCTAATTAACTGATAGACCTCACTTATAAGTAATGTCAAGTCCACACTTCGTACAGTCTTAATATGCATTTAAGTGACTGTATGTGTATATACTACTATTCGTATATGCTTTTTATTATTGTCCTAACACAACGGGTGATGACGCACCTTAAGGCTTATATCAAGTTGAAACTAGTAGCCTAAATGACTTGCACTGTGGTTTTGTGTTGACTGTATTCCGTGAAATAAATATTTCGTGTTTCGACTGTGCTTCCGAGTTCTATTCATTTCCAGAAACATTAAAACTCTTAAGAGGAAAAAATTTACATTACAAAAAATATGTAAAATTTACATTAGTGGGAACATAAAACATACACACACACGTCACTGGGGATTTGCATGTGTGTGCACGGAGGAATGATAAAATCTCATGGCCCATACAATTGTGATCTCTGTGCTGATTGTTTATACGCATATAGTGAGTCATTTGTTACGTTTCTTTTATTATTTCTCGCGATACGAGGAACGCCCTACCCGCATCATTACATTTCCTTATGTAAGAACAACATATAGCGTACGAAAACTATACGGTATCTCAAATAAACGGTGTAACTTTTCAATCAATGGATATTTAAAACACGATAATTCAGTGGCATAAATTATCTCAATATGAACTAATGGTAAAGGCGATTACAGTAGTAATGATACAGATTAATCAAAAGTACAGCGAATACATTAGCATATTCAGAAATACCTGTTCTTGAGACATATTTGCTGTACTTGGCAGTGTAAGGACATGTAAAATACGAGTAAGGAAAAAATGAAATAACACCGAATTTAATAAACTGCAGGGAAAAAACCAAGCAATTAAAAGGAAGACATCTGGACTGAGGACTCCTGTCACATGCACCAATACAGGCACTGTACGTAAAACGTAACATGGAGGTGCGTTCATGCAACAATTGTTGCAGTAGAAAAGCGATAAATATTACATATTTTGAGCGTGTGTGTTTAGCCTTATGTCCTCAGTGAGAAATGCGCATGCGCCATATTTTCAACGTTGGCCTGCCCGGCCCTACTGTATTTTTCCACATTATCTTATAAATGGCACAATTTTCGGAAAAAGAATTATTGGACACAGACTATGTGTTTAATTTATCTACACCGTTTGTCTGAAACAATTCTCCTTCTACGAAGAATTCAACGAGATTGTATCATAAATTTACATGGGTCGTCATTTAAATTGCCGGTTAGTTTTTAAAATTTTAATGAAATTTGAACTTTCCCGATAGCTTTTGGAAAACCACTCAAACACAAATTTTCACAGAAAACCTTCCAGCTGATGCCGAGTTGTTCCATGAGGAAGGACGGAAGGAGAGATACGAAGAAGCTAATACTCGTTTTTCGCAGTTTTGCGATCGCGCCTAAAAACTGCAACGCAGATATTTTGCACATCACTTTAACATCCGTGTCTACCGTACACATTTGGCCACACTATGAAGAACGTTTCAAAACGACTTTCTGTGTTCTGTATCAGTTCCGTGATTGGAAACAGGAAAGAAAAAATATGATATATATATAACACTCATACAAGTATCCTTATTAGAGGCTACACAAAACACGCAGATATGCAATTGTCTGATAAAACATAATAAATGGTTGTAGTGATGGAGACTGGCAGCTACCTTGTAATACAAAGTACACAACGGGATGTCCAAAGCGCAAACTCACGTCACACCTGACGCACGTAAGTCAAACAAACCACGAATTTTAAGAGTTTTATTCAACGGCGCTCACAACTGCTGGGATTATAACACCGATGATGCATGAAAAAATCATAATGGAGCATTGTCGGATTGATACTGACAAGGCAACTCCGTTATACTCGAAGAGAAATCTGTTCCGGTGTCACAATGTCCATCAAAAACCCCACGTTGAATTGTTTGGGATTGAAATCAGACCTCCGTAATGAGAGTTCGGCGACCAAACACCTGACCCGCGACACTGTCCTTTAAGCGACAGTAGCTGAAATTTCTGAATAATCGGCAGCAAATTGCCGACATGTGGTTATGATCCATGTGACACTCCAAGGGAATGACATTTGATATTGGAACTTAGGAGAGCAGTGTCTCAGAAGGTTAAAACGGGGCTCTCAAACTATAACATTTCGCTACGCCAGTTTTTGTTGGTTAATATTACTAAGTTTCATTCAGCTGCTAAGAGCTTAAATGTAAACAAATTATTTTCGGCAATATCATTCCGAGAGCTTTCTGTGTCCCTTTTACACGTAAACATGCCCATCTGAGATTTGAGATTTTTAAAGCAGTGAATACTTACACCGTGTGGTCTTCTTAGCCTAGAATGTCGCTGTCAACGTCTCAGATGAATATATTACCACAATCTAGGCTCTTGTATCATGCACACGAAAACATTCTTTTCTCTCGAAACGCTAATATCTAACGGAATGCACAGCGCTACGTCCCATACGACGGAATGCGATGCCAAATAGCAGATCAAGTATATAAGGCGTCGAAAACAGCATACGGCCTAACCAACATTAACTTCTGTGTTCTATATTTAACCCAAGAATCTAACAAGTTATTTAGTCAATTCTTAACCTTACTGTTCCTTCAAAGGTCAAGGGTCTCAGTCTGTGTGCCAAAGAGAAAAACATCTGGCATTCGGACAGCGAACATCTGTGGAACGTAGGATAAAATGAACACACTAAGTTGTTTAACCTTCAGAAGACCGCAATGAGCGAAAAGACTCGGAGAGGACAAAAACAAGATGATGATTTGGTACGTCGGTTTCGATCGTGGAAGTTTTGCAGGCTCTGAGCAGTGCCCAACTTTGTGTATTCAGGGGAAAAGAATTCTGGATGGAGGAGAATAAGAAGAAAGAAAGGAAGAAGGAAAGAAAGGAGAATACAGCAAGGACAGAGATAAAGAGAGAAGAAGGGGAAGCTGGTAGTGTAGGGTAAGAAAACAAACAGAAAATTGTGGGGCTGTGAAATTGCGCAGGCAGTGTCCGCTCGTCCTTCTCGTCAAGATACGTTGAAGGTAAGGTAAGAGGTTTGTAAGTGAAGAAGGCAATGTGATAGAAAAGAAGAGTGTGTTAGGTGTGCGGCAGATGATGTAAGTGTAGAATTAACATCGTTTGGGTTGACTAGTGATGTTAGCAAATTATCAAAGAATATAACCAAGGCACAATTTATGCAAATAGAAAAATAATTTATTTGAACAATTCATCATGCGGGAAGTGTTCAAATAAATAAATAAATAAATAGT
>Ga0209737_10004229_pt1 | contig 10102 bp, 4 predicted proteins | sample TergutCu122P3_FD_187284 | JGI IMG/M metagenome (GOLD analysis project Ga0209737, IMG submission 187284) | Cubitermes ugandensis P3 segment gut microbial communities from Kakamega Forest, Kenya - Cu122 P3 (SPAdes) (version 2) | ecosystem: Host-associated > Arthropoda: Insects > Digestive system >...
GGTAACGCAGCAGCCAAGGCAAACGCCGCAGAATAATCAGCCGGAGGAAATTATACGTTTTGTCAGGGACTGGGCTATTGCGTGGTCAAGCAGAGATATTGAAAGATATGCGAATTTTTACGATGCGCAAAGATTTCCGAACTGGGCAGGGTTTAGAGGACAAAAAGAGGCGACTTTCAGAAATAACGACAGTATTTCCGTTACGCTTGAGAACATCAACGTAATCTCTGCCGACGAAACCTCCGCGTCAATAAGATTCAGACAGTTATATCGAACGGAAAGAACAGCACTTTCAAGTTCAAAACAGTTGGATTTAACAAAGCGTGACGACGTCTGGAAGATAGTAAATGAGTTTGTTGTTAGGGAGTAGTAAAACACGAAAAAACCTCGTAAACCATACTAAACACGGCAAGATTAGAAGGCAAAACAGAAGGCGAAAAGAAAAAAGCCATAGCAATCGCCAAAAACTTATTATCACTCGGCACAATACCGCTTGAACAAATAGCACAAGCAACAGGACTATCCACCGACGAAATAAATCGGCAAAATTAGGGGTAAAAAGGTAAATTTATGCCTCAAATTAAAAAAGAGCAGGGCAACCTGCTCTTTTTGTTTTGGCGAATAGTATTTTATTCCGGATTTAGTTTCATAATAAAGGGAGAGCTCAAATGTCGATTTTTTCAAAAAACACAAAGGACGAGGGTGCGGTAACGGCGGCGGCACTCGAAGATGATTTAAGACAATATAAATTGACAAAAGATAAAGTCGAGCAGTTAAACACGCTTGCGGTGCATATTGAAAACAAAATTACCGGACTTCGTCGTCAGGAAGTCGTTGTTGAAAAGGCAACCGAAGAAGCCGGACGCTTGAATACGCTCGTGTGGAAAATCGACAGCGATTTGAAGCATTTGGAGCAAAAATATTCGGAACTTAACAAGATAGAGAAAAACATATCACGTTTGGAAATGCTTATTTCCACGAGTAAAACGGGCGTTGATGATATTCGCAGGTTTTTGGAGGAAATAGAAAAGACGGCAGACCGCAGAAGAGAGGTCGCCGGAATGTGTGCCGATGTCAAGAAATTTGCCGAAGAGTTAAAAAACAACTCAAGCGAAATAAAAAGTTCGCAGCAGCACATCAGCGAAGTTTATTCAATGGGACGTAACGCAAAAGCACTTGCCGACACTATTGACCAGCATCAGAAAAATATGGAAAGCACGATGCAGAAAATTGTTGATTACGAGAAAAATGTAGAGAAAATAAAACAGCGTATTTCCGAGACCGACAATGATATAAAGATGCTGGACTCCGTAACGCAAAGAATGGAAATGCTTGACAAACGTCTCCGCGAATTTGAGGATAAGCAGGATATTTTCGACAGAACCGAAAAGAGAATTGAGGCGATTGATGCGAAGTTTAATAATCTTGCGGCATTGGAAAAACGCATTGATGAACGGCAGGAGTTTGTATCCTCGGTGGAAAATCGTGTGAGCGGAATGCTTGCGAAAGTCAGTGAAATATTGAGCAAAGAAGACGAAATGGAGCAAAGAGCGGCGGACTTGCAAAAACGTGAGCAGGAGTTGTCGGTAATTTCGGCGCAGTTTGATGAACTTTCGGTGCTTTCAAACACGGCAAAGCAGCGGATAGACGAAATAAACGAACGTATTTTGATGATTGAGGAAGTGAGCAAAAAACTTTCGGGACTTGATGAAATGGTTATGAATATCGACAAGAAAATAGAGACGCAACTTGACCGCAACTCAATGATTGAGAAAACCGAGAAACGTCTTGACCAACTGAATTATTTGCTTGGCGACATAAATATGAAAGTGCAGATGTTTGAAAAAGAGAAAACCAAACTTACGCAAATGGAAAGTTCGTTCGCTTCACTTTCGGCTCGTTCGCTTGAGGCGAAACAACTTCTTGAAAAACTTGACGAAGAAAAGGAAAGTTTGAGTGCTGCAAAAGCGGAGTTTGAAGAAATAGCCAAAGATGTAGAAGCAAATACGCTTAATTCGCAGAAGGTTCTGGAAAAATTTGCGGCATCTGCGGCGGAGTTTGAAAGCAAGTCGCAGCAAAGCGAAATAAGACAGAAAGCGGCGATAAAGGAATATCAGGAGCAGGTTGCGAGAATTGAGCAGGACAAAGAATTAGTGGCGGACGCGGAAAAGCGTGTTGCGGAAGTCAAAAATCTGCTTAACGCTCTCAAACAGGAAATGGAGCAAATATCACTTCGCAGCGGAAAGATAAATGCCGTAGATGCGAGGATTACGAATATTGATAACTCGGTGTCGAATATTGAATATCGTCTTGAAGCGATTGATAAGGGGCACGAGAAAATCGACAAGGCAAACGAAAGAATGGAGAATCTCACGGAAATCATTTCAAAGGCGAATGCCGATATTGTTGCTATGGCGGAGCATTTGAACACGGTAAATGAGGCGAAGGAAAAATCCGATGCGGCGGTTAAGATTCTTGATACCATAGAAAACAGAATCGCCGTGCTTCTCCAAAAAGAAAAGCAGGTTATCGACTTAGAAAATGAATTAGATAAACTTACGCTTTTGGCGGACGACGTTAATGCGAGAATCACAATACTCAAGAACGACGAGAGGGAGATAATGTCCGCCGTGGAAAAGGCAAGCGAATTAAGGTTCTTACTCGGAGAAGTGGAAAGCAAGTTGTCGGAGTTAAGGAAGGAAAAGAAAAACCTTGTTGATTGAAAACGCTTTACTGCATGACAAGCTGCTAAGCATTAACGACAACTTTTTGCTTAGCGACTCCTCACAATATATACCCTTTGATAATATTGACGATTCCTGCGATACTTTTATGAGTAAACTTGCGGGGATTGAATTTGTATTTCAGCAGAATTTTTTAGACCTGCCGCGGATTGCGGGGGCGTATTACTTCGCATACAATGCACACGGCGACCAGGTGCGCAAGTCGGGGGAGCCCTATATTGTGCATCCGGTTTCGGTTGCTATTATTTTGGCGAAACTTATGCAGGACACTACAACTATTTGTGCGGCTTTGCTCCATGACGTTATTGAGGACTCACAGTTTGCATACGACGATATATGCGAGCATTTCGACGAAGATGTTGCGAATATTGTCGAAGGCGTAACTAAAGTGAGCGGGGCGGAGAAGGACGCACGCAGAGAGCAGTATGAAGCAGACACTTACAGAAAAATGATTCTGGCTACGTCCAAAAACCCTCGTACCGTTATGGTGAAACTTGCCGACCGACTGCATAACCTATCTACTTTGGAGGCACTTTCGCCCAAGAAGCAGAAAGCGATTGCCGACGAAACGCTAAGTATTTATGCGCCGATTGCTGCCGAAATGGGCGTGTATGCACTTAAAGCGAAACTTGAAGATATGTCTATGAAATACGCGCAGCCGGAGGAATATGCGCAGATTTGCCGCAAAACCGACGTGGAGAATGAGAAAAACAGACAGATAATCAAGAACTTCAAGGAGAGAGTCGGTGATGTTCTTAAATCAAATTCGATAAGCGGCTTTGAGACATTCGGGCGGGTGAAAAGCATTTATTCGATATACAGAAAACACATTGACCGCGAAGTGCCATACGACGAAATCTACGACATTCTTGGTTTCAGGGTGGTATGTCGCGAAACATTGGACTGCTACAGGATTTTGGGGCTGCTGCATAGCGTTTGGCAGCCGATAGGCGACAAGATAAAGGACTACATCGCCGTTCCTAAGGAGAACGGGTACAAGTCGCTTCATACCACGCTCATAGATGAAGGGCAGCACATAGAGGTGCAGATTAGAACGTGGACTATGAACTTGGAAGCGGAGTACGGTTTTGCTGCTCACAATACCTATAAGGACGATGAGAAGAGAAACAAGTTCCTGGACGAATTCTCAGTGTGGGAGAAAGAGTTTACCGATTCCGCCGAGTTTCTGAACCTGCTTAAAAGCGGGATTGCCGCTAACAAAATATCTATCTACCTCCGAAAGGGTGGGAAGAAGACGGTGGAACTTCCCGATGGGGCGGTGGTACTGGACTTGGCTTACCATTTGGGCAGCGAGAAGGGCAACAAGTGCAGCGGGGCGATTATTGACGGCAAGTTTGCGCCCATCGACAAGAAACTGCACAACAACGAGACGGTGGATTTGCTCACAAGCACCGACGCGAAACCCAGCATTGACTGGCTGTCGATAGCAAAGACACCGACGGCGAAGTTTGCCATAAAGAAACACCTGCGACAGTTGGAAGCCGACGATAAGGCGAACAGAGCGTTCTCCCTGCTTATTACGGCTCACCAGTATGTGAGCAAACCCATTACCTTTGACGAATACAAGGGCGAAGTACTTAAATATTTCGGCTTGAACGAGGAGAAGGAGCTTTTCGACAGGATTTACTCGGGCGAAATCACTACCGATGATATATTGAAGTTTACTCAAAGCAGAACCAGCGAGGCGGACATAGGCAAGTTTGCGCATTGGATTGTCGGCAAGAAGCAGCGGCACAAGTTGCTTATCGACTCATTGAAGAACTCGAACACTATTCGACCGGCGGCGTGTTGTAATCCGTTGCCCGGGGACAGGATTGTGGGGTTCCGCACGAATGGAGACCGGGGGATTAGTATTCACGTGGAAAGTTGCGAGAACGCATTCCTTTTTGCCGATGACCCTGAGAAGGTGATTCCCTGCGAGTGGGCGGAGAACGGGGACTTCGGGATATTTACCGAGGAGATTACCATACTTGGAATCGACAAAGCCGGCTTTCTCGCCGATGTTGTTGAGGCGTTCGACAGGGAAAAAGTCCAGTTGGAGAGTATGAGTTTCCGTAAGGGCAAGGGTGTTGTCAAGTTGCTTGCGTGGGCGAAGGTAAAGACCGGCACCGAATTAAACTCCCTCATGAAACAAATCAAACGCTGCAGAGACGTAAGTTCTGTTACGCGAAATCTTAATGCAAAAAAGATAATATAGTAAATTTACTGAATGACTACCCCGTCGGCGGATAACACCGCCGCCACCCCTTCATAAGAAGGGGAATTTTCATTTGCTATAATTTAAGGTGCTATGTAGAAGAGTTTTCCAAAAGTTTCGTCGATGACAATTCCCCTCCGCCGGAGGGGTTTCGCGGGTGTTATCCCGCGAGGGGTGGTTACTCGGCGTCTGCCAAATCACTCTTTAAGTACTCTAATGTTTTTAACGCGAGACGGAAGTCGTATCGCTCTATATGATACGCTAATTCCGGCGATATTGTTCTTGCTTCTGCGAGGAAGTTCAGGCATTCGGTGCTTCTTTTTTTGAGCAGGGGTTCCAACTTCTCTATTACCCCGACGACATCTGTTTCTACGGCAGGGGAGGGCTGGGGCTCTGCTTCGGGGTGGTGTGCCTGTAACTCCGACAGAACGGCTTCCAGCTCGGTTGACAGGAAGGTCATATCATTTCCGGTGGGGATTAGTTTGTTTTTCAGTAGGTGTTCTATGTTTGCCGCGGCGGTTTGCAGGGCTACCATGCCGATTTGTCCGGCGGTGCCTTTTAGGGTGTGCGCTAATCTGTGGGCGAGAGGCAGGTCTCCTTCGGCAATTGCCGTGCTTATTTCTTCAAATGCGTTCTTGTTGTATTTTGAAAAATTCGCGCGCAGTTTCTTTTGCAGTTCCACCATTACCTCATCTTCCTCGTCGGTTATTTTCAGGGATAAGGGTTTCAGGTATTTCAGCAGCATTCGCCATAATTCCTGCGATGTGAATGGCTTACCCAAGCAGTCAGCCATGCCGTTTTTGCGATAACTTTCAAGCTCGCTCGCCATGATGTTTGCCGTTACCGCTACTATGGGGGTACCTGTGTTCAGGGCGGTTATCCTTGATGCGGCTTCTATGCCGTCCATTATCGGCATAAATATATCCATTAGTATAAGGTCGAAGGGTTTTTCTCCCCTGGCAATGCGTTCCTTTACTTTTTCAAGACCTATTCGCCCGTTTTCGGCTGATACTGCGCGCAGTCCGACGTGGGCAAGGTGCTCGTTCATCACCTGATGGTTCATGTCGTTATCGTCACATACCAGAACCAGACCTTCAAACAGCGGCTTTTCTATGCGCTCCTGCTTTATGCCGTCAGGCATTTCGCCGTCTATGTCCGTTGTGTCGAATGTCAGTTCAAAGGCGAAGGTGGTGCCTACACCGGGGTAACTTTCAACGGATAACTTGCCGCCCATTATTTCTACGATATTCTTTACTATGGTAAGACCAAGTCCGGTTCCGCCGTATTTGCGGGTGGTGCTGGAGTCCGCCTGTATGAACGGGTCGAATATTCTTGTTATCTGCTCGGCTTTCATTCCTATACCATCATCCGTTACTTCAAAGTAGAGAGTTAACTTGTTATTATTCACGTCATTACGCTTGCGCACCTCTGACGTTAGTTTAACTACTCCGCTCTCGGTAAACTTGACGGAGTTTGACAGAAGATTCATCAAAACCTGATACAGACGCACCGAGTCGCCTACCAACTTTTTGTCTTTGGGAAGTTCGGCGTACACGCGTAAATCTATGCCTTTCTCCTTTGCGGTGGGAAGCACGACGGACTGGCAGCGTGAGATTACATCGCTCAAATCGAAGGGAACCTGCTCGAGTTCCATTTTGCCGCTCTCTATTTTTGCCACGTCGAGAATGTCGTTTATTATGCGCAGAAGCCATTTTGTGCCTTCCGCTATTTTCTTCAAATATTCGTTTGTCTGCGGAGAGGTTGTATCGGCGTTATCGAGCGCAAGTTCGGCGAAACCGAGAATGCTGTTCATGGGCGTTCTTATTTCGTGGCTCATGCGGGCTAAAAAGTCGGATTTTGCGTGGTTTGCGTCTTCGGCGGCTTTCTTTGCTGTTTCGAGCTGCCTTGTTCTTTTATCAACCAATTCTTCCAATCGCTTGCCTTCCTGCTGTTTTACCTTTAGCATTACCGAAAGCAGAATTAAAACCGACAGCAGCAAGCCGCCCGCACCTATTATCCACGGCATTTGCGCCTGAAGCATTTTTACGCGGTAGTCGTATGTTCTGCCGAGCCATTGCTCCGATATTGTTTTCATGTCTATCTGCTCCATTGACTTGTCTATTACGGAGCGCAGAAGTTCGGCGTCTCTGTTGAAGCCGAAGCGTGCTTCAAACTTATTGTCGAATATCACGTTCGCCTTAAAGCCGGGAAGTTCCTGATAGTGCGTAAGTTGCAACAGTCCTATTCCTCTGTGCATTACCATGTCGATTTCACCCTTGGTTAGCGCTTCAAATGCCTTGCCTACCCCTGTGAAGAGGACGACGTTACTGTGATTGGGAAACCAACTCCAAAAGTTTTCGTAATGCACGGTGCCTTTTGTAAGACCCACCCGCATCGAATAAACCTCGTTTGTTCTTATGTTCGGCATGTCGGCGCGTGATATTAGCACGGAGTGGTCGGTCATAACGGAGTTTTCCGTCCAGATAAAACGCCCGACGCGCTCCTGTGTTCTCACAAGTTCCGTGAGTATCATCGCCTCGCCGCTCTCTAAAATCTGCAGCAGTTCCAGCCATTCGGTGTTTTGGCTGTTTACAATGCTAAACTCCAAGCCGGTAAGCATTTCAACCTCTTTAAGCACGTCGAAGCAAATTCCCTGCCATTCCTTTGAGCGCGAATTATAGAAACTCAGCGGATAGTTGTGAAACTCGGCGGCAAGCGGTATTACGGGATTGTTTTTTATGAAATCGCGTTCTTCCTGCGTAAGTTTATTCAGCATTTTGTGTCGGGCGTACTGTCTGCTTCCTTTTTTATAAAGTGCGTTAAAATGTTTGTCGCCGCCGGCATCAAGCAGTTTTTGCACAGCCGAAACAACGGGGGAGAACTCTTTAATTTGCGTGGAAAACGATGCGGTGGTATGCAAAAGCGGCATAAAATCCTCGGTAATCATATCGCCGTAATCTTCAAAGCCGGGTTCAAAAGTGCCTACGGTAACAAGGGCGTCCACCTCGCCGTTCTTCAACAGTTCGTAGGCATCAAGATACTGCGCTACATAAACCGTTTCAAAGCCGTGTATCGAATAGCGATAAACATTATGGGTAGCAGCGGCGTCTTTCACGAGAGCATATCGCGGGGGACGTGACTTGCGTATCTCGGAAAGCGCGGGGCTACCCTCTAATCTAAAATACTTTATTGTTCTCAGCGCAATGGGCTCAGTCATAAAATATGTCTGTTTTTGTTTTTCGGTGGGCATTAAGTAACCGGTGAAATGAATTTCTCCGCTTTCAAGTCCCTGCAACAATTCCGACATTTCGTAATTTCTCGGAATAAACTCAATCCCGAACAGTTCGCTCAGCCATTCGGCGGTGAGGGCGGCAAAACCGCTTATATTGCCGTCTGAATCATAAAATGACTCGGTATTAGGCAGCATTCCGTAAATAAAATGCGGGTATTTTTCAATAAGTCCCTCAATAGTGCAGATTTCTTTTACCGTTATTCCGGGAATATCGCGAAAGCAGGTGATTTGCGTTATGTCAAGGGGAGTTTTCACCGCAATGTAGTCAAAAACCACAAGTGTGAGAACCGAGACGATAATAGTTGTTACGAATAATTTACGAATTGTTTTTTTTTGCATAAGTGCCCTTCTCCGTCTAAATAAATATAAATACGGACATAAAATACATTATTGCAAGAGGTGAAAACAAACTATTTTAACAATTTTTAATCTTTTTCAAGCAAAATCTAATTTTGTGTATTATACTTGCTGGTACGGTGCAAATTACAGTGCAGTCAAGAGGAAAATAAATGCAAAAAGTGCAAAATGAGGCGTTCAATTGGAATAATGCCGAAATTAACAAGTCGGGCGGTTTTTCTACTTCGGTATCAGACCGAAGTGAAAAATCCGGCGTAAAATTAACTTTGGTATTAGACCAAAGTGGAAAATTCACCGCAAAAGTTACTTCGGTATCAGACCGAAGTGGAAAGGCAGGCGAAAAATTGACTTTGGTATGATACCAAAGTGAAAAATCCGGTGGAAAGTTAACATTGGTATAATACCAAAGTGAAAAATCCGGTGGAAAATTAACATTGGTGTAATACCAAAGTGAAAAAATCGGTGGAGTTGTTAAAAAAGTCGAAATAAAGGAGTTATATTATGCGACAAAAAAGTATAGGTACAATGGGTATGCTGAACAAATTAACGAACGCAACGCATCTTTCCGTGCATCGGGCGTTTTTTAATTGTGTGGAGAATCATCTTCCGGCGAGAAGATTTGATGAGGTAGGTATGAGGGATATATATGTTCCTCTTTACAACAGATTGGTTAAGGCGAACAATAAGATTACGCCTAAAAGTTTAATCAAAAAGCGGGACGGGCATATAGCGGAGGCGGACAAGTATTATCGTCTGTTAAGGCAGAGTGTTGAGGTTTTGGTTAAGGAAAACGGCGATGTTACCGTCGTGTGTAACGCAAAAATATTAAACGATATTTTTATTGCCTACGGGAACATTACAAAAAAGCCGCTTAAAGATAAACTTACCATATATCTGAATTTCATAGAAGAATTGCAAAAAAACATGAACAGCATAACGGTAAGCGGAGTGAAGCGCTTATACGGCAAACTTGCGGAAGAGGTATTGGAGGCGGACAACTCGCATCTTGAAATTATTATGTACAAGACAAATTGCAGCCAAAACCGCGCAATAGACATACGTCCGCAGATAGACAATGCCTATCGCAACACGATTGAGTTTTTGAACAACCGCTGGGCACTGGAAAAGGATAAGTTCGACAGCGAGATGTTTATGCTTGTATGGTCAAAAAAGGTAGCCGAATTTAAGAATCAGTATGCTATAAAAGAGGGAGGTCGCATATCGGCAAAACAAAGAAGCGAAGAAAATGCGTCCGGCGAAAATGCCGAATCGCCTGCCAAGCCGAAAAAACGCTATAAACTCCCAATACCGCGCGACGTTAGATTTGTGGACATAGACGCGGGAAAAATCGTCAGGAACCCCAAAGAAAAGGAGCCCCTTCTTCCCGACCTTCCGGGCAATCCCGACGATATCCCGCTTTATGACCCCGGCAAACATTACACCGAATACAAACTCGGCGATTTGGTGCGCGTGGAAAACGGAGACATATAT
>Ga0209737_10004230_pt1 | contig 10101 bp, 7 predicted proteins | sample TergutCu122P3_FD_187284 | JGI IMG/M metagenome (GOLD analysis project Ga0209737, IMG submission 187284) | Cubitermes ugandensis P3 segment gut microbial communities from Kakamega Forest, Kenya - Cu122 P3 (SPAdes) (version 2) | ecosystem: Host-associated > Arthropoda: Insects > Digestive system >...
TTTTTAGAGTCTCTATGCCATCCATTTCGGGCATCATATGATCCATAAATATTATATCATATACATTGCCGTTTCGTAACCTTTCTATTGCCTCAAAACCACTATCGGCTGAGTCAATCGATATTTTATATGGTGCAAGAAGACCCTTTGCAACATATATATTTGTATCAACGTCATCAACTATCAGAACTTTTCCGTATGGCATGAGCTCACGCGATATCTGTGCCTTTTTCATCCGTGTATTACCGGTCGTCCGGAAATATCGAAGATTTTCTACCACTTCTCTGCCCAGCACATCGGTTCCGACTTTTCCTTGCGGTATTTTTACTGTAAACGTCGAACCCTTGCCCAGTTCACTCTCAATAGAAATATCGCCGTTCATCATGTGAACAAGCTTATTTACTATACTCATACCCAGTCCTGTGCCCTGTGTCGTGCGATTTGCTTCCAGATTAAAACGTGTATATTCATCAAAAAGCTTGTCCGTTTGCTCCTTTGTCATGCCCTGCCCTGTATCACTTACTACAAAAACCAGAATTATTCTGCTTTTTTCATCATTATCAGGTTCAAAAGATATAGACAGCTTGACCATACCGTCATCTGTATATTTGAATGCGTTAGAAAGTAAGTTGCTCAGTATTTGTTTAATTCGAAGGCTATCTCCTGATAGCATCATCGGCAGTTGCTCATTAATATCTAAAATGAATTCAATACGTTTACTGCCGATATACATGATGGTGAGCTGTGCCGTATCATTTATCGCGCTTGCGACCTCATAATCAGTTATTTCAAGCTCCAGCTTGCCGGCTTCAATTTTTGACAAGTCCAGCATGTCATTTATTATATGCAGCAAAATATCTCCTGAGGTATAAATCTTTTCAAACGCTTCTTTGATCTCGGGGTCAAGGTTTTCTTTGTCCAATTGTATATCTGTTATGCCTAATATAGCATTCATCGGGGTTCGGATTTCATGACTCATGGTGCTCAAAAAGGCACGTTTTGCATCATTGGCAGCTCGCGCCTCCTCTACTGCCTCATTTAATTCCGCGGTACGGTCTCTAACTACATCTTCCAGATGTTTTTCTTCATGCCGGCTTTTTTGCAGCAGTATAAATACTAATATCAGCACAAACAGGAACAAACCCGCCGCGCCGATTATCCACGGGAGCTGCCCCTCTACCACTTGAGTTCGATAATCGTAGGTTTTTGTCAGCCATTGTCTTGAGATCGTTTCTACATCGATCATATGAAGAACTGTATCTATAATTGATTGAAGTTCGGTTGCGTCTATATAAAAACCAAAGTTGGTTTCAAAGCTATTATCCAATATGATATTCGCTTTAAAGCCCGATAGTTCTTGATAATGCGTCAGATTCAACAGCCCGTTACCTCTGTGCATCAGCAAATCAACATCACCATCAGCCAAAGCACTAAAAGCCATTGAAATATCTTCATACATTATTACATGCTCGTGGTTTGGAAATAATCTGTTGAAAAACTCAACATGGGCTGTGTCATCCGCTAACCCTATTTTCATTGAGTAGATTTCACACAATGTTTTATTGGGTAATTCCGTTTTTGAAATAAACATGGAATTATCAGTCATCAGCGATATTGAAGACCATAAAAAATGGTTTTCCCGCTCGGGTGTATGGATTAGCTCCGTGATCATTAATGCTTCACCCGCCACGAGTTGGTTGACCAGTTCCGGCCATGTCGCGGTTGGCTCATTTACCGGTTTGAATGTCATACCGGTAAGTAGTTCCACTTCCCGCAGAACATCAAAACATATTCCCTGCCACTGGTTATATCTCCGGTTGTAAAAGCTTACAGGATAATTATTATACTCGGCAACAATTGGTATAACCGGATTATTCATTATAAATGTCCGTTCATCTTCACTTAAATGCAAATATAATTGGTGTTTTATATACAAATAGCGTCCTTGCCCGTATAATTCATTCAGAAAACGGTCGGCACCGGAATTAAGTGCTTTTTGTACGACAGATATAAAAGGCGCAAGTTCAGAACTCGCTGTGGCAAGAGACGTTGTAGAGAATAATAACGGCAGAAAGTAGGATGTTTCAATATCACCAAAGTTTTCAAAATCGGTACCGGCAGTAATATCTGAAATAAAAGCGTCGGCATCTCCGCTTTTTAATGCTTCATAGGCATCTGAAAAATCTTTGATCAATACCACAGTAAAATCATATATTGAATACCTAATGACATCTTCTGTGACTGTATCGCCACTGATAAGCGCATATCTCGGCAAACGTTCCTGCCTTATTTCCGAAAGTGGTTTGCTTCCTTCAAGCCGGAAGTACATAACGGGACGTCTGGCTATGGGATCGGTCATATAATACTTTACCAGACGATCAGGAGTAGAGGTCAGATCTCCTGTGAAGTCAAATTCTCCTTTTTCGAAGTTTTCAATAAAACCTATCCATGGATAGTTATGCAAAACAAAAGGTATCCCGAATAAGTCCGTAAGCCACTCACAAACCAGTGCCGCAAACCCTGTTAACTCACCGTCGATATTATAAAACGACTCAGTACTTGTTAACATTCCGTATGTAAGATAACTTCGCTCAAGGATAATCTGCTCAATTGCCGCTATCTCTTCATCGGTTACACCGGGTATATCACGATAGGAAGTAATATATTGCATATCAAAGGTTGTTTCCGGCGCAGGTAAACAACCCATTACACCACCAAAAACAAAACATAATGTCGTTATAAGCATTATTAGTTTTTTGATTTTATATATCATATTGCCTTCCACATCTTGATGTAGGGGACGCGCCCCTGCGCGTCCCGCAACCGGTAACCTATTGCATTATATAGGAATATAAGTAAACCTTCAATAAAAAATACCCGTAATTAACAAAAAAATATTCCAGCAAGTCGCATAAAAAATACCCGTAATTAACAAAAAAAATATTCCAGCAAGTCGCATAAAAAAATCCCACAGACATGGCTGCGGGAATATTTTATGTATAACTAATTATAGTGCGCGGGTCACTTTACCACTGCGAAGACAACGTGTACATGAATAAACATGTCTATTTGAACCATTAACAATAGCCTTAACGCGTTTCACATTTGGCTTCCACATACGGTTACTGCGTCTGTGGGAGTGAGAGACTTTTATACCAAAAGAAACACCTTTATCACAATAAAAACACTTAGCCAACTGCTGCACCTCCTTCGCCGGAACTGACTCCGTTAAGCTACATCAGCCGCTTTGCGTCTGATATCCGCCCACTCCGTCATTCGTCCTCTTCGACATCGACCCACTGCGTTGCGCTCGCTGTCGATGTTTTAAAAAATGTCACAAGGGGGATTGTAGCATATTAACTATTTAAATGCAAGTATTATTTTTCTGTTAACGTTGTTTTTTGATGTTGCTTAAAGCCTCTGACAAGGGTATAATCAAACTAAGCAAAATCCTATAGAATAATGAGCGGAGCAAAAGTATGACTGAAAAAAAATATAGTTACCCATTGTCAAATTTGGCGGAAGTCCTCAAGGCAGATATAATATATCAATCTACAGACTACAAAGATGTAAAAATATTTACAGGTGATGTACATCGACCGGGGCTGCAGCTTGCAGGCTTCTTTGATCATTTTGAACCGTCCCGTGTACAACTCATCGGGCATATGGAGTCGGCGTATCTGGAAAAATATCAGGTAGAAAAAAGACTAAAGAAATGGGATATGCTACTATCCAGAAAAATACCTGCTCTCATTATATGTCATGGAGCAAAAGTAACCGATGAACTTATCAAAACAGCAAAAAAACGTGATGTAACCGTACTGAGCACAATGGCACATACTACGGAAATCATGTCTCAAGTCATTCGAACAGTAAAACGAGCAGTTGCCAGACGCCAGACACAACACGGCGTTTTAGTTGAGGTTTATGGCATGGGGTTATTGTTACGGGGAGAAAGCGGCGTCGGAAAAAGCGAAGCAGCAATAGAATTACTCAAACGGGGACATCGTCTGATTGCAGATGATGCAGTTGAAATAAAGGCAATCGATTTCAATGTTATACAAGGCACATCTCCTGACCTTATACGCTACTATGTCGAGCTACGCGGACTTGGTGTTATTGATGTCCGAAGGATATTTGGTTTGGGTGCCATTAAAGCTGTTCAAACTATTCATCTTGTAATCAACATTGAACAATGGCGGGAAGAGAAACAATATGACAGATTGGGAACTGAGGAAAAGACGGTAGAAATACTCGGTGTTCAGGTTCCGACAGTTACAATACCTATAAAACCGGGACGTAATCTGGCAGTGATAATTGAAGTTGCCGCTATGAATCAGCGCCAGAAGCTTATGGGAATAAACACAGCCGTTGAATTTGCCAGGCAAATAGATCAGCAATACGACCATCATATCGCTATTGACCGGGAAGCTGATTTATATGACCATGTCGTGATGGATGTCGATCAAATAGACGAGGTATAGTAAGTAATGAATTCCTTACATAACTTACTGATGACAGAGCTTGATAAAGAGAATTGGGAAATCCCTTGGAAATCCAATGTATACATGAAGGATTACACCTCATTTAAAATCGGTGGTCCGGTTAGTTTGATGCTTTTTCCTAAGAATTTAGACCATTTGTACCGGATTAACAGTTTATTATATGAAAACAAAATTGAACCACTTATACTCGGCAGGGGAACTAATCTGCTTGTAGACGATAACCCGCTTGATTTGGTTGTTATAAATACCACCGTCTTTAATAATATGAAGTGTCTTGAATCAGAAACAGAAATCATTGCCGATTCAGGTGTCGGATTAAACGCACTTGCTATGTTTGCTTGCGAGTTGGGACTCACCGGGCTTGAATTCGCGCATGGAATACCGGGAACATTGGGTGGAGCAATAAAAATGAATGCGGGTGCTTTTAATTGCGAAATAAAAGACATTGTAAGAAAAACCACCTTTATTACTCCGGGGGGTGAACTCCTTGATGTATCAGATGAAAGGCATGAATTCGGGTACAGGCATAGTAGATTCTCGGACACCGGAGATGTAATTCAAACGGCTAAACTAAAGCTTCAAAAAGCAGATAAAGCACAAGTCAAAGCGAAAATGGATGAGCTTTCTGAGAAAAGACGAAACACTCAACCACTCGATATGCCGAGTGCCGGCAGTGTGTTTAAACGTCCTGTTCGTGGTTATGCTGCAGAGCTTATTGACAAGGCAGGACTAAAGGGTTACACAGTCGGTGGCGCACAGATCTCCAAAAGGCACGCAGGTTTTATCGTAAATCTGGGAAATGCATCATTTGCAGATGTAATCGCCGTTATGGAGCACACAAAAGAAGAAGTACTTAAACTGTTTAATGTTGAGTTGGAACCGGAGGTTAAGATAATTCGGAATGCGGAATTATGAATTCGGAATTATTACAAGCTATGATAAAAAATTCTTTTTCATAATTATTCCGAACTCCGAATTCCGAATTCCGAATTCCGAATTCATAAAAGGGGGCATCAAATGGAAATCATAATCATCACCGGTCTTTCCGGAGCAGGAAAAAGCCAGGTTGCAGCAGTCCTTGAAGACATGGACTTTTATTGTGTTGACAATATGCCTGTAACGATGATGCCCAGATTCGCAGAACTTGTTATTGCAACACAGGGCAGATATGAACGTGTCGCGCTAGTCATCGATGTGCGTGCGGTTGAAGATATGGGTGAACTCTTTAAGATATTTAATGAAATGGAAGAACTCGGCTGCGTGTTTAAAATATTATTCATTGAAGCTGAGATGGAAACAATAATCAGACGATATAAGGAAACACGCAGACGCCATCCTCTAACAGCATCCGGACTCACTATTGAAGAAGCTGTCAGAAGAGAAATCAATCTGCTTGCTCCGCTTCGTGATCAGGCAGATGAGATTATCGACACAACAGGATTTACATTAAGTAAGCTGCAACAACGTATGTCCAGTAAATTCATGGAAGAAGGACACGAGAATAAAGCACTCAGCATTATTGTTAAATCCTTTGGGTTTAAGTACGGATTACCCATCGAGGCGGATTTGATATTCGATGTCAGGTTCATGCCAAACCCGTTTTATATAAAAGAACTCCGTGAAAAGACAGGTCTGGACGATGCTGTGAGAGATTATGTTTTTAATCTTGATGCCTGCAAAGATTTTTTTTCACGTCTTTGTGATATGATGGATTTTCTCCTGCCACATTACACGGAAGAAGGTAAACGGTATCTTGTAGTCTGTATAGGGTGTACAGGGGGCAGACACAGGTCAACAGCCATAGCTCATGCGCTATCCGAACATCTGAAGGAACAAAATTATCCTGTTGATACCATTCACCGTGATATAACCAGAGACCCGTATGCCCCATATGTAAATAAAAGCGATTAGCACTTAATTAAGCCGGTCATCTGAGGACAAAGGTATGTCATTTTCATATGATACAAAAGCTGAATTATGCCGGGAACTTCCGGAAAATAAATGTTGCGCGATAGCAGAATGTTATGGAATGCTGCTATACAGCAACACATTCAACACGCGCGAAATCAGAATCATAACCGGAAGCCGTACGATCGGCAAGCGTCTTATCGACCTGTTTGAGTTTGCGTTTTCAGTTACCTTTGACTCCCTTCCGGAGCCGGGTAAAACCGGCAAGCACTCATATATCATAAACACACCAAATAAACTGGAGCTCATATTTGAAACCTTCGGACTTCCGACCGACAAACTGGTTGCACACCATGTTAATTTAAGTGTACTTGAAGAAGAGTGTTGCCAAAGGAGCTATATGCGTGGCACATTCTTAACAGGTGGTGCTATAACAGACCCTGCAAAAAGTTATCATCTGGAGCTTGTGACAGATCGTTTTAATGTAAGCCGCCAAACATTTTCACTATTGCTCGACATGGATTTCACGCCGAAGGAAACATCCCGCAATGGCAACTATATTATATATTTTAAACAAAGCTCAGCAATTGAGGACTTTTTAACTCTTATCGGCGCGCCGATTCATGCGATGGAGCTAATGTCGGCTAAGATCGAAAAGGATGTTAGAAATGCTGTAAACAGAAAGGTAAACTGCGACACAGCAAATGTGAGTAAAACCGTAGATGCCGCAGTTGCTCAAATAACCGCAATAAATATTATAAAAGAAAGAGGCAAATTCGAAGCATTACCGGAAAAACTTAAGCACACAGCTGAGCTGCGCGTGGAGAACCCCGAATTGAGCATAAAAGACCTTGCCGAAATATTGGAACCACCTGTAACAAAATCCTGCCTAAACCACCGCTTGCGCAAACTGGTAGAATTGTCGAAGATGAAATAATTAATTCATAATGCATTATGGATTCGAAGTAACCCCTCTCCCGTTTGCGAGGAACGCCCCCCGCTGTAGGGGACGCGCCCCTGCGCGTACCGTAACGAAGCAATCCATTAGAAAATTCTTGACATTTTCACAACATTATGGTATGAAATAAGTGTATAGTTGTCCTAAATGGAATGTACAACACAAGGATGTGAGGTGTAAGACATGAATGTCAGTAGTTTAAGCATGATTAATAATGCCATGTTATCCTCGATTTATCAAGGAAACATGGCAATGGCGTCAAATCGGCTAAACAGAAGCTCTTTCCCGCCAATGAATAACATGGCAGGACAGGGCTTTCCGCAATTAAATTTCGGCGATGCTCAATATGTGACCGATATTCGCGAATCCGCAAGCGCATTATCATCCAGTCTAAGAGAATTATCAGGTCCGGCATGGAATCAGAGAACCGTAACATCATCAAATACCGATGTTATGACAGTAGCATTTAGCGGAAATAGACCGAATTCGGTTTCATCTATGACCGTTAACGTGGATCAAGTAGCAAGAGGTCAACGTAACGAAAGCGTGTCTGTCAGATCGACTGACAGATACGAAGGTCAAAGCGGAACAAACACCATAGCCATCAGTATTGGCGGAAAAACGACAAACATATCCGCAAATATCAACAGCACTGATTCCAACATAACCGCTCAACGCAAAATGGCAGACGCTATCAACAATGCTGGGATAGGCGTCCGTGCAACCGTTGTGACCGACTCCGAAACCAACACCAGTTCCTTAAGGCTTGAATCCGTGAACACCGGAACCGATCCGCGAAACAGCTTTACGGTAAGCGATGTCAGAGGTAATTTTGCTGAGCAAACCAACATTCGCCAGATGACGAGCGCAGGTCAGGATGCAATCTACAGAGTCAACGGAGGAGAAGCTCAAACCTCAAGAACCAACACGGTTAATCTCGGTAACGGTGTCACTGCTACACTCAGGCAGGAATCGAACGAGTCAGTAACAGTAGCACCCGGAAGGGATCAAAACGCCGCAAGAAACGCCATTAATGACATGGTAAGAAGTTATAATAATCTGTTCTCGGCAGCCGCCGAAAACACCAATGACCCCAGAGCGCAAAACCTGGCTTCAAGACTCCTAAACACAGCAAGAATATATGCAGGTTCATTAAATGAAATCGGCATTAATTTCGACAACAGCGGCAGAATGAGAATAGATAACGAAAGAATGAACCAGGCTATGCAAAGCGGAAGACTGGAAACATTCTTCACAGAAAACAGCGGAAGAAACTTCGGATTTACCAACCAAATGGGCAGGCTTGCAGATAATGTATCACGTAATCCCGCAAACTTTGTAACCAACTCATTATTCGGAGGCAATCTGTCAGGTAACTTCGGCTACTCGGGTTTTGGAAATCTAATGCAATTCAACTCCCTGGCAGCCGGCTCACTAATGGACTTCATGCTGTAGATGTTAATAAAATAATACTCAAACGCCGATAATCAACTTGATTTTATCGGTGTTTTGTATTAGTATTCTCTCATAATTCAATGACGAGCCTAACAATGTGCCCCTGTAACACAAGGGATAGTGTACGCCCCTCCTAAGGGCGGAATACAGGTTCGAGTCCTGTCAGGGGTGCCAACAAACGCTGGATTTACAATGGTTTGGCGTTTGTTTTGTATTTTAGGATGAGTGCTAATGTTATCTCTCAATTGTCTAATTATCACATTGCATAATCACTCATTCTTGCTAATTGGAATCGAACCGTTTTTGGAGGTTTGCTAATAAAATATGGTATCTTGCTAATAGCTCAGTTTTGTTAGCTAAAAGCGGTTATCTTGTGCTGACATCAACTCTCACAAGTGTTTAGTGCCGGAATTCCCGAATCGAATACTCAGCATCCACCAATTTCTAACCCGCCTGTTCCGTTAACAGCTTTGATAACGTAGCTGCTAAAGCAGGATTGTTTTGTAATTCCGTGAGTAATACTTGAATATCAAAACCGGTATTATCCTTTTCCGGCGGGCGCACGTCGCGCAAATCCGGATTAGAGTAAAAAGCCGCTTCAAATCTTTGTGCGTTAACTTTAGCTATATCTGCATCGGAGATATGAACATCATCCCTAACCTATAACGTGGAGAATCTGATAGACTTATTTGAAGCATTTCTGATTATGATATAATTTGGTCAACATAATAATGCGAGGTGCAGTTAATAGTGGATGAACTTGAAAAAAAGTTAAAAGAGTTCTTGTCTGATAAAGAAGATAATGAAATTACTAAAGAATTTATAGAGGCAACAAGAAAAAAGCTCTATGAAGAGCTTGAACAGAGTAAGTCAGGCTAGACTCAGAACACTGTCGGCTTCAGTCTCAACGAAATCCGCAGAGGTTAGTTTTTTATTGCATGAGAAGTACATTATGAATATAAAAAAGTTTTACGCAAGACATTTAAGAAATCCAAAGGGCTTTGGTGGAAGAATTATTACTTCTGTCATGAACAAACAAAATCTTCCATTATATGAAGCAACCATAAAGCTGCTAAAACCCTCCAAATCCGATGTTATATTAGATATCGGCTGTGGAAACGGTTACGTTCTAGGTATGCTGGCTAAGCAATATGGTGGACTGTATATAGGTATCGATTAATCAAAAAGTATAATAAAATCAGCAAGAAGACGTAATCGTGAGTTTGTAGAAACCGGCAAGATCACATTTATATGCCAAAACGCTGAATCGATGGA
>Ga0209737_10004231_pt1 | contig 10100 bp, 5 predicted proteins | sample TergutCu122P3_FD_187284 | JGI IMG/M metagenome (GOLD analysis project Ga0209737, IMG submission 187284) | Cubitermes ugandensis P3 segment gut microbial communities from Kakamega Forest, Kenya - Cu122 P3 (SPAdes) (version 2) | ecosystem: Host-associated > Arthropoda: Insects > Digestive system >...
ATATTGAAGTTTCTGTTATTTAAGTAATCAAATTTTGGGGAAAGTTTTTTTACAGCCTCTTTCACAGATTTTACATCAAAAAAATCTTTGGCAGGCTGTAAGGCAACACGAAAACCCACATTAGCTAAACGTCCCTCCGGCACATAATAATATCTGGTCGTGTTACGACTATGCCATTCTTCAAGATTCCAACTACCTCCGCGCAATACACGCTCAAAGCCGGATAGAGGGCCTTGAGGATTGGTGTTTGAACAGTACCTGTAATAATCTTCCTCAAACCAGTCTCTGCACCATTCCCATACATTACCGCTCATATCAAAAAAACCCAGTTCATTACTCGCTTTCAATCCCACTACTGAGGTTTTTCCTCTGTTATTCCCGCTATACCAGGCTACTTTACTTGCCTTGTTACTACCACTATACTTGTAACTACTGTTCTTTTTCCCTCCTCGCGCGGCATATTCCCATTGCGCTTCGGTGGGCAAGGTAAACTTGTAGCCCTCCGGCAATTGGTAGTAGAGCATTTTGTTCAGTTTTTCGCAGAACTGTACACATTCCTCATAACTAACGTAATAGATGGGATAATTGTCGCCTTCCCCATAAATATTCCATTCGGGATTTGCCGAGTCCCGTTGTTGGCCTACGGTAGTACCCATTACAGCGTGCCACAACTTTTGGGTAATTTCAAATTTACCCAGATAGTAGTTAGCGATAGTTACATTATGCGCGGGCTTTTCAATACTATCGCAATTCATAATTTCTGAAGGACAGCCCATTAGAAAGGTTCCACCTTGTACAAAAATCATCTCAAGTTTTGCATTATTCACTTTAAAAGAGAGATTTCTGCCCGAAGCAAGTCGTGAAGTAGTGAAATTTCCTGTATATCCAAAAAAACCGCTACCGGTAAGTTTTGGTGGTGGCTCTAAAACAAGGCGAAAGCCGTAGTTTGTAGTGTGAGCGGCGGGGTCATCTTTCATACGTGTAGCCACCCTGCAGCACCATCCCGTTTTGTCCCAACTGCCTCCACGTAATACATATTCTTTGCCTTTTTCGGGACCCTTGGGATTTACTGCCGGACTATTACTGTAATAATTTTCGTTGTATCTGTCTCTGCACCACTCCCACACGTTACCGCTCATATCGTAAATACCCAACTCGTTGGGCAATTTTTTTCCTGCTACTGAGGTTTTTTCTTCGCTATTTCTAATATACCAGGCTACTTCATCAATGTTATTGCTTCCGCTGTAGGTGTAGTTCCTACTTTTATTTCCTCCGCGAGCGGCATATTCCCATTGCGCTTCGGTGGGCATACGAAATCTATAACCCTCCGGCAGTTGATCTGACAATGATTGAGTTAACCTGCTGCAAAAGAGTTCACAATCGCTGTAGTTGATATAGTACATTGGAAATATATTACCTTCGCCGGGTAGTGAAATAACTTTACTATAATCTTCAGCAGAATACACCAACTCCCCACCTATATATACATCCCACATAGATGATGTCCCCAATTTTGATTTTTTTTTTCTATCAGCAGCTGCATTTTTCAGCCATTGTTTTGCAACGGTTGTACCCATTACTGCATACCAAAGTTCTTGCGTTACTTCAAATTCTCCAATAAAATAGTCGGTCAGTGTAACTATATGGGCGGGTCTTTCTCCAGGGTAGCAAATACCATCTTCAGAAGAGCAACCCATAATAAAAGTACCTCCTTCTACGTAAACCATATTAAAACTTACTCCATTTACAGTAAATGAGAGGTTTTCCTGAGCGCTGCTGTTAAGGGAAAAGAGGAATAGGAATGTAATAAAAAAACACTTTTTCATCTCAAAGATAGTGTTAAGGTAGGGCAAAATTATTTTTTTTTTTTGAATTAGGTAATTAGGTTAGATTTTTGCGTCTCTCATCTCACGCCTATTAAGGTGTTTTTATGTATTATTAGGTAAAAATTAGGTAATAAAAGCGGTTAATAAAAAGATTGGGGTGCTTTTTTTTTAAACCATAAAAACAATTTTTCTCTGTGAGCCTCCGTGTTCTCTGTGCCTCTGTGCTGAAATATTGCGCGCATTTGATTATATTTATTACCAATTTTTTCGTTTCAAAAAAAATATATTTTTGCACCCCAAAAAAAAAGAACAATCTTAGCACACTATAACAATGAAAAGAACCTATCAACCGTCGAACAGAAGACGCAGAAACAAACACGGATTTAGAGAAAGAATGGCTACGGCTAACGGTCGCAGGGTACTTGCTGCCCGCAGAGCAAAAGGAAGAAAATATCTTACCGTTTCCGACGAAATGACCGATAAAAAGTAATTGTTTGCAACGTGCCGTGAAGAAACTACACATCGAAACGTACGGCTGTCAAATGAATATCGCCGACAGCGAAGTAGTGGCTTCAATCCTTTCTCCTTATTATCAAATTACAGATTCGCTTCGTGAAGCGGACCTCATTCTTTTAAATACCTGCTCTGTGCGCGACAACGCCGAGCAACGTATCAGAAAACGACTTCGCGAGTTAGCATCCTTTAAAAAGAAAAACAAAAACCTGATTATCGGGCTGCTCGGTTGTATGGCAGAACGGATTAAGGAACAACTGCTGGAAGAGGAAAAAACATTGGATTTTATTGCCGGTCCCGACGCCTACCGCTCGTTACCCAAACTGATTGAAGAAGCCACGTTGGGCAATATCTCTTTTAACGTACATCTTTCAGAAATAGAAACTTACGATGATATTGAGCCGGTGCGCTACGACAGTAACGGCGTGTCTGCATTTATCTCCATAATGCGCGGCTGCAACAACTTCTGTTCCTACTGCGTAGTGCCCTATACCCGAGGCAGAGAAAGAAGCCGCGACCCGAAAACGATTATCGAAGAGGCTAAACATTTGTTTGACAATGGGTGTAAGGAAGTAACTTTATTGGGACAAAACGTAAACTCATATTGTTGGAAAAATGAAGAGACCGAAATAGATTTTGCAGATTTAACTGAACAGATTGCACAGATATCCCCGCTGCTTCGCGTGCGTTTTGCCACCTCACATCCCAAAGATATCTCCGATAAATTGCTGTTTGTGATGGCAAAATATCCCAATGTGTGCCACTATATTCATTTGCCGGTGCAATCGGGAAGCAATGCAGTTTTGAAAAAGATGAACCGCGTTTACACCCGAGAATACTACTTGGAACGTATTAACAAAATCAAGGAAATTCTACCCGATTGCGCTATTTCTACTGATGTTATTGCAGGTTTTTGCGGAGAAACCGAGCAAGACCATCAGGATACGCTATCTTTGATGAAAGAAGTGGGGTATGAATATGCTTTTATGTTTAAATACTCTGTGCGTGAAGGTACTAAAGCCGCAGAAAAGTTTGAAGACGATATTCCCGAAGCGTTGAAAATTAAACGCTTGGAGGAGATTATTGCCCTGCAACAACATCTTTCTTTAGAGAGCAACAAAAGAGATGTCGGCAAAACATTTACCGTATTGGTGGAAGGAGTATCTAAACGTTCCGACCAGCATCTTTTCGGAAGAAATGCCCAAAATAAAGTGTGTGTTTTTCCCAAACAAAACCATAAAATTGGCGATTATGTGGAGGTTACAATTAGTAGATGCACTGCGGGAACTTTAATTAGTTAAAAGTTAATAGTTTAAAGTTAATAGTTAATCATTTTTTTGCGTCTTTGCGCCTTTGCGAGAAAAATTGTATGAAAATTAGATTAATATTTATTGGAAAAGAGAATTTGGAGGAGTTGCAGACCTCATTTTTGGATTATTTTTCAAAAATTAACAGATACAACCCTTTTGAAATTGAAGCGATTCCCTATTTAAAGAACACACAATCTTTGCCTACTGAGGTTCAAAAGAAGCAGGAAGGGGAGTTGTTTCTTAAAAAAATAACTTCGCAAGATGTTGTGGTTTTGCTTGATGAGCGTGGAAGTGAGTATTCTTCTCTTCAATTTTCAAATTTTATTCAGCAGCGTTTAAATTCAGGTTGTAAAACCTTACTGTTTTTGATAGGCGGGGCTTACGGATTTTCCGAGGAGTTGTACAAACGTGCAGATTATAAGATTTCTATGTCAAAGATGACCTTTGCTCATAAAATAGCACGGCTACTCTTTGCAGAGCAGTTGTATCGCGCTTTTACAATATTGAACGGCGAGCCGTATCATCATCAATAAGGTTTTGCAAGTTGTTTTTTTATGTATGTTAGAAAAATAATCAGAAAAAAATTGTAGTTTTGCAAAAAAATAGAATATGGAACAGAAAGATTTTACCAACAAACTTATACTGGGCGACAACCTCGCTGTTTTGCAGTCAATTCCCGACAAGTCAGTTGATTTGATATATCTTGACCCACCGTTTTTTAGCAATCGGACTTACGAGATTATTTGGGGCGATGACGGCGAGAAACGCAGTTTTGAAGACCGGTTTGCAGGTGGAATTGACCATTATATAAGTTGGTTAAAAATTCGTGTTCGCCAAATGCACCGCATTTTAAAAGATACAGGCAGTATTTTTTTGCATTGCGATTGGCACGCAAATGCAGAAATAAAAATTGATATTCTAAATAAAATTTTCGGCAGAAATAATTTTAGAAACGAAATAATTTGGAAAAGAAAAAACAGTGTTGGACAATCAAATATGAAATCAAATCAATTTGGATACAATATAGACACAATCTTTTTCTATTCAAAAACAAAAAACAATGTGTTCAATACAATCTTTACTGATAGCAATCCTGAGTATATAGAACAGTTTTTTATTCATAAAGAACCTGATGGTAGAGTTTACAGGTTGGCAACATTAACATCACCTTCACCAAGACCAAACCTGACCTATGAATATAAAGGACATAAACCTCCTGAAAAAGGATGGGCTATTTCATTAGAAAAAATGATAGAATGGGATAAGATAGGAAAAATCCACATTCCCGAAGATAAAAATAAACGTATTCAAAGAAAAATTTATTTAGATGAAGTAAAAGGGCAATTAGTACAAACTCTTTGGGATGATATTGATGTTATTTCACCATCCGCCAAGGAACGTATTGGCTATCCCACCCAAAAACCGGAAGCACTTTTACAAAGGATTATAGAATGCGCCACTAACGAGGGGGATATAGTTTTAGACCCTTTTGTTGGCGGTGGTACTACTATTGCCGTTGCCGACAGATTAAACAGACGGTGGATTGGAATTGACCAATCCGTTATGGCTATAAAGGTTTCCGATTTGCGAATGAAAAAAAGAGCGGATGACTTGTTTAGTGCAAAACAACCCTACGAAGTAATAATGCCTATTTACGATTTAAAAAAATTACACGAAAAAGAGGGTAAAAATTTTGAGGTCTTTATAGTTGATAAATATGGTGGTATTCCTAACGAAAAGGGAGGCAAAGACTTAGGCATTGATGGTTATACTCAGGCTGGTACACCAATTCAAGTAAAAAAATGGAAAAAATCTGTCGGACGCGATACACTTGATGCATTTGTTACTGCAATCAAAAGAGATGATATCGCTCATTTTGAAAGAAATAAAAAAGAAGGGCAAGCCTGCGGGTTTATCATTGGTTTTGAATTTTCAAAAGACCTGATAAATGAAGTGTCGCGCTTGAAAAACAGGGAAAATATCATTATCGAATTGAAATATGTTAAAGATATTATTTCATATACGAATCCGCCAAAAGTTACGCTGACAGCAGAAGAGTTGGAGGACTTGAAGTACAAATTTGAGGCAAATGCCGAAAGTGAAATAGGCATTGATTTCTTTTCATGGGACTTGTCGCACAACGAAAAAGAGTTTAGAGCTGATGTTGTAATGGACAAAAAAGGCGTTCAAGAAAAGAAATTCGCGGAAGGCGAACACTGTGTTGCTGTTCAAGCCGTTGATAAAAAAGGGTTAAGTGGTACGGATAAAGTGAAAATAGATGTGAAACGAAAAAAAAAGAAATTAATAATAGAGAGTTAATTTCTTTTAGTAAAACTTTTTGTGGATGCAGAATCCAAAATCATCACTACCTCTTTTTTTGCACCGCCGCACCAAACACCCAGACATTTTTCGCCGGTGTTACATTTAATATTGGAAAATATTGGCTCCGGCGACATAAACGGATTTTGCCCGAAACCAAGTTCGCCGCCGGCAGTATTCCAAAAACGATAACTGTCGTAGTCAATTCTTGCATACTTGAAAAACACCGTATCCCCAACCCTGTAATTCATTCTGAAATAGTTACGCCGTTCTTTTTCCGTCATTTCTGGAATAAAAATACTGGAGGGCGACCCTCGCATTATTTCATAGTTAAAAGTTTTGCCTTTAAAGGGAGAATTGTCGAAAGCGGCAGGAATAGTCGGAATCCAAAGTCTGTCTTGAAACTGCGCGCAGTGAATCTTTACCGTAAACTGATAGTAATTCATCAAACCGTTGTCGGTCATAGTAATGCGAATGTTAGCGGTAGAATCAATGGAGGGATGCCCAAAATTAGGAACAAAACCAACGCTGTCGAGTTCAAAAGTATCTAAAATATTTGTTTCCGAAGTATAAATCTTGTTGTTCCATTCAACCCTCAGTGTGTATTTTGTATTCAACTCGCCAACTATATTTCGGGTAGAATAAGCATACAACAAAGGATAATCCAATCTGGGAAAATAGTAAGGATTGATAAAAAGTTCCTGTTCTTTACCGTTTTCGGGCTTCACAAAAACCCGCGCATCTCGGATAATTATTGAATCTATCAAATAATCTAACGACATTGTAGAAAAATAGGGCGCACTTCGATACAGCGAAACCACCGGATACTCGCCGTTTTCTATATATCCCTCTACTACCAACTTATTGTAATAGTTTGGAATTTTTACCTCAATCTCTGTTTGACAAGAGAAAAAAATAAGCACAATAACAAAAAACAGCCCAATGTTTTTCATTCCAAATTACTTTATTTCCTGCAGTTCCATCACGGATTGCAATTTTCCGTTTTCTTTATAAGATTCCGTTTTAACAACACCGACATTCGGCGCATACCAGGTAGTTGTTTTGGTAATGATTGACCTTCCCATCACATCCGTGGAAGCGGTTTGAATGACTTTATGGCATTTGTAACTGCCTGCCGGAACAGTAACATCTTCAATAGCAACACATTTATGGTCATACAGATGAATATTCGTGCTGACGGGATAGCCCATATTAAGCGTTAACGTAAATTTTACGTTGTCTAATTTGTCGCCCACCGAAAGAGAAGTGGGAATCCTTATCTTATCGCCTGTAACCTCAAACAAACCCTCTGTGCCTGCTGCCCCGAAACTCCTCATATCCAACTCTAAAAAACCGTTGGAAACTTTTACTTTATAGGTAATATCCGAGGGAACATCGCTCATAGGTTTTTTGTTTTTATCAAGCACTTGAGCCACATAACTAATGGCAAAGTTTGCCCCTGAGCCTTCCACTTTTTTTATGGTTTGACGCATATAACTTTGCACCTTTCCGCCTTCATCTTTGTTTACGTACAATAACGACATTCCCTCTTTTGTGGCAAAAAAGATATTTTGCGAATATAGGGGAACTAAAAAAAGGATTGAAACGAGAATAACAGATAATTTTTTCATACAGGTAATGTTTTAAATTTGAATGCAAATTAACACAAAAATATTTATTATTCAAGTGTTTCAAGAAAAAATTCAGCAGTTATTATTTTTATCAAAAAACATCCTTTTTTTCCATTTTTTTTTCTATTTTCGTAAACTTTTTGAAAAAAGAGGTTTTTTATCGTAAACAATTGAAAATTAAATAAATACAATGGAAGATTTGATTCAAGACGGCGAGAAAATTATTCAGGTAAATATCGAAAACCAAATGAAGGAAGCCTACATCGATTATTCGATGTCGGTAATCGTGTCGCGCGCGCTTCCTGATGTGCGAGACGGGTTGAAACCTGTGCACAGAAGAATCCTCTACGCGATGTGGGATATGGGCATAGATTCTACAAAACCTTATAAAAAATCGGCAAGAATTGTGGGAGATGTGCTTGGCAAATACCACCCGCACGGCGATACCGCCGTTTACGATGCGATGGTGCGTATGGCGCAGGATTGGTCGTTGAGATATCCGATGATTGACGGTCAGGGAAACTTTGGCTCTGTGGATGGAGACTCGCCCGCCGCAATGCGTTACACAGAAGCAAGAATGAAAAAAATCTCGGAAGAGATGCTCGAGGATATTCAGAAAGATACGGTGCCGTTTGACAGTAACTTCGATGATTCGCTTCAGGAACCCCGCGTACTGCCCGCCAAAATACCCGCCTTATTGATAAATGGCTCCTCCGGAATTGCAGTAGGGATGGCAACCAATATGGCACCCCATAATCTGAGCGAAGTGTGCGATGGAATTTCAGCCTATATTGACAATAACGATATAACTATCGCCGAGTTAATGGAGTATGTTAAAGCCCCCGATTTTCCAACAGGATGCGTGATTTACGGCTATGAAGGTGTTCGCGAAGCATTTGAAACCGGTCGCGGCAGAGTAGTAATGCGCGGCGAAGCCACCATTGAAGAGGATAACGGTCGCAGTATCATCGTGGTAACTTCCCTACCCTACCTTACCAACCCGTCGGAAATGATTAAAAGGACGGTGGATTTGATAAAAGAGGATAAAATTGAAGGAATTTCCAATATCGAAAACCTGTCGAATAAAAAGAACGGCACTAAAATTATCTACGAATTAAAACGTGATGCTGTTGCCAATGTGGTACTCAACAAGTTATATCAATATACCGCGCTGCAATCCTCTTTCAGCGTGAACAACGTAGCATTGGTAAACGGACGACCTATGTCGCTGAATCTAAAGAATATCATTGTCGAATTTGTGAAACATCGCCACGAAGTAGTGGTACGCCGTACACAGTTTGATTTGCAAAAAGCACTGGAACGCGCCCACATCCTAGAAGGACTGCTCAAAGCATTGGATATCATTGATGAAATTATTGCTTTGATTCGCGCTTCTAAAACTGTGGAAGATGCGCGTAACGGGCTGATGGAACAATGGCAATTCACTGAAATTCAAGCCCAAGAGATTGTAAATATGCGTCTGCGTCAGTTGGTAGGGTTAGAGCGCGAAAAACTTCAAAATGAATACGATGAATTGTTGAAAAAGATTGATTATCTGCGTCTGTTACTTGAAAATAAAGATATGCGAATGCAGATTATTAAAGAGGAACTGGCGGAAATGAAAGATAAATACGGCGACGAAAGACGTTCAAAGATAGAATTTGCCGCCTCCGATTTTAGAATTGAAGATACGATTGCCGATGAAGAGGTAGTAATTACCATTTCTCACTTAGGATATATCAAACGTACTCCGCTTACGGAATACAAAGCGCAAAACCGCGGCGGAAAAGGCTCTCGCGGAAGCGCCACCAGAGATGAAGATTTTGTGGAAGATTTGTATATCGCTACCAACCACAACTACTTACTCTTCTTTACCGAGAAAGGTAAGTGTTTCTGGCTCCGTGTTTTTGAAGTGCCCGAAGGAAATAAAACCTCAAAAGGACGCGCCATTCAAAACCTGCTGAATATTGAACCGGACGACAAAGTGAAAGCGGTTATCAATGTGAAAAATCTTTCTGATGAGGATTATATTAACAACAACTACATTATTCTTTGTACGGAAAAAGGGGTAATCAAAAAAACCTCTTTGGAAGCCTATTCGCGACCGAGAGTAAATGGTATTAATGCAATTACCATTAGGGAAGACGACCATTTGTTGATTGCAAGATTGACCAACGGTACCAGTGAAATTATGATGGCGCTTAATTCCGGAAAAGCCGTGCGTTTCAACGAAAAAACCGTACGCCCGATGGGTAGAAACGCCTCCGGTGTGAAAGGGATTACGTTGGCAAATGAGAAAGATTTTGTGGTAGGAATGATTAGTGTATCAGGACCTGAATACGATATTTTAGTAGTTTCGGAAAATGGCTACGGAAAACGCTCATCTATTGACGAATACAGAGTTACCAACCGCGGCGGAAAAGGCGTGCGTACCATCAATATTACCGAAAAAACAGGTGGTTTAATTGCCATTAAAAATGTTTTGGATACAGACGACCTGA
>Ga0209737_10004233_pt1 | contig 10100 bp, 11 predicted proteins | sample TergutCu122P3_FD_187284 | JGI IMG/M metagenome (GOLD analysis project Ga0209737, IMG submission 187284) | Cubitermes ugandensis P3 segment gut microbial communities from Kakamega Forest, Kenya - Cu122 P3 (SPAdes) (version 2) | ecosystem: Host-associated > Arthropoda: Insects > Digestive system...
TCAACCTGCCCGAAGATGTGGATAAGGTGAATGTGAATATTTACGATATCAGCGGAAATCTAGTACGCCAGCAAAAGGGTGTGCATAGTGCCGTAACCATGCCGAGCCAAACAGGTATGTACATTGTAGAAATTCAACTGCCCGACGGAACAAGTAATACACAACAGGTAATTGTAAAATAAATAAAATAAAAATAATAAATTATGAAAACGAAATTGTTTATCACAACACTATCTTTCCTTGCTATTTTTGGAACCACACGCGCACAGCATGAATTTTCTTTCAGTCCATTTGCCGGACTTCAGTCCTTATCTGTTAATCTTTCCGATAATGGAACTACCGGCGGCAGTTTCGGCGGCGGTGCAGGTATAGGCTATAACTATAATTTTAACACGACTTGGAGCGTAGGCGTAGGCTTAGACCTCTCTTTTTACAGCGCTTCCTTAAAATTCGACCGGCTTGCAAACACATATACAAGCCATGATAAATGGGAAGGTACCAATTTTGAATTTTCAGCAATTGCTACCAAGTTTAGTGAAAATGTTTCAGCACTATTGCTTGATATTCCGGTTACGGCACGCTATTCATTGCCTGTTGGCGGAAGCGGAAACAGTTTGCGTTTTATCGGCGGGTTTAAATTCGGATTACCTGTGAACTGCAGCTATACCGCTTCGGCAGATAATGTGAAGACAGCCGGACGTTATGAGCGCGAAAACCAAACATACGAAAAAATTCCCGGCGTATTTGAAGATAGCCGAATGAACAAACGTTCCGGCAAATGGGATGCCAATATAGCCATACAACTTACCCTTGAAGCCGCCTACAGGTTTGCAATCGGCACAAAGAACGGCATGTCTTTAGGTCTTTATTTTAACTATGGGTTAAACAACATGCAAGGCAAGAAAGATGCGCATCCCATAGCTTTTGAAGCTCATAGACAAACAAACACATACATGTTGACTTCAAACAGTACTTTAAATTCTAAGTTTGCCTCTTCAGTAAAGCCTATGTCTATAGGACTGAAACTGCGCTTTGATTTAGGGTTGTAGTCTTATTCAATAAAGTGAGTTGGTTATTTCTTCTGTAAATAGCTTATGAGAAATACCGAGTCCTTTGCCCGTTTGCTCGATATCATGGACCAATTGCGTGAAAAATGTCCTTGGGATAGCGAGCAAACGGTTGATACGCTTAGACCGCTGACTATTGAAGAAACTTACGAGCTGAGCGATGCAATTCTGCATCATAATATGAATGATATATGTAAGGAATTAGGCGATATTCTCTTACATATTGTCTTTTATGCAAAAATAGGAGAGGAGCAGCAGAGTTTCAATATAGACGATGTTATTAATAAGTTGTGTGACAAGCTTATATACAGGCATCCTCATGTGTTTGGCGAAACTGCGGTAAAACATGCCGGAGAAGTTATTCAAAACTGGGAGCAGTTGAAAACCAAAGAGAAAGACGGTAATAAAACCATACTTTCAGGGGTGCCTGAAGCTATGCCCTCATTAGTAAAAGCTTACCGCATGCAGGATAAGGCGCGTGCGGTAGGTTTCGACTGGGAAGAACGCGAACAGGTGTGGGATAAGGTTAGCGAAGAACTGTCGGAGTTGAAAGCAGAGTTTAAACGAGGCGACAACAATAGGGCAGAGCAAGAATTGGGCGATTTTCTTTTCTCCGTAGTAAACGCCGCACGCCTGTATGGGCTGAATCCTGATACGGCTTTGGAACGTACTAACCTGAAATTCAGAAAACGTTTTGCCTATCTTGAAGCGCAAACCCTCCAAAAAGGTCGCCAACTAAAGGATATGACCCTCGATGAAATGAATGAAATCTGGGAACAAGCGAAGCTAATTGAGAATTGAGAATTGAGAATTGAAAATGAACAATGAACAATGAATAATGAACAATCTCATATCCTGATACTTGATACCAGTAACTTGTAACTCGTCACTCGTCACTCGTAACTAAAAACCCGCTTCACGCTTAACTCTTAACGCTTCACGACAAATGTGGTTAGATAGAACAATATTGCTAATGGGCGAGGAGGCTGTGCAGAAGTTGCAGGAGGCTCATGTGGTAGTTGTAGGCTTGGGCGGCGTGGGCGCATATACTGCCGAAATGCTGGTACGCGCCGGTATCGGACATCTGACCATTATAGATGCCGACACAGTGAGCGAAACCAATAAAAACCGCCAGTTATTAGCTTTAGACAGCACGCTCGGACAGGAAAAGACAGCCGTAATGTCCCGCCGCCTGCTTGATATCAACCCCGCCCTAAGCCTCACTGCTCACACTGTTTTCCTAAACGCCGACAACATCCCGCTCGTCATACACGCTTCACAACAAATCAACAAATCAACAAATCAACAAATCAACAAATCAACAAAACTCGTCACTCGTCACTTGCCTGACTATGTTGTTGACGCCATTGATACCCTTGCACCTAAAATAGAGCTTATCAGCTATTGCGTAAAGCATCAAATCCCTATTGTAAGCGCCATGGGCGCAGGGGCAAAATACGATGCTGCAGCGCTTAAAATTACCGATATTTCCAAATCCTACAATTGCCCATTAGCCCATCAGTTGCGTAAACGCTTAGGGCGCGAAAAGGGCATTAAACGCGGGGTAAAAGTTGTTTTTTCTACTGAACTACCCGACAATACCGCCATTGAATTGGTTAACGAACAAAATAAAAAATCTATTGTAGGTACCATTTCATACTTGCCTGCAGTATTCGGCTGTCTTTGCGCCCAAGCCGTTATTGACGATTTAAGGAAATTTGTTATTTTAAAATAAATTTTCTACATTTGTAGATTAATTGATTAAAATTAGATGAAACTTAGGGATATTGTACAAATAGTTGAAGCTGAAGTATTGTGCGGACAAGTTCAGTTAGATATGGAAGTGGAATTTGCCTTTGCATCTGATCTTATGAGCGATGTGCTGACCTTAAAACGTCGTGATTTCCTTTTGATTACCGGATTGAGTAATGTACAGTCCGTTCGTACTGCCGAAATGTCGGATATTCACGCTATCCTTTACGTGCGTGGAAAACCTATTGATGCTGAAATGATTACCCTATGCGAAGATAATAACATGATTATCATGCGCACCTCTTATTCTATGTTTAAAACCGTAGGCTGTTTGTATGCTGCCGGATTAAAACCCGTTTATTAATATGGAGTTTAAATTTCACATAGAAGGAGGAGATTTTACGAGTGCAGGCACCGCTTCGAGCCAGATAAAAAAAGCGCTCAAGCAAATTAATGTTGACCCTGCGATTATCAAACGGGTAGTGGTAGCCCTGTACGAAGCTGAAGTTAACATAGTTGCTCATGCCTATCGCGGTGATATTAAAGTGAGTATTACTCCGCAACAGGTTAATATCCGCCTTGATGATGAAGGTCCGGGTATTGAAGATGTAGAGCAAGCTATGCAGAAAGGCTTTTCTACTGCATCGCCAAAGGTGCGGGAGATGGGTTTCGGTGCAGGAATGGGACTGCCGAATATCAAGGAAAATGCTGACCTGTTTACTGTCCAATCAGAAGTTGGTAAGGGTACAGTATTAGAAATTATCGTATATATTAAAAATTAAATACTATGGAACAAAAAACTATTTACCATGCCTTACACATTATGCCGGAGTTGTGCAACGGATGTTCTCACTGCATGAAAGTGTGTCCAACGCAAGCTGTGCGTGTCCGCAAGGGTAAGGCTTTGATGCACTCCGACTGGTGCATAGACTGTGGCGAATGTATTCGTGTATGCCCCACAAATGCCATTAAAATTGCAGCCGACGATTTTCAACGTATTTTCGACTATGAACATCGCCTGTTGATACTGCCCTCAGTATTCTTTGGACAGTTCAGTAATTATATTTCTTTCGAAATGATTAACGGCATATTGAAAGACATGGGTTTCACCGAAGTACATGCTCCGGAAGAAAGCGTGGACTTCCTCTTGGAAATCATGAATTATTATATTGAAGAAAATCAAAGACCTGTTATTTCCTCATTCTGCCCCGCTGTTGTTCGCCTCATTCAGGTACGTTTTCCTTCCTTAGTGAACAATGTAATGCGCTTAAAACAACCGATGGAACTTACTGCGCACCACCTGCGGCACGTCTATAGCGAAAAACATAAGGCTGACCCTGCAAAGGTTGGCGTATTCTACGTAACACCCTGTGCAGCTAAGATTGCTTCCGTTAAATCGCCGGTGGGCGACTATGTTTCGCCTATTGACGGGGTAATTAATATGGACTATCTCTACAATCGCGTACAAAAGGAATCAGTTAAAAAATTAGCTGAAAATGCACCGGAACCGCCTCAAGAACGCATCCAACTATCCGGCAAGGCTATCAAATATACGCTTACCGGCGGAGAAAAAGATAATATGTGGCAAACCGGCTTGGCAGTTGATGGATTACAAAATGTGGTTGATATTTTGGAACATTTAGAAAATGGCGAAATAGAAGGGGTTGACTATCTGGAATTACGGACTTGCGATGAAAGTTGCGCCGGCGGTATTCTTACGCCAAACAACCGTTTCTTTGCTGCCGAACGCTTGCGCCGTATGGCAAAAAAACTGCCTGAGGAATGCTGGATGCCAAAAAAATATACAGACTATTTGGCAAGCGTAGTGAATGTAGCTCCTATCGCGCCTCGCCCTGTTGTGCGTTACCATCCGGAAACCAAACAAGCTTTGAAAATGATGGAAAAAGCGCAGAAAATTAAAGGCTCCTTACCGGGAATTGACTGCGGCGCCTGCGGTTCGCCAAGTTGCGAATCCTTATCGGAAGATGTGGTGTGCGACAGAGCTACTGTTGAAGCCTGCCTGTTTCAACGGATTAAAAGCGGAAAAGCCGGCAGCCTCAGCATGGAACAAGCAGTTAAGATTATGGAAGAAATATGGGGCGCCGATAAATTTGTTGACAAATAAGCAACATACCAACTATGACTGTAGAACAACTATCTCAACAACTCAACCTTACGATTTTCGGCGGAAATCAAGGTCTTAACACCGAAATCACCGGCGGATATGCCTCCGACCTGCTCAGCGATGTGATGGGCTTTGCCGCTGCCGGAAGTGTGTGGATTACCTTGCAAACCCACAAAAACGTGATGGCTATAGCCTCTTTAAAAGAATTAGCCGCTATTGTGCTGGTGAAAGGGTTTACACCCGACCCCGACACCTTAGCACAGGCAAACGAAGAAGGTATTCCCATCCTCGGCAGTAAAGAACAGGCATTTGAGCTAAGCGCAAAGATATATAATTTGATAAATTGATATACCGCGCCGATTTACATATTCACACGGTTCTTTCACCTTGCGGCGACTTGGAAATGACGCCGCGAAACATTGTGGAAGCAGCAAAGAAGCGTGGGTTGCACATTATTGGTATCACCGACCATAATAGCACCTTACAATGTGCGGAAGTCAAAAAAGTAGGGGAGAGGGAAGGGCTATATGTGCTTTGCGGTGTTGAACTCAATACCCGCGAAGAAGTGCATGCGCTCGCTTTCTTTGAAACGTCGCAACAATTGTCCGAATTTCAAATCTTCTTAGATAAACATCTGCCGCATGTTAAGAATAATGTAGATAAATTTGGTTATCAGTTGGTGATAAACGAAGAAGAAGAGGTCTTGCAAGAGATGCCCTACTTACTGTTTGTTGCGCTCACTGCCGGCATAGAAGAAATAGAGGCAGAAGTGCATCGCTTAGATGGAATTTTCATTCCTGCACATATTAACAGAATGCAAAACAGCGTACTAAGTCAGCTTGGCTTTCTTCCTCCCGATTTAAAAGTTGATGCCTTGGAACTATCAAGGCATGTTACAATTCCCGCTTTTCTTGAGAAAAATAAATACCTTTCCAAATATCCTTTTATTCAATCATCCGACGCACATATTGTAGAAGACATAGGCGCCATTTACACCGAATTGAAAATGGACGAGATTAGTTTTGAGAATATACGGTTGGCGTTGAGTGTGAAGCGTACTTCCTCTTCCGCATCCACATAAACACCACGCCTACAAGCACAACCAAGAGCGGCGGTGCAACGGTGTTAACAGCGATATATTTTGAGCGATGCAGTTTTACTTTGCGTTTATCCAAGAGGCGAAGCTCCCACTCTCGGCTTCTCAACTGCATTAATTGCTCATCGCCGAGCAAATAATACACTATGTTTCTGACGAAATTTTTATTACCGAACTGTGTACCGGTATAATGGTCGAATCCCAATGTATATATGCGGTTGCCCTCGGCGCGGCGGCTGACATGGTTGCGTATAATATCGCCGTTGGCAACAACAACTAATTTGGTGGGCGCACTTTTATTGATAAATTGAAATGATTGTCCCTGAGTGTATTGTGCTACGGGACGATGTTCAAATGCCGATGGAAAAGCGCCTTCCATCAATACAGCTACCGGAAGATAAGATTGCGGAAACTGCTCCGGTCTGTATTGCTGATTGGCTTCTGTCAGGCTTAGACGAAAAGGTATTTGCGTGGACTTGCTGTATTGCGAACTGTACAAGAGGTAAGTTTTACGTATATCGGGACGGGTGTTGACAGTATCAATACTGCCCGGGTATCGCGACATAATGAGGTTCAAACCACGGGTAATGGCATGATTCGCAGGTGGGGAAAGCAGCGGGTAGTATGACCAGTAGGCTGACTTGAGTTGGTTGGTTTGTCCGGGCGGGGCAATATTTACCGGCAGCATAGAACATTGTATATCTTGAACTACATCGGGATTAATGCGCACGCCATAACGGAACAACTGGTCTTCGAGCCGGTGTTTAGCGGCCAGCGCAAAGGTATAATGTCCCTGCGCAAGGCTGTCGTGATGAACATGCACGGCATCTACAAACCATGCTACGCGCCCTCCGCGCATAATGTACTGGTCAACGACAAATTTATCGGCATCCGACCATTCTTCCATAGGCTTGGCTATAATCACCATATCATAATCATCAAGAATGCCAACCCTGCCTTGTATATCAACGCGGTCAATATAGCAAAATTCCGACAGGCTGCGACCAATATCCCCAGATTCATATTCGTCTAACTCGCCGTGCCCTTCAATAAAAGCAATATACGGATAATAGTCGCGGCTGATGCGTGAAATGGCATTGACAAGCTCATATTCGACATTTTGCTGCGCCAATAATATATTGGCTTCGGGGTCGCTTCGGGCGTCGTTATGCAGGAAATTAACCGGAATTGCGCGTGTTTCCACAAAGGTGGAGTCGCCCTCTTTTACAGTACAAATGTAGGTAATAATAGCACCCGGGAACAGCATTCTTTCGCTGGTGCTGCCGCCGGTGTTTTCCTGTACAACAAAGGGAACCAGCCCGCTCTTATTCAAGGCTGCATATATATATTCGGGACTCTCGCCGCCTGCCTCCTTTTCTATATTGATAAACTCGTATCGTATATGCTTTCCGGCATACACTTTTAATTCATCTAAAGTTTCCTTGATGGTTGTCCGCAATTTTCTTATTGAAATGGGCATTTCCCCATCAAGAAAAACCTCTACATGGCAGGTTCCGCTTAACAATTTAACGGTTTCTTTGCTGACGGCTGCAAGGGTATAGCGTTTATCGCCGGTGAGGTCAATACGGAAAAAAAAGTTATGGAAGATGAAATTAACCAGCACCAGTGCAACAACCATATAGCCGAACCTCAATCTGAGTCGGCGTTGCCACGAATTAATCTGCAAGTGGGTAATGCCAAGAAAAATAATAATCAGACTCAAAAAATAAAGCAAATCGCGCGAATCAACCACGCCGCGACTGATGGATTGGTAATGTTCGTTAATGCCTAAGGACAGCACTATACTATTGAAACTGCTGCTGCCCGTCAGTTGCGACAATCCGTCGAAACCCGTATAACAGAAGAAACATAATACAGCGGTAACAATATACGCTACAATCTGGTTAGCGGCGAGCATTGACACGCATATTCCAATGGCGGCATAGCTTGCGGCTAAGCACGCCAAGCCTATGTAAGAGCCCCAGACAGCGCCGCTGTCAAGGTTGCCCACAGGATGCCCCAATTGATAAATGCTGATATAATAAACCAAGGTGGGCAACAGGGCGAATAGCGCCAAAATTACGGCAGCCAAATATTTACCTGTAATCAATTGCAAGCGGGTGACAGGCTTGGTCAGCAAAAGCTCTAATGTGCCGGTTTTCTTTTCTTCGGCAAAGCTGCGCATGGTGACAGCCGGCAGCAGGAATAAAAACACCCAGGGCGCAATTATAAAGAGGGTATCTAAATTGGCATAGCCGCCGTCTAAAACATTAAATTCCCCCGGACCAATCCACATAAACCAGGCATTCACCAAGAGGAATATAACAATAGCTATGTAGCCCGTCAGCGAGGAAAAGAAAGAGCGTATTTCTTTGAGGAGAATTGCGAACATATTGAATTGAAAATTGAGAGTTGAAAATTGAAAATTATATATTTGAACCTTGAATCTTTAAATTCTTAAATCATTAAATATCTTTTCTGCGATGCGTGTGGCGGCGCCGGGTTCGCCGAGCATGGAGCGGAGCGCAGCGTAGTTGTTTAATATAGTTTGGCGTTGCTGACCGCCCGGCAGGATAGCCGAAAGCTCGCGCTGCATATTAGCTAAGGTCATATTGTGTTGCAGCAGTTCGGCAACCACCGGAGCGTTCATAATGAGATTAACCAAGGAAGCATACTTCACTTTGATTAGTCGTTTGGCGATTTGGTACGAGATTTCGCTACCGCCATAGCACACCACCTGCGGAGCGCCAATGAGCGCAGCCTCAAGCGTTGCCGTGCCGGAAGCTACAATAGCTGCATCGGCTAATGCTAATAATTCGTAGGTTTGTCCTGTTACCAAAGCGATGCCGGTACCTTGCAGGTATTTGTCGTACTGCTGTGGGGCTATAGAGGGCGCTCCGGCTACTACAAATTGATGGTCGGGGTAGTGTTGGGTAAGCGGAATAATACGCGGCAGCAGATAATTAATTTCCATCATGCGGCTGCCTGCCAAAACAGCAATTATCGGTTTGTTATTTAATTGATTACGTTGAATAAATTCAGAAAAAGCGGGTTTATGCGCCAAACGTTCATCTACCATATCCACCAAGGGATTTCCCGTATAAAAGGCATCTATGCCCCATTTTTTAAAATAATCAATTTCAAAGGGGAAGATGATGAATAGCTTGTTAACATATTTACGGAGGCGGTGTACGCGCTTTTCTTTCCATGCCCACACTTTCGGCGCTATGTAGTAAAACACTTTTATGCCATGCTTACGGGCGAATTTAGCCATTCGGAAATTAAATCCGGGGTAGTCTATTAAAATTAGCACATCAGGACGGTTAGCCAGCAAATCTTGCTTACATTCTTTGATATTACGGATAATCTTTCGGAGCTTCTTCAGCACTTCCAAGAAGCCCATTACGGCAGTATCCTTGTAATGCCTGACCATAACGCCACCCTCGGCAGCCATAAGGTCGCCGCCCCAAAAGCGGAACTCGGCGGCAGCGTCAGCCTCTTTCAAGCCTTTCATCAACTTGCTGCCATGCAAGTCCCCCGATGCCTCACCTGAAATAATGTAGTATTTCATAATGCAAAGATAACATAATTTCATAAAAATGTTTATCTTTGCAGATAGAAGTTCTATATAAGTATGAATCAGGAAATTTTTAAGGAAATACAGGCGTTGAAACGGCAGTTGCTACCCAATGAGAAAGTGATTCTTTTTGGTTCTCAGGCGCGTGGCGATGCTCGCGAAGGCTCCGACTGGGATTTGCTGGTGCTTTTGAATAAGAAAGGCAAACATAATTGGAATGATTTTGATAAGTATGCTTATCCTTTTGAGGAATTAGGATGGGTTTTTGGAGTGCTAATCAACCCTCTTTTATATACGCAAGAAGAATGGGATAAGGGAAAAATTTTTCCTTTCTACAAAAATGTAATGCATGAAGGAATTTTGATTAATTAAAACATGAAATTATGGGACTATCGGAAGAAGAAAGAAAAGCAATAGTAGATTATAGACTGAAAAAAGCAAAAGAAACATTTGTTGAAATAGCCGTTTTGATGGAAAACAGTT